>Ga0157378_10005551_pt1 | contig 11046 bp, 7 predicted proteins | sample M65metaG_FD_115309 | JGI IMG/M metagenome (GOLD analysis project Ga0157378, IMG submission 115309) | Miscanthus rhizosphere microbial communities from Kellogg Biological Station, Michigan, USA - M6-5 metaG | ecosystem: Host-associated > Plants > Roots > Rhizosphere > Soil | place: USA: Michigan...
AGAGGGATTCGAACCCCCGGAAGCTTGCACTTCAACGGTTTTCAAGACCGCCGCATTCGACCGCTCTGCCATCTCTCCGCGGCAAATATATGTTGGCAGAATTGTTTGACAAAAAAGTTATTTGCCAGTAGATTTTTACCTCAATGCATCAGTAACAAAATGCAAAAAGAAGCAGGTGATATATTGAAATCAATTTGCGTTATCAGGGTTTTGAACAAGCGTCTACAACTGCGCTCTTCAAATAAGCATGCGGGAAATGCGGATATTGATACTAATTAACCGGAGCTGTTCTTTTGCGAATGCCGTTTTATATCTTCTTTTGAAAAATAGTTTAGACTTTACTTGCAAATGTGAAAAATTTATTCTCACTTTGTATAGTCCCCTTTCTAATCAAACCTGCTGAATTAAAATTTACAGCATTTTATTTTGCCTCGCAGCCACTTTCATTTTTTGTAACTGAAATCTCCGTCTGAGACAACTTTCCGGCGATTTCTTCAGGGTATTTTTTTAACACGCTTATTTTTTCTCTTAGGCTTCAGCACATATAGTTCATATATCCCAAAAGCAAGGCCAGCCTGTTTTATTTCTTTCAGGATCAGATAAGAATTAATCCTTTTATCACTGTAGAAATATTGCCAGGCGAAATATTGATTGTTATCATTGATTTACCATTCGAAGGGTTTTTCATTCTGTTCACATTCTCATTTCTGTGAAAAATTTAAATGATTTTCAAATCATTTAAACATTTTCATGCCTCAAATTGCTTATGAGAATATATGCTCTGCCTGTTTGTAATCCCGGCCTCCTGGAAATGATTGTTTATTTCCCCGGCATTATTTTATTAGATAAGTCACCACCTGGATAGCACTATGCAGTCCGCCCCGTATGCAGCGCGGACCATTCTTCCCAACAAACCGTAGTCTATTGTATTCATAATTTAAACCCCAGCCGTATGTTAGATTTCTCTAAGCCCCAGCCCCATTTTTTTCACGCAAGAACATGGAAGCGCTATGCTGTAAGTATTAAGGCGTTTGTATGCGTTTCTTTGTTCTTTATTTTACTTTTTTCCGGAACAGCATCTGCGCAAACCTTTCCCGCCGCAACTTCGTGCACATCCAACGATTTGCAGCTAATTGCCGCAACTTTGACAGGCGGCGATATATGCAATTCCTGTACACCTGGCACAACGATCTCCAGAACATTGACTTTGTCTATCAATAACAAAACAGGTTCAACAAGAACTTCTTTCGCTTTCTGGGGAACACTGGAGGTGTATAACGCTGACGGTACATTAAAAACAACTACATCAAAAACGGGTTGCAGCGGCCCGATTCTTAAAAACCAGATAAACTCAGTGGATTTCGGAACGATAACCTATGGATGTGGCGAATCGCTGAAGATTACCAATTTATTTTTAGCATGGACCGATGCTTCACCCGGCAGTAGCTGCCCACTGAATTCTGCAACCATTAACCCTAAATGCGGAACATTGCCTTTCATACAAATCAATGCTGGTGTAGATGGCAGTTTTATTGTTACCAATATTACTTGCTTCGGAACAAAAGGTTCTCTTGATATGACCCCATTCGGCGGCAAAGCTCCTTATACTTTCCAGTGGACAGCCACTAATGGTGGTGTTGTCCCCGCTGGTCAGGCAACCAATGAAGATCTTACCAACCTGGTACCCGGTACATACGCAGTAGTCATAAAAGATGCCAATAACTGCACCACCACAAAAACCAGAAACATCACTGGTCCGTCAGCTCCTCTTTCCTTAGCTGCATGCAGCAAAACAGACGCAACCTGCGCTGGCGGAGATGGTTCGGTTAGTGCCGGAACAGTCAGCAATGCAGTAGGAACAGTTTCCTATAGCTGGAAGAACGCCTCTAATACAGTAGTTGGTAATACTGCTAACCTCAGCAATTTGTCCGCCGGTAATTATACGCTGACAGTAACGGATGCGTGCTCCTCTGCAACATGTAATGTAACAGTTGGAGCGCCGGCGCCCATACCCACACCGGCAGCTACGGTAACCCAGCAGCCAAATTGCAGCACTGCAACAGGAACTGTAACGGTAACATCGCCTGCTACCGGTGTTGTATATACGCTTACACAGAGCGGGGTTATCAAATATACAGCCGTCAATGCAGTGTTTAGTTCGGTGGCTGCAGGTACTTATGGATTAAACGGGTCCAATGGTAGCTGCAGTGCGACCGGTGTTGATGTAACCGTTAATCAGCAGCCTCTGCCCCCCGGTGCTCCTTCTGCGGGGGTAACACAGCCCACTTGCTCAACTGCAACAGGAACAGTTACGGTAAACAACGCCAATGCAAACTTTACTTATATACTAACTGGCCCCAGCCCGGCCACTACAACTCAGTCCAATAACTCGGGTGTCTTTCCAAACTTAGCGCCGGGAGCATACAGCCTTACGGCAACGAATAATAGCTGTGTTTCATCCGCTACTCCTGAAACAGTTAATCAACCGCCCGGTGCGCCCACTGCACCGTCGTTAAAAATAACCCAGCCATCACTTTGCGGTCCGTCAACGGGAAGTATTGAGGTCTGCAATCCGGTTGTTGGATACACATATACATTAGTTGGTGGTTCGGGGATCCTGGCAACAGGCCAGCCGATAATATTCAGCAACCTTGCTGCCGGTTCCAATCCGGGCGTCACTGTTACAAATGGCAGCGGTTGTACATCTGCTGCTACCAATTGTGCTGATGCGGTGGCAAGCTGCGGCGCCACATCGTCCGGTCTAAGAACGGCATCTTCCAATGACCTGCTTTCATCAGCGGTTTTATCCCCCAGCGAATTGCTTATATCACAAACAACCGTGAAAGCTTATCCAAATCCTTTCAATGATAAAGTGAAGTTTGTGGTATCCGCGGCCCAGGCCGGACAGGGAACCCTGGAAGTATTCAATATGCTCGGACAAAAAGTGAAAACTGTTTACCAGGGCTTTGTTCCTGCAGGCATTAATAACTTTGAATTGTTCCTGCCGGGTCAAAAAAACATTAGCCTGATCTATAGATTCAGGATGGGTGAAAACCTGTTAACCGGTAAGTTATTGCAGGTAGCACGATAATTCAATTAAGCGTTTTATTGCGACGCTGAAATAAAAATGGTATGAGTAAAAAAGCGTTCAGGATGGCCTGAACGCTTTTTTTATTGCTGGCTTGACACACCTGGGTTTCGGTTTTCTTCGGGAAAAACATCCTGCTGCAAATGCTATCTCGCATTCGTCTTCGGAAACATCACTTTATCCGGCTCTACTAATAAACCCGCTACCACTTTTTTTAAAATCCGGCTGCGGGTTTCCGCCGCTTTTTTAGGTTCAACGAGGTAGGTAACGCTTACTTCAATCCAGGTATTGGCATTGGTACGGAATGAAATATAGGGGAACTCCTTTACCTGGATATCGCCCACCGGCGTTTGCGAGAACATTGATTTTAATTCCTCCACATGGGCCGGAATATCTTCGCCAATTTCTTTTTTTGTGATCTCGCGGATGGTATTTTCTACGAACGATAAATCGCTTTCATAAGCAACATGAAACGGGATTTCATTCCAGATATAGGGAAACTTGTGCCAGGAATAGTTGTAGACCGCTGATTGCAACACGAGGCTGTTCGGGAAACGAATCAGTCTTCCACTAGGCAGGTCGTTGCTGAGATAATCGCCGCCAAATTCCCACAGCGTGGTGTCGAGGTAGCCAATCTCTACCACATCTCCTTTATACCCGTTTATCTGTATACGGTCAGTGACATGATAAGGCGAGCGGAAAATAATATACAACCAGCCAATAAACGAGGAAATAGGTGTCTGCAATGCAAAACCGAGTATCAGCGATATCAGTCCCAATGAAGCGACGGCCGTATACCAGTTTTGAAAAAGAAATGAAATAAAAATACCAATCACTACCAGTATGCTTAGCAAACGGATTACCTGCACGCCGTTATAGCCTTGCGATTTTGCATGAGCACGCTTTATGATCAGACCTTCTATAAAAGCTGCAATTGCAAGCACGATAGCCCCGATGCCGCTGGCCAGTGACAGGTTCCTGATAATGCGATGATAGCTGCGCGGCAGGGATAGCGCACCGGTTACCAGTAAAATATATAAGGTGAATGAAATAAGGGCCAGCAACAGCCAGCCGCCCGCAATCGCTTTTTTACGGGAAGGCTGAACAGCTGTATCAATTTTTTTATCGTTGTTATCAATATCCAATCCGAACGATTTGGTAAACGAACAATAGTCCTTGTCAAACAGGTACAAAATTGTTGCCATCAAGCAGCGACGCTGGCTGCACGATTATTGGGTAATAGATTACCCCGGGGTCCAGCTTTTGTTCCCGGCCCGGATTTTGAACCAGCAGTTAAAAGACCAGTGGTATTATGCGCCTGAAAGGATTATTTTCCAAAATCGTCAAATTATTGAAGGCCTCGGGTAAGGGCTTTGCAGACGACAAAGTTCCCAAACTGAGTGGTTCGCTTGCGTACTATACTATATTTTCTATGGGCCCACTGCTCCTGATCATCATTACAATGTGCAGTTTTTTTTTCGGGCGTGAGGCGGTGGAAGGAAGGGTATACGCGCAGTTAAAAGATTTTGTAGGAAGCGATACGGCGAGTCAACTGCAACAAATTATCAAAAATGCATCGCTCAGCGGGAAGACGGCGGTCGCTACCACTATCGGCGTCATTGCCCTGCTGATCGGCGCCACCAGCGTTTTTGCAGAGATGCAGGATTCTATCAATATGATTTGGGGATTAAAAGCCAAACCCAAAAAAGGCTGGCTCAAATTCCTGCAAAACCGTTTCCTGTCTTTTTCAGTTATTGTCGGGCTTGGTTTCCTGCTGCTTGTTTCCCTTGCTATCGCAACATTGCTGGAAGCGTTCGGTGATTATTTAAAAGGAAGATTTCCGGATATTACCATTGTGCTGTTCTACATTATCAACCTGGTGATCACCGTAGCCATCACCTGTTTTATTTTTGCCATCATTTTCAGGGTCCTGCCTGATGCTGAAATACGCTGGAAAGATGTGCTGGCAGGCGCACTCACCACAACGTTTCTTTTCTTGCTGGGTAAATTTGGTATTTCTTTTTACATCTCTAAAAATCATATCGGCACTACCTACGGACCGGCGGGCTCCCTGGTTGTGTTGGTACTCTGGGTATATTATTCCGCCATCATTCTTTATTTCGGCGCAGAGTTTACAAAAGCTTACGCTGTTCAATATGGGCATCCGATTTATCCGTCAGAATACGCGGTTACGGTTGAGCAGGTAGAAGTGGAAAAGGGAAAAATGTCTTTGCAGGAAAAAGAAAGCCGGAAGGAAGACCGTAAAACGGTTATTAAGGAAGCGGGCAAAGATTGATTGCAGTGTGTGGATATAATAACAATGCAGCAGGGAACCTTTTATTTGCACAAGACAATTGATCAATATAAAGAACATGACTATTACTATGCCACAACAGAAACGGCCATTCTATATTATTGCGCACAACCCAAATACCATTGAAGAAGCAAAAGAATTTTTAGACCTCGGCGTAAACGGCCTGGAACCGGATATTGTGCATGCAGAGGGCAAATTTTATGTGAGCCATTTACCGCATGGTTCTTATGAGGGTGTACCCACCGTACAGGAATACCTGCAGCAATTAAAAGACTTGCTACTGGAAAAGTCCTATAATCTTGCGCTGATGATCTGGGATATCAAAGACACGGATTTTGATCCAAACAAATTTATTGCAATCGTAAAGGAGAATTTTTCGGGTGAGCCCTTCGATGGCGTGGCCATGCTTATGACCCATTCAGATGATCATGCGTTTATCAACCAATACCACGGCAATTATGCCAATGTTGGGGTGGGACTGGATGAGTCAGATCTTACGCCCGGAGAACTGGAAAAAATTTTTATTAATGGCGGTCAAAAAAATTTTACCTATGCCGATGGTATCACCAGCTTCTTAAACAAGCCGGGTGTATTTAAAAATGTGACGGCCGCCCAACAATGCCGTAATGAGCACGAAGCAGCCAGTTTTAAATTTATCTATACCTGGGTGTTATCTTTGGAAGACGCGCTCCGGAAATATTTAGATACCTATATCGACGGCATTATGGTAGACACCGGCGCCGTACAAAAATTAAAAGAACTGCTCGCCACGGCGCCTTATAACGAAGCGTACGAACTGGCAAAAAATGGGTACAATCCATTTGCTGCTTCACCCATACCCCGGTACAACCTCGAGATTAAAACCGCCAATGAGTTTATGGCCGGTACCGACGCACAATTGCGGTTTACCCTGACCGGTAGCGACGGACGGTCATTGGCAAGACTGCCTTATCATTCGCACTCCGCGGGTGCACTGGAAAAAGGAACCACCACCCGCATATCCATTGAAGGAATGGACGTAGGTGAAATAAAAAGCCTCACTATTGAAATGCTGACAGATGGAATCGGTTCCGGCTGGTTACCGGAGTATATTACTGTTGAAAGCAAATTATTGCGGGAAAAAATTCATTTTCATTTCGATAAGGCAGGCAAAGAATGGATCACGAAAAAAGCAGGACCCGTGACGAAGGAGCGTCGGGCCGAAGCGTAATTGCTGAGTAATGAATATTATCTCTTCTCCATAATAATTTAGCGTGCTGCCGGACCTGCTGCGAATTTTTTACCAGGGAAAATCAGCCGTTTTTAAACGGAGAAAGCAAAAAAACCTGCCTGATACCCTGAAGCTATTGCCTTTTTCAAATAAAAAACCTATTTTACAATTCCAGTAATTCTTTAACCCTAATCTAAGCTGCATGACTTACCTCCAGCAACAGCTATCACAGTTTCAGCAAAGGATTAAATCAGTTAATGCAATCAGTTGGCCACAGACACTGCCCAAAAATTTTGCTGATACTGCTGCGCAGAATATAATCGATTACCGGCGCAGGGCAGTCGTGCTTCATCGCTCTATCAAACATATTGGCCTCTCCGCTTCGCTGGAAAACTATGAACAACGCAAGCTGGGTATTTTTAACCAGCTAAATTTCTTTCAGCTTATCACAGGGATCGCGATCCCGTTTGCCGGACTTTACCATAATAAAACATTTCCTGCCTCTGCCTGGATAGTTGCCTGCCTGCCTGCCCTCATCAGCATTATCGTGCTCTGGATGAATAGCAGGCGCAAACATGAAATGGCCACCATATTGTATTTCGTCTGCTATCCTATTGTAACTACTATCGTGTACATGAATGGCATTCATATGGGAACGGAATTGTTTTTTATCCTGTATGGCATCCTGTCGGTTTTCTTTATCCAGCAGATCAGTCATATGCTATTCTCTGTTTCCTTTAATATGATCAGTTATTTTATGCTGGCGGTATTATGGTCGGACCATCGTTTTCAACTGGAGTCTGCCAATATGCTTTTGTATTTATTTAACCAGGTAACCGGGATCGTGTTTATTTTTTACGGTCTCTTCCTTATAAAAAAAGAAAATATCGGCTATCATGACAGCATACTGGTTAAAAACCGGGAAATAGCCGAGAATGCAGTTTTGCTACAACAGCAAACAGTGGAACTAACGGAGCTGAACAACCTGAAAAATAAATTGTTTTCTGTTATTGCCCACGATCTTAAAACACCCATGTATTCGCTGCGCGGCCTTTTCAGAACCATACAATTGCAGGACGTGCCACCCAAAAAAATAAAGGCCATGCTGCCCGATATGATTAACAACCTGAATTATACTACGGGCCTGATGGAAAACCTGCTGCAGTGGGCAAAATCGCAAATGCAATCCGGCACTGTTAAAATACAAACATTGAATCTTAACACAGCGATTGGCGAAGTAACACAGTTGATGCAATTAACCGCGGCAGCCAAACAAATTAATATCGCTACCAAACTGTGCGATGCGGTTTTTGTGACTGCCGACAAAGACATGATAGACCTGGTACTGCGTAATCTTTTATCCAACGCGGTAAAATTTACACCGGCCGCAGGTACGGTTACCTTTGGTGTGAACAAAACAACGGCGGGTGTAGAAGTATTTGTGTTGGATACGGGTCGCGGTATCAGTAAAGAGGCCATGCAGAAAATAAACCGCAACGATTATTACAGTACCAATGGCACTGCGCATGAACCGGGTACCGGTCTTGGGTTGATGTTGTGCAAGGAATTCCTGCTAAAAAATAATAGCCGGCTGGTGATTGATAGCGAAGAAGGCAAGGGAAGCCGTTTTTCGTTTGTGTTGCCACCCGCAACGCAGGTATAAAGATTTTTTTTTGAGCCGGCTATGCAACGGCCTTCAGCATACTTGCCCGCTGGAATGAATCTTTCGGGCTGGCGTCGAACACTTATACTTTGGACGTCGCAGCACTGATGGTCGCCCCGGTCGGTGAGACACCGACCAAGGGGTGGACACCAATCATGGAGTGAAACTCAGCAGAACAAAATTTTTAACCGGAGCCTGCTCGCCCTTCGAAGCTGTCATCCCGACGAAGGAGGGAACTACTTTCTTCAAGAAATTTCCTGGTCGCCCCGGTCGGTGTCTCACCGAACGGAATAATGTCTCGGCGAGACACCGGCCGGGGGGTGTGAAGTGTTCCAGACATACAACCTTGCTATCGACACTGGCCCGTGTCTTTTCACTCACGGGATGGCTCGCGTGGCGAATCGGTAAATAACAAGCAGCCCATATTTTATAAAGTCCACAACTTTTTTTGAATTAACTACTTTTACAAAAACAGATCAATTATGAAAGCATTCCTGGGAATGGGTTTACTGGGCTCCAATTTTGTAAAAGCCCTGTTGAAAAAGGGAAAAACCGTACAGGTATGGAACCGAACTACCGCCAAGGCAACAGCGCTGGAATCATTTGGAGCAAGGGCTTTCGCCAGCAGCGCCGATGCAGTAAAGGGGGCCGATCGCATTCATCTTACCTTAAAAGATGATGCTTCGGTAGACGAGGTGCTGGCGGCCGCCAGTGCCGGGTTCGAAAAAAAGGTAATTATTATTGATCATACTACTACATCAGCGCCGGGCGCTATCAAGAGAACCAGTGAATGGAAGGCGAAAGGCTATACTTATATACATGCGCCGGTTTTTATGGGCCCGTCCAATGCACTGGAAGGTACGGGTAATATGCTGGTATCCGGTGATCAAACGCTGATTGCCAAATTGGAACCTGAACTGTCAACAATGACAGGTAAACTGCTGAACCTGGGTCCACAGGAAGGTAAGGCGGCGGGTATGAAACTGATCGGCAATCTTTTTTTGCTAACACTGACCGCGGGCATTTCAGATACACTGGCATTAGCCAAGGCATTGGGTATTACTATCGCCGATGTATCAACGCTTTTCGATTCATTTAATCCGGGCGCCAGTATGCCGGCCAGGTTAAAACGGATAGCGGGCGGGAAATTTGATGAACCGTCCTGGGAGCTGGTGATGGCGAGGAAGGATGCAGGCCTGATGATGGATGCCGCTGCCAGCGGCGGGGTAGCACTCACCGTTATTCCCACTATTGCAAAAGAAATGGATGCCTGGATTGAAAAAGGTTTTGGCAACAGCGACTGGAGCATTATTGCTAAAAACAGTCTGCAATAATCTTTATAATAGCTATCGTAAGCAATCATTGTTCCGCCTTCAATAGAATGGTTAGCTGCTTTTGCCGGGAGCTGAATCTCCTGTGCCCTTTGCTTGAAAAAAAGTATTACTACGCTTCGAAATACAATAACAATGTGTTATTTTTATTCCACTCCTCTGAAATATCCGGTAATCCTTCTGTTAATAGAACCTGATAGCCTGTAAAGATCATACTTTTAAAACAGCATACGCTTATCCCAATTCATCACAATATTGCAGCAGTTCATACCGGCTGCCCTTAATGTTTTTTATTTACCACGCTAATCTTGCTTAATAAAATATACATATGAAACAAATATTGTCTTTCGCATTAAGCGTGATAGCCGCCGGTATTATTCTTTTCTCCTGCACCCAGTCACCTGTTCAAACCAGTCAGGCCAATCAGCCCATTAGTAAGGATAGCCTTATTAAACGTGGTCATTACCTGGTATCCGTGATAGGATGCGGGGATTGCCATTCGCCTAAAATAATGGGTCCGCACGGACCTGAAGAAGATACCAGCCGCTTGCTTTCAGGGCATCCATCTTATGTGCCGGTTGCATTTATTGACACGGCTGCTGCAAAAAACTGGTTAATGTTCAATGGCATGTTAACCGCGGCGGTAGGTCCATGGGGCGTTTCTTTTTCTGCCAATCTAACTTCCGATTCTACCGGCATCGGTAACTGGACAGAAGAACAGTTTGCCACGGCATTGCGTAAGGGAAAATCAAAAGGGCTGATGAGCAACCGTGATTTATTGCCGCCCATGCCATGGTTTAATTACCGCAACCTGAATGAGGAAGACTTTAAAGCTATTTTTGCGTACCTGAAGTCTACCAAACCCGTAAAAAATGTAGTGCCGGCAGCTATACCGCCAACACAATTTAATAAGAAGGTAATAGCGGCTGTTCAATCAAAATAAAGACTGCATAGTCAGAAGTGCTTCGGTTCGCGGTCGACACTGAAGTGTTACGTACTAGTACTTACCGCGTCTGTCATTAAAGACAGACGCGGTTTGCAGCAACTCAAAATGTGTAAAAGTTTTAAATGAGCAGAATGCTTAATAGTGTAATTTTTTTTTATTAGATTCGTTCAGTTAGTATGTCGTTAGTGAAAACAACATTTTTTCCTGCCCTAAGATTATCTGTACAATGAATAACACACGGTTTGCTGTGCCCAAGGCATTTTTTTGTTACTGTATTGTTATTGCGTTTTCGCTGCATGCGTCTTCACAGGTAGTTCCGCTGCCACATGCATATGCGCACAACGACTACTGGCACAAACGCCCCTTGTTTGATGCACTGGACAACGGGTTTACCCATATTGAAGCAGATGTTTATTTAAGGCATTCCAAACTGCTGGTAGCGCACCGGCCCCCGATGCTGAAGTTCCTCAAAAAAAGAAAAACAATTGAAGGTC
>Ga0157378_10005553_pt1 | contig 11045 bp, 8 predicted proteins | sample M65metaG_FD_115309 | JGI IMG/M metagenome (GOLD analysis project Ga0157378, IMG submission 115309) | Miscanthus rhizosphere microbial communities from Kellogg Biological Station, Michigan, USA - M6-5 metaG | ecosystem: Host-associated > Plants > Roots > Rhizosphere > Soil | place: USA: Michigan...
GATACGCAGACCACGGCGTTACGCGAAGTGACAGAAGTCCCACCCCGAGCTCGGATCGCGCGTTAACGTAGCGATACCCGCTCAGGGAGACTTATGCGAAGCGCGATCACTGCCTGTGGAGCTATTGGCGTGGCCATCGCGGTTGTGAGTACTTCGGCTCCGGCACAGAAGGCCAGCGCCATGGACCACGCGAGTCACGCCAGTGCCAGCCCGGCGGGCGCGATTCCACCAGGGCAGGCCGCCTACGCGACCATGGCCGCCATCGTCACGATGTTGGAAGCCGACTCCACGACGGACTGGTCGAAGGTGAACATCGAGGCGCTGCGCCAGCATCTGATCGTGATGAACGAGGTGACGATGGGGGCGCGCGCGCGACAGACCAGCATCCCTGGCGGCGCCTCCATGGACGTCACGGGCGACGGACACGTTGCCGAGTCGATCCGCACGATGCTGCGCAATCACTCCGCCATGCTCGCGATGGAGGGGCCGTACCGCACGAGCGTCGACGACATTCCGGGCGGCGTCCGCTGGGTCGTCACCGCGGCCAACCCCGGCGATGCCAAGACCGTGGCGAAGATTCGCGGGCTCGGATTCGCCGGGCTGTTGACGTTAGGCGACCATCACACGCCGCATCACATCGCGCTGGCGCGCGGCGAGCCGATGATGCACCACTAGGCTCAGGCGCGCCCGCGCTGGCGCCGGTACCGGCGAATCAGCGCCGTCGTCGAGCTGTCGTGTCCGAGCGGCGGTGCCTCCTTGCCAGTGAGCTCGGGCGCGATCTTGAGCGCCAGCACTTTCCCCAGCTCGACGCCCCACTGATCGAACGAGTCGATGTTCCAGATGACGCCCTGGGTGAACACGGCGTGCTCGTAGAGCGCGATGAGCGCGCCGAGCGTCGCGGGGGTGAGCCGCTCGGCGAGAATCGTCGTCGTGGGACGGTTGCCGTCGAACTCCTTCGCCGGGACGAGCGCATCGGGCACGCCCTCTCGCTTTACCTGTTCGGCCGTCTTCCCGAAGGCGAGCGCCTCGGTCTGCGCGAACAAGTTGGCCATCAGCAGATCGTGGTGCTCACCGATGTCCTCCAGCGGTTGCGCGAAGCCGATGAAGTCGCACGGTATGAGCCTCGTCCCCTGGTGGATCAACTGGTAGAACGAATGCTGCCCGTTGGTGCCCGGCTCTCCCCAGAAGATCGGCCCAGTTTCGTAGTTCACGCGCGCGCCGTCGACCGTGACGTGCTTGCCGTTGCTTTCCATGGTGAGCTGCTGCAGGTATGCCGGAAACCGCGCGAGGTACTGGCTGTACGGCATGACGCCGATCGTCTGGGCGTCGAAGAAGTCCGCGTACCAGAGTCCCAACAGGCCGAGGATGACCGGCAGATTCCGTTCGAATGGGGCGGTGCGGAAATGCTCGTCCATCTGGTGAGAGCCGTCGAGCATCTCGCGGAATCGCTCCGGTCCGACCGCGATCATCGTCGAAAGCCCGATCGCCGACTCCATCGAATATCGGCCGCCGACCCAATCCCAGAAGCCGAACATGTTGGCCGTGTCGATGCCGAACTTCTGCACTTCGGCGCCGTTGGTCGAGACGGCCACGAAGTGCTTCGCGACGGCTCGCTCATCGCCTAACGCCTTGAGCAGCCAGGCGCGGGCCGTGCGGGCGTTGGTCATCGTCTCGAGCGTCGTGAACGTCTTGGACGCGACGATGAAGAGCGTCTCCGCCGGATCGAGATCCCACGTCTTCTCGTGGAAGTCCGTCGCGTCCACGTTGGACACGAAGCGGCACGTGAGCGACCGGTCCGCGTAGAACCGCAGGGCCTCGTACGCCATGGCCGGCCCGAGGTCCGACCCACCGATGCCGATGTTCACGATCGTTCGGATGCGCTTCCCGGTGAAGCCCGTCCACGCTCCGCTGCGGACGCGATTGGCGAAGTCGGCCATCCGATCCAGCACCGCATGCACGTCCTCCACCACGTTGCGACCGTCGACGAGGATCGAGGTCGATCGCGGCGCTCGAAGCGCCACGTGGAGCACGGGGCGGTTCTCGGTGACGTTGATGCGATCACCGCGGAACATCTGCTCGATCCGCTCGTTGAGGCGCGACGCCCTGGCGAGCGCGAACAATCGGTCGAGTGTTTCGCTCCGTACCCGGTGTTTCGAGTAGTCCATGTAGAGCCCGGCCGCCTCCGCCACGAACCGCGTGCCGCGCGTCGCGTCAGCATCGAAGAGGGATCGCAGGTGCACCGCTCGCATCTCCTCGGCGTGGACGGCGAGGTCGCGCCATTCGGGAAGCGTGGTGAGCGTTGCGGTGGCGGGAGAGATCGCGGGCGCAGTAGTCATGTGAAATCGCATCGCGGAGAGTGGTTCGCTTTTTTCTCGCGGCTGCTCCAACATACACGCAAGCTTCGAGCAGCCCATACGTGTTCCCTGTGGGTTACTGCGGGACCGCCGTGTCCGCCATCGAACCTTTGGCCAACCTCGGAACCTCCCGGAGACCGTCATGAACCTGTTCTCGACCACGCCAACTCAACGGCAACTGGCGTTCGGGCTGCTCGTTCTTCGTATCGCGCTTGGCGCCGTGTTCATCATCCATGGCGGCCAGAAGCTGTTCATGATGGGACCCAGCGGGACTGGCGGCATGCTCACGCAGATGGGCGTTCCCGGCGCCGGCGTGATCGGCCCGATTCTCTCCTTTGTCGAGCCGCTCGCCGGGGTTGGCGTCTTGCTCGGCCTGCTCACCCGGCTCGCGGGCCTCGCGATCGCGTGCGACATGCTCGGGGCGATCCTTACCTTTCACATTCACCATGGGTTCTTCGTACCGATGGGGATCGAGTTCGTGATGATGAACTGCGCATCGGGGCTCGCGCTCGCAGCGCTCGGCGCCGGGCCGTTTTCGATCGATCACGCCATCCACCAGCGGCGCAGCCAGACCTGAGGAGACGGTATGTCACCAGAACCCATCGGCACGTCCGGGAGCACCACAGAGGCCGAGGACCGCGGCGTCGCGGCGCCGCGGTTTCGGTTGCCACCTGCCACACACATCGGCGTCGTCCGGCTGCAGGTTGCGGACATGGCGCGATCCCTCGCCTACTACGAGCGGGTCCTCGGATTTCGCGTCGTGCGGCGCGACGACTCGGGTGCCGCGCTCGGCCCAACCGGCAGCGACTCGCCGCTCGTCGAGCTACGCGAACGCCCGGGCGCCCGGCCGCATCCGAGGCGTGGTCAGCTCGGACTGTTCCACTTTGCGATTCTGCTTCCGGATCGCCCATCGCTCGGGCGGTTCGTGCGCCATCTGTCGGACATCGGCGCGTACGCCGGCATGTCGGATCACCTGGTGAGCGAGGCGCTCTACCTCACCGATCCTGACGGATTGGGCATCGAGGTGTACGCCGATCGGCCCCGCGAGGCGTGGCGCTATGACGGTCGCGAGCTGCAGATGGCGACCATCCCGCTCGACGTGGAGAACCTCGTCGCCGCGGGCGGGACGGAGCGCTGGACCGGGATGCCTAACGGGACACGGATCGGGCACGTGCATTTGCACGTCGGCGATCTCGAGCGGGCGGCCGAGTTCTACCACGAAGCGCTCGGGTTCGACAAGGTCGCCTGGAGCTATCCCGGGGCGCTGTTCCTCTCGGCGGGCGGCTACCATCACCATCTCGGGACGAACACGTGGGCCGCCGGGGCGCCGGCGGCAACCGAGGAGGATGCGAGGCTCGTCGAATGGGAGCTCGTCATGCCTGACGCGGCGAGTGTGTCCGCGGCAGCAGCGAGCGTCGAGACGGCCGGCGGGACGGTCGAACGTTCGGAGGACGGCAGCATGCTCGCGCGCGACCCCTGGGGCACGGCTGTGAGACTCATAAACCGTTGACCGATGACCGATCACTCAAGACTCGCCATGCATCGCGAGATGTCATGGCGAGTTTTCGGTTGCGGGTCCTGGGTCATTGGTATTCGGCCATCAGTATGAAACGACGCCCCTAATCCGCGCGGATCGAGGTCAACGGGTCCACCGCCACCGCGCGCCGCACGGGCACCAGACACGCCGCCAACGCCGTCGCGAGCAGCGCTGCCACGCCGACGGCGAAGGAGAGGGGATCTGTCCGGCCCACCCCGTACAACATGCTCTCGAGCAGCTTCGACGCCCACCGCGCGCCGAGCACACCCACGAGGGCGCCGGCCGCCGCCATCAGCGCGCCCCGGCGGAGCACGGACGAGGCGATCGCGGATCGCGTGGCGCCGAGCGCGATCCGTATGCCGATCTCCCGTGTCTGCTGTGCGACTGCATACGCCATTACGCCGTAGAGCCCGACCGCTGCCAGCACGAGCGCGAGCCCGGTGAAGGTCACGAGCAGGGTCATCGTGAAGCGCGGCCGTGCTATCGACCGCTGCATCACGGTCTCGACGTTGGTCACGTTAGGCGACGGCAGCCGCGGGTTCACCTGGGCGACCAGGGTGCGGATCGACGGGATCGGATCGGCGCCGGGGGCGACACGGACCAGCACCGCCGGCTCGTTGTAGTCGGCGGTCGCCAGGTACATCATCGGCTGAGTCGCGTCGCCCAGGAGGCCGGACGTGAGCGCGTCCGCAACGACCCCGACGATCGTCATCCAGTCGCCCTGGCCGTTGTAGACGACGCGGATCCGGCGACCTAACGCCGACCCCCGAGGCCAGTACTTCTTCGCGAAGCCGGCGTTGACCACCACCTGTCCCGCGGCCTTCGAGGTGTCCGTGATCGTGGAGCCTTCGACCAGCCGAATCCCGACGAAGCGGAAATAGTCAGGCTCGATCCGGTTGTAGTCGATGAACGACGTGGTCCCGGCGGGGGGCAGCGGGTCGCCCTCGATCTGCAGCGCGCCGATGAGGAAGCTCCGCCACGGCGGAACGGCCGTGGAAATCGTTAGGCCCTCGACCCCGCTCACCTGACGTATTCTCGCGGCGACGTCGGCGAGGAACGCCTGGCGCGCCTCACTCGTCGGGTACTCCCCCCGCAGTGGAAGCCGTACGGCATAGAGCCGCGCCGGATCGAAGCCGGGATCGACGGTCTGCAAGTGCACGATACTGCGAATGAGCAGCGTCGCGCCCACGAGCAGCACCGTGGAGATCGCCATCTCGCTCACGACGAGCAACGAGCGAAGCCGGCGCTCTCGCCTGGACTGCGACAGCGAGATGGCGCCAGCCTTGAGCGCATCGTTTGCCGAGAATCGCGCGGCCTGCAACGTGCCGAGGAGTCCGACGATGATTCCGGTGAGCGCGGCGAGCGCCGCCGTCACGAGCAATGTCGTCCCATCCATTCGGGCTTCCGCGAGCTCGGCGAGCGAATCCGGGCGCATCGCGACCAGCGCGCGCAATCCGAGCCAGCCAGCCACGAGACCGCCAAGGCAACCGGCTGCTGCTAGCAGAAGGCTCTCGGTGAGCAGTTGCCTGACGATGCGGACGCGACTCGCGCCCATCGCGGCACGGATCGCGAGCTCCCGCTGGCGCGCGGCCGTCCTCGCGAGCAGTAAGTGCGCGACATTCCCGCAGGCGATGAGCAGTACGAGCGCGACGGCGACCGACAGCAGGAGCAGCGACTGACGGAAGCTCACCATCTGGCTCGGCGCCGTGAGCCTGACGGTGAAGTCGCTGGCATCGAGCGACTTCGGCTTGTCCGCAGACGATCGGGCATAGATCGCGTCGAGCTCCCGCTTTGCCGCGGCCATCGTCACCTTCGGGCGGAGCCGCCCGACGAGTCGGACGGCAGCGCTGTCGTTTCGCAGGTCGAGCGGCAGCCACACGTCGCTCATGGTCTCCTCGACCTGCGGCAGCCGGTACCCGAGCGGCATGACACCGATCACCGAGTACGGCTGATTGTCGAGCGCGATCGACTTCCCGATGATTCGGGGGTCGCTCCCGTAGCGCCCGCGCCAGAGTGGCTCGCTCAGGAGCACCACGCGCGCACCGTCAGCGATGTCGCGCGACGTGAACACGCGGCCGATTATCGGTTTCGTCCCGGTGAACTCGCTGAACGACGGCAGGACGGACGCGACGTTGACGCTGGCGGGCGGGCCATCCGCCGTTCGCAGTGAACGGTCTTCGTCCATGTACGCCTCGAATGCCTCGAACGATCGGGCATTCTCCTTCCAGGCGCGCACGACCGGCATTCCCGGCATCACCACCACGCTCATGCCGGTGTTGTTGCCTCGCGCTGGCTCGAGATACACGAATGCAATGCGGTCGGCATTCGGGTACGGCAGCGGATGCAGCAGCAGCGCGTTGACGACGCTGAACACGGCGGTGTTGGCCCCGATGCCCAGCGCCAGCGTGATGATGGCGACGGCGGTCCAGCCCTTCTGCCTGCCTAACGTCCGCCAGGCGAAGCGGACGTCGTGCGCGAACGCGTCGACGAGCTGGGCCCGAGTCATGCGACGTTCCCTCCGGGAACCGATGGCGATGCATTCGGCGCGCGCGTGGGCGAGGTCGCCAAGTCGGCGAGTCGCTGCACGGCGCGCGTCGGCTTCCGACATGCCGCGTGCCATGTAGTCGCGGGCACGCATGTCGATGTGAAACGCGAGTTCGTCGTCCACGTCGGCCTCCGCACGCGGCCCCCAGAAACGCAGGTAGCGCCGCCACGTGGCGGCGCGGTGGGCATTCGGAGCGGACGCTTGCTGCGGATCGTGCATGACCGGTCTCGCGGTCAGCGCCGGGCCGGAGACGTCTCGAGCACCTTGAACACGGCGCCGGCGAACCGCGCCCAATAGTCGCGCGACGCCGCCAGCTGCTTCTTGCCGGCGGTCGTTAGGCGATAGAACTTCGCGCGACGATTGTGCTCGGTGATGCCCCACTCGGCGACGATGAGGCCGCGCTCCTCGAGTTTGTGGAGGGCGGGATACAGCGAGCCTTCCTCCACCTGGAGCACATCGCCCGTGCACTGCTCGATCCAGCGCGCGATCCCGTAGCCGTGTGCGGGCGCCCAGGAGAGCGTCTTGAGGACCATGAGGTCGAGGGTTCCCTTGAGGAAGTCGGTCGTGGAGTCGGGCATCGCGCGGCTGGCGGGGGACAGGTCACCTAGGAGTCCTATGTATATACCTCGGTGTCCTAGGGGGATGCAAGAGCGCGTGGCGTGGAAGCGTAGTCCTGGCACGAGCCGTGAGAGACAGCAGAACGGGAGAGAACTGCAGCAGGCAGACAGCAGACGGCAGATTGCAGAGGGCAGAGGGACACGGTTCGGCTCCCGTCTGCCATCTGGCCCCTGCCGTCTACCGTCTGCAGTTCTCTACCGTCTCCCGTCTGAGTTCTCAGCCGTCTCCCGTCTGAAGTTCTCCGCCGGCTGCTGTCCCGGGTTTGCGATGCGCCACGCAAGGCGCTCACGCAATCGCAGCGCGTGTCGAAATACGTCGGATGGCCGGCGACGGGCGACGAGCCGCCGGACGCCATTCAACCATAGTGGAGTGAGGCATCCCGAGGGTTTCGTTTCTTACGCTCATCCCTTATCCCCCATCCCTCATCCCTCATCCCCTTCTCCCGTTTCCCGTTCGGGCGCTGTACCGTATCGGCGACATTCTCGATCGAGGTGAATCGTGGTCGCCAGGCGGGAATTCCAAGGGTGGCCCTGCCTTTTGATTGCCGTTGTACTTCTGACGGCCGAGCCGGCGAGCGCGCCTGGACAGACTCCGGTCGACTCGGCGCTGCTCGCCTACATCAACTCGATTCGTGCGATCGACGTCCACGCCCATCCCATGCGGCCGGTGCCGCCGGGCGCACCCGCCGATACCGAATTCGACGCGCTGCCACTCGACGGGATCCCGCCGTTCGGTGTCCCGCATCGCCTCTCGCTCGATGATCCCGTCTGGCGAAGCGCGCAGGACGCACTGTTTCACGCGCCGGGCGCGACCAGTGACAGCGTCTATCGCGCCGGCCTCCGCGCGGCGGTGGAGGCGACCCGTCGCGAGCACGCCGAACAATTCCCCGGGTGGGCGCTGGACGCGATCGGGATCGACGTGATGCTGGCGAATCGCATCGCCATGGGCCCGGGCCTGCCGAGCCCGCGGTTCCGCTGGGTACCGTTCGCCGACCCCCTCATGTACCCGCTGGATACCCGCGGCGAGGCGTCACGCACACCCGACACCCGCGCGCTGTACCCGAAGGAAGCTGCGCTGCTCCGTCGGTACCTCCGCGAGCTTCGGATCTCCAAGCTGCCTCCGACGCTGGACGCCTACGCGCGCACCATCGTTAGGCCCACGCTCGAGCGCTGGCGCTCCGGCGGCGCCGTTGGCATCAAGCTCGAGGCGGCATACCTCCGGCCCCTCGACTTCGACGATCCGGACCCGGGAGCCGCACGCACGGTCTACGCACGCTACGTCGGCGGCGGCGTCCCGTCCCGCGCCGAGTACAAAACACTCGAGGACTACCTCGTCCGTGTCATCGCGAAGGACGCCGGCGCGCTGGGCCTGACCATCCAGATCCACACCCTCGAGACCTTCGGCGGATACTACCGGTCCGCCGGCGCAGCACCGCACCTCCTCGAGCCGCTGGTCAATGACTCGACGCTTCGCGCGACGAAGTTCGTCATCGTCCACGGCGGCTGGCCGCTCGTCGGCGAGACACAGGGCCTCTTGTCGAAGCCTAACGTCTACGCCGACGTCTCCATGATGGACATCCTCCTCCCTCCCCACCAGCTCGCCGCCGTGCTGCGGCAATGGCTCGGCGAGTGGCCCGACAAGGTCCTCTTCGGCAGCGACGCCTTCGACGGCGGGCCGGAACAGGGATGGGAGCAAGTCGCCTGGGTGGGCACGACCACCGCCCGGCGAGCGCTTGCCATGGCGCTGACGGCGATGCTCCGCGACGGCGAGATCAGCCGCCCACGCGCCGAGGAGCTGGCCCGCATGGTGATGCGTCAGAACGCACTGGCCGCGTACGACCTCGGCGTCCGCTAACGCTCATCAATCACCCTTCTCACCCGTCGTCGCCCCATGAACCGAGTCACCCTGGTTGCCGTGATGCTCGTCCTCGCCGCGCCCGCGGCTTCACGCGCGCAGGAAACGCCCACGGAACGCGACGCCGCACGCGCCGTCGTGCAGAAGCAGATGGATCTTCAGCGCTCGCTCAACATCGACGCGGTCGTCACGAAGCTCACGGGCGCGAACCCGGCGCGCGACGCCGTCGCGGCGCGGGCCAAGGAGCTCATGGACAAGGAGCTGATCGCTCTCGGAGATGACATCACTCGGCATCCGGAAGTCGGATTCGTCGAAACGCGGTCAGTGCAGGTGCTCACCGACTATCTCAAGCAGCATGACTTCGACGTGACCATGGGCGTCGGCGAGCTCAAGACGGCGTTCGTGGCGCGCTACAACAAGTCGACACCGGGCCCGAACCTCGGCGTCATCATCGAGTACGACGCGCTGCGCGGGACAAAAGGCGCGTTCCACGGCGACCAGCACTCAACCCAAGGTCCAATCGGCATCGCGGCGGCCATCGCCGTCGCCGAATTCCTGACGCGCACGAAGACACCAGGCACCGTGGTGGTGTTCGGCGCGCCGGGCGAAGAGATGATGCCGCCGAACGCGAAGACCGTCATGTTCGACGCCGGAACGTTCAAGGGCATGGACGTCCTCGTCCGGAGTCATGCGGTGAGCGCTACGACTCGGCCGGCGCCGGGGTTCGGCACCTGCTGCATGAACATCGACGGCGTGAAGTACACGTTCTACGGCGCGCCGGCGCATCAGCTCACGGCGTGGAACGGCCGCAACGCGCTCGAAGCCGTCATCCACCTGTTCAACAACATCGACGCGGTTCGGAGCAACCTGCGGCCCGAGACGCGCATCCAGGGGGTGATCACCGAAGGCGGCGCGGCGCCTAACGTCGTTCCCGACAAGACGTCCGCCGACTTCTACATCCGTTACCCCGACGAGGTGTACCTCGCGCAGGTGACCGAGATGGTGAACAACGCGGCCAAGGCAGCCGCGCTGGCAACGGGCACGCAGGTCAAGATCGACCACTACGGGCAAAATCGCGACGGCATTGGCGTCGGGTCCCTGGACGAGGTCGCGTTCGCCTACATGAAGAAGTACGGCGCAACGGGTGTGGTGCCCGAGCCCGGCAAGCCGCAGGGCTACGAGGAAACCGGCAGCGTGTCGAGCAACATCCCGGGAGTGGGGTTCAGCGCCAAATCCTCGAATGCCTCGAACCACACCTACGAAATGGAAGCCGATGCGTTGACGGACGTCGGGCACTTCGGGTTCATCACGGACGCGCAGGCCATGGCGGCGTTGCTGTATGATTTCGCGACACGGGCCGATTACCGCGCGCTCGTCAAGAAGGAATTCGACAGCCTCAAGGCGCTCCACGGCGAGTATCTCGAGGCGCTTCGGAAGGTGTACGTGACGCCGAAGGTGACCGGCGAGCGCGTCGTTCCCTGACGACCGGACAAACCGGTGGGCCCGGCACAGAGCGATGTATAGCCCGATGGCCGGTCGTGCGTGCACTCCCACGGTGCACAGCCTCGACCATTCAGCTTTCTGGGCATTGCGGGCCCGTGGTCCCGCGATCACCCTGCCAGGAGTGCTTTCAATGCCGGAGGGTCGAAATGCGCGCTCGTTCCCGTCATTCCCGCGTGTGGTTGGTCCTGTTGGCGACCGGCGTCGCCTGCTCCGCTTCCTCGCTGCTGGCGCAGGACTCCCAGGATAAGCTGAAGGACAAGCTGATCTTCGTCCCCATCCGCGCGAGCGACGTGATGTCGGCCGCGGATCAGCAGCGCATTGGCATTGACCACCTAACGGCGGAGCAGCGCTTTGCGCTCGATGCGTGGCTGACTCGCTACTCCGCCGAGGTCCGCGCGAACGCGTTTCGTGAACCGCGGCCCGGCGCGGCCCGGCCCACCGCGGCCTCGGCCACCGAGGAGTCGGCGCCGACCGAGTCGGCCCCCGCACCGACGGAATCCGGCCATCACGGTTTGGGCTGGACGCCGCTCTCCACGATCCCTCCCGCCGCCCGTCTCGTCTCCACACCGGACGATGGATCGTTCGTTCGACTGGCCGACGGAACACTCTGGGAAGTGTACGTGCCCGACCGGAC
>Ga0157378_10005556_pt1 | contig 11040 bp, 7 predicted proteins | sample M65metaG_FD_115309 | JGI IMG/M metagenome (GOLD analysis project Ga0157378, IMG submission 115309) | Miscanthus rhizosphere microbial communities from Kellogg Biological Station, Michigan, USA - M6-5 metaG | ecosystem: Host-associated > Plants > Roots > Rhizosphere > Soil | place: USA: Michigan...
GCCCGGCGAATGGCAACACTCGCTATCGGCCTGCGTGCTTGCTTTGGCCGTGCGGGACTCGCACCCGCTGGATTCCGTTAAGGGGTTTTCACCGTCTCATCTTCGGTTCCTCCCCTTCCACGCTTTTCCCAGCGCGATAACAATGTCGGCTCTGTCGTCGCACGTCCGTCTCTTCTTCAACTTGGGATTAGCACCCTGATTGGATACACTCCCATGCGCAGTCTGTCCCTTCACCCAGTCAAGAGGATTCGACTTGCAGCGACCCGACGGAGAAATCCAGGCTCTCCTGACTGAACTACGGTCAGGCGTGTCGAACTCTGCGTGGACCACGTTCCTCGGCACGTACTCTGGTCTCATCTACGGCGTCATTCGCATCTTCGCGCGCGAGGCGGACCATACCGCCGATTGCTTCCTTTTCGTCTGTGAAAAACTGTCCGAGAAAAATTACCGACGCCTCCTCGCCTTCAAACCGGACGGCAAGGCCCGCTTCATCACCTGGCTACGCGCCGTAGTCAGGAATCTGTGCCTCGATTGGCACCGTTCGCAATTTGGACGCAAACAAGTATTCAGCTCGGTCGCCACACGTTCCGGAGTAGATCAGGATATCTTTCGCGCGGTTTTCCACCGCAAAGAAACCATAGCCCAGATATGGGCTCAGCTCAGCAAGAATGGCTGCCAACTCAGCTATGCAGACGTCGAAACCCGTGTCGAAGACCTCCGCTCGTCATTGACCTCGCGTCAGCTCTGGCTTCTTAGCACCGGCAGGCACTCGCTGCAATTCATTGATTCCGAGGAAGACTCCGCCCCGGAGATCGCAGACGCCGCTCCCAATCCCGAAACTCTTTCCCTCATGCACGATACCAGGCGCGCAGTGGCCACAGCCCTGGCCCAGATTAACTCCGCTGATCGCCTGCTCTTGCGCCTGCGTTTCGCGGAGGAATTGCCACTCCGCGAAATCGCGCGATTGGTGGGGCTCAAGGATGCGCAAACCGCCGACCGCCGAATTCGCGAGAGCTTGGACCGCTTGCGCGAAAAGCTAGGCGTCAAAAGACTTTTTATTGGAAAACCAAAATCCGCATCCGTGTAATGCGGGCATATGCGGTGCGCAGGGGCTCCTGAAGATGCCGTCGTGGTCAAAAAAATGGATTCCGTTCGGCCACGGACGCTGTCCGGGCGTGCAGGGTCTGGCCGCTTATGCCGACCAGCAGCTCGTCGCTTCCGAACGCCACGTCATCGAAATACATCTCTCCACGTGTGACCGCTGCCTTCAGCAAGTCGGATTTCTGGCGCGGGCTGAAGTTCCATCACATGAAGTGCCGGCTGCCCTCTTGCAAACAGCGCTGGCTCGCACCTCGCGGCAACGTGTTCCGGCCGGCAAATCTCTCAAGCCATGGATTCCGGCGTTCTCTACCATGCTAGTCGTGCTGGCGATGTTCGGCTTTTCTTGGAAATTTCTGGGTCACCGACCGCAATCTATCGCTTGGCCCTCGCAAATCGTCGCGCGTCCAACACCAGTACCTCAGCACATGCAAACAAGGCCGGCGCCGCAAAATCTGATGCGCGGCTCTCAAGAACATAATTCATTACAGCTCCTTTCTCCCCTTGCCAAGCAGCGCGTCGCGGCCGCCGACCTTGAGTTCCGTTGGCAAGCCCAGCCGCAGGTCTCCTTCTACGAATTGCGTCTCGTCTCCGATAACGGCGAGGTTATTTGGGAAGGCCGCGCCGACGCTGCGGCGAAGTCGATTCGCCCGCCTGCTCGAATCCGCCTTCGCACCGGCAGCACCTACTACGCTTGGCTACGCGTGCACCTCGATTCCGGCGCGGTCCAGCAATTTGATCCGGTCCAGTTCGAGGCGGGTAAATGAGCAACCAACGTCTTTCGCTTCTGCTGACGGTGTTCACGTTCCTTTTCGTTATTCATCCACTCTCAGCTTCGGCGCAGGACCTCGAAGCAGCTCTGGCCCACGCAAAAAATATCTATGCGCAGCAGGGCCCCAGGGCCGCACTTCCCGAATACGAATCGCTTCTCGCTGGCTATCGCCAAGCCGGTAATCGCCGCGGTGAAGCCATCACGCTTGGCCTGATCGGCAACTGCTACAAACATCTTGGAGACTACCCAAAAGCGCTCGAACTCCTGAACTCAGCCCTGCGGATCAAGCGCGAACTGCACGATCAGGGCGAAGAGGGCAAGACTCTCAGCCACCTCGGTCTGCTCTACTGGGATCAGGGCAAATATCCTGAAGCCATTGGCTCTTTCAACCAGAGCATCGCCATTGCACGGAACCTGCATGACGCCCAGTTGGAAGGTGCGTCGTTGAACAATCTTGGCATGGTCTATGACGAGCAAGGCGACTACCGCAGCTCCCTTGCCCATTACGAGCAGGCCGTCGAACTCCATCGCTTCGCACACTTTGAACAGGGCGAAAGCGACGCGCTCGGTAACATAGGCGGAGTCCACTTGTTGCTCGGGCGCTACTCCCAGGCCGAAACTTATTATCGACAGGCGCTGGCCATTGACCAGCGACTCATACTCAAGCCGCGCGAAACCCTGGATCTCGGCAACATCGGGCAATGCCAAGTGGGGCAGGGACGTATCCGTGAAGCGCTCGCTACCTACGAAGAAGCTATCGCCATCGCGAAAGACAGCGGTCTGGCCAAGGAGCAGGCGGACTGGTTGCGTGGAAAGGGTTCCGCACTGCTGCGCACTGGCGCGTTCGAGGAAGCCTTGCAAAATTATCGGCTCGCCGGCGAGATCTACTCAAAAAACAAATTGCCGCGCGAACAGGCTGAAAACCTCGGCGATCTCGGTAACTTGAATTTGGCGCTTGGCAACCGTACCTCCGCGGAGGCGGATTTTCGCGAGGCCGTCTCTCTCTCTAGGTCAATCGGCCACCAGCGTGGCGTCATCAGTAACCGGTTGGCGTTGGCCTACGCGCAGTGGCAATCCGGTGATTACCCCCGGGCCAAAATCAATGCCTCCGCCGTTCTCGCCGCTGCTAAGCGAGCCGGCGATTCCGCCGAAATCGTTACCGGACTTCTGCTGCAAGGCAAGATTCTCCGCGCGCGCGGACAAATCGTTCCGGCCCTCGCTCAAACTCAGGACGCGCTCGCCCGTGCGCGCAACGATGGCCTGCGCCTCCTAGAATGCGAAGCGCTCGAACAATCCGGCGAATTGCGCTTGCAACGCGCCGATACCGAAGCCGCTCTTCACGAATTCGAGGCGGCGCGGCAAATCGCGGAGGACTCCGGAGACGTGGGTCTCCTATGGAAGGCCCAGTTTGAGCGCGGCCAGGCTTTTGAAAAACTCACGCGATTGGAGGAAGCCGCGCAGGCCTACCAGGCTTCTATTGCAACCATCGAACGGGTTCGTGCCAACATCAGTAGCCGCCAGTTTCGCACCGGTTACTTGCAGGACAAGCAGCCGGTGTATATCGCGCTGGCTCGCCTGCTGATTCGTTTAGGCCGATCCGATGCCGCGTTTCAGCGCTCCGAACAGTTGCGCAGATACAGCTTCCAGCTGTTTCGCGGGGCCTCCTTCGCCGCGGATTCGAGTTCAGCGCAGAACCCGGAACTACAAAACCGCGCTTCCCGGTTAGAAGATCTGATCTGGAAGGAACAAAATCAGCCTCTCGCCAGCCAGCGTTCCGAAGCGCTGGCTACCTACAAGCAGGAACTCCAGTCGATTCGCGCTCACGACATCGGTGAGCCGACCTCCGAATCCAGCAGTGTGGAAGCTGCGACGATCGTTGCTGCTCTTCCCCAAGGCACAGCCCTAATTGAATATCTCGTATCCGAAGACGATCTTTCGATTTTCGTCCTTACCCCTTCCGGATTCCAGATCGTCGTTGAACCAATCCAATCCCGGGACCTCGAAGGCAAGGTAGACCTGTTCCGCGACTTGCTGGCTCAAATCAGCACTGACGCATGGCGCAAACCCGCTTCCAGCTTGCGTTCCATTCTCATCACCCCGCTGGAAAGAAAGCAACTCCTCACGGGTATCCATTCGCTGATCGTTGTTCCACATGGGTGTCTCAACTATTTGCCGTTTGCTGCTCTGCTGCGCAGCACGGAGCCCGGCTCGCCGTTCCTGATCGAGCAATATGATATTTCCGAGATTCCCTCCGCTGCACTGTTCTCCGCTAACGCCTCAACTGCGCCCCCGTCAACTCCGCCGCGCGCCGTTTCGTTTGCGCCTTCGGCGTCGGGACTCAAGTTCGCAGTCCCTGAGGCCTACGCCGTCGCAAAATCGTTCGCGCCAGGGGGAGTTGCCATCACCGGACCGGCGGCGACTAAGGCTCGCTTCAAAGAGACCGCTCCGCACTACGATGTGGTGCACATCGCGGCGCACGGCTTTTTTAACAAACTAAACCCGTCGTCATCGGGCCTGCAACTGCAGCCCGACGCAACCGACAACGGAAAATTACAAATTTCAGAAATTCTCGGCTTGCACTTCAGCGCCCGCCTGATCACATTGAGCGCTTGCGAAACCGCGCTTGGCACTGGTGAATTCGGCGAGTTGCCTGCCGGTGATGAATTTGTCGGCCTGAATCGTACTTTTCTCGAAGCGGGTAGCGACGCGGTTTTGGCCAGCCTCTGGAAAGTGGACGACCGTTCGACGCTGCTGCTGATGCATCGCTTGTACCGGAAGCTGGGCCGCGTATCCGGTAGCGCCGCCTTGGCTGGGGCGCAACGCGGCCTTATTGGCTCAGCCCGCTTCCAGCACCCGTATTACTGGGCAGCGTTTGTGCTGATGAGCCGCAGGCTGGTTTCCGTAAATGTCACTAAATCAAGAGTCGTCGCGGAAAACCGTTGAAGCTTTCCGTGTAATAGGTCACAGGCCAAGTCTGCTCGGACGGAGGCAATCGTGAAACGTCTTTTCTCTTTGTGGCCGCTCGCAATTCCCCTCTGCTGTCTATTCACGGTCGCTGCCGCTCCTCAGGCTGGGGCGCAAATATCCGTCAACTCGGCCAACCCGAACAATACCGCGCAGGGCACCGTCAATCTGGATGTCTCCGTTTCCGGCAACGGCTTCAAAAAAGGCGCCAAGGCGCAGTGGTTTGTCACCGGCACCACCAATCCCGGCGGCGTCACCGTGAACTCCACCACCTTTAACAACTCAGGACAGCTCACCGCGAACATCACCGTGTCCGACACCGCCACCACTGGCGGCTTTGATATTCAGGTCACCAACAGCGATGGCCGCACCGGCAAAGGCACCGAACTTTTCGCCATCAAAACGAAGGGCGCTTCGGCCTGTATCGTTCCCACTCCACTGAACATCGTGCCGGCTGCCACCGCCTGCGCGGGCTCGAGCGGCAGCACCTGTCTCGACTCAACCTTTGGCAACGCTATCGCCCTTCCACCCGGCGGGCTGGTGCTCACCAACACCGACGGCTCTGTACCGTCTGTCAATGATCTCGATACGGCACAAGCTGTCTTCCCGCAGCAGATGCCCGATGGAACGGCTCGCATACTGGCGATCGGAACAACCACCAATCCCAACGTCTCCGGGCAGCAAGGCATTGCGCTGGTTCGCTACAACACCGATGGAACGCTGGACACTTTGTTCGGGACGGGAGGAATTGCAAGGTTTTTTCCCACGACCATTGGCGGCTCGAGTGTCCGCGACGGCGCTCTCGATCCGAGCGGAAATGCTCTGGCCATCATGGATGCGGCTGGAACCACAATCCTCGCGCGATTCACACCACAAGGATTGCCCGATACCACATTTCATTCAAGCGGTTACGTCTCGCTCTCCACGCTAAAACCGCTCGCCATGGTGCTGCAGGCGGACGGTAAAATCGTCGTCGCTGGAACCAGGATCGTCAGTAAAGCAGTTGTCGGTTCCGTTGTGCGCTTCAATCCGAATGGGTCGCTTGACACCAGTTTCGGCTCAGCGGGGCAGGTGAATCTCAACTCACTTTCCCTTCTTTATTCTGTCGCGCTGCAAACCGTGAATTCGCAGCAGTACATACTAGCCGGCGGCGGGGCCGCCAGCGCCGCTGCGTTCAGCATGGCGCGGCTTACCCCTTCCGGAGCGCTCGATACATCCTTCGGTTCTTCGGCCGGATATTCGACCACCGACTTTTGTGGCACCGGCTCGACGATCTTCAGCGTCAACGTGGACACTGCCGGCAATATCCTGGCGGGCGGAACGGCGGCATTGGTTGCAAACGGCCCACCAAAATTCGGAATCGCTCGGTTCGATCGTAATGGTTTGCTGGACACGACGTTCGGAGATCCCTCGACTGGCGGATTGACTCGGAGCGGCCGCACACTGGTGGATTTTTACGGATACAGAAACTTTATCATGTCAGTTCGGCCGGTATTGGATGTGAACGGCAACCAGGTTGGTTACCTGGCGGCGGGCTATGCCGGCCAGTCCACGGGACCATTCACCCAGAATCAATATCTGGTGGTCGTCCGTTTCAATCTAGATGGTTTGCTAGATACGACGTTCGGAACGAATGGTTCTGGAGGCCTTGCCATCGATTTCGGCGGCGCCAACAACTTCGTGATGAAGCCGGCCGAGCACAACACGTTCGTACAGTCCGATGGCCGCATCATTACCGTTGGAACATCCGGATTCGTAAGCGGATCCAACGCTGGCGCTAACTTTGCTCTCGCTCGCGTTTGGCAATAATCTTCTTGCCATAATAAGTATAACGGCAAGCCACTCGTTCGTTTTGGGCTGCTCCACTCGTTTTCGCGTCCGCTGACTTGAACCTGTGTTTGAGCATCAAGAGTTAAGAAAGCGAGGGGAGAGCTTAGAGAGAGGCGGAAAGTGATTCAATCCTCAGGCTTTATCTAGCGGAAACTTTGCGTAATCGGGAGCGATTCGGGGCACCGGCTCGGCCCTATTGAAGATCGATCCCGCAGTTAGCGAACGGTGCTGTCTGCCGCAGGGTTCAGATATGCTTCAAGTCCGGCATACAGACGCTTCCGCAGAGCTTCGATTCCAGGAATGCAATCATCACATCGAGTTCGAAGAAGGTAGTATTCATTGACGGGCCGATCATCCTCAAGGGCTGGCGCGCCCGGAGAGCGGCGAATGATTGCATCGAGCGTCAACTCGTTGGAGATCGAAACGCGAAGCAAACTCTCCGCGGTCCATTGTGGGGTCCATTCGACCAAATCGGCGACTGCACTTGCGGGCATCCGGTCGACCAATTCCGCGGGGGTATGGATAGCGATCGGGCTCATACTTGCCAGGAATTGCAATCCCGGATCGCTGTGGTAGCCAAAAACCCTGACGTACGGAAATGAGTCTTTAAGCGCCTGAGCGACAGCCGACTGCGTTTCGAAATCGTTTTCGGGCAGCCATTGCTGAACGATTCCATCGGTTCGAAGGTGCTTTTTCACCAAAACGTAGAACTCTTTTGAATATAGAAGGCTCGAGCCCGCAGCAGGAACCGGCGGCGGCGGGTCAACGATAATGGAATCGAAAGTCTGAGGCGTGCGTTCCAGGAATCTCCTGCCGTCGTCGATGATCACATGCGTATCTGGAGATTCGAGAACCCGCGAGGCATCTTTATGATAGTACGGGAAAAGTTTGGGTACGCTGGGGATAAGATCCACCACCGTAGTGGGAACTCCCCAAGACACCGCAGATCGAAAGGTGGTTCCCATCCCGAAACAAATAACCAGTGTGTTTTCTGGGGGCCGATCGTGCGAGGCCAGAGGAAGGTGTGCCATCATTTTGGTAATCACCCGCAAACCTGTCATCGAAATGCCATTGACCAGAAGTTGTTTTTGATTTGCGGCGCCCGTGGCGATCACCGTGGCAGCGCTGTCTCGCAACACGACGCGGGTCGGAAAGAGTGTTTCGAAGTCCCTTGCTGCAAGGAAGATGGATATTGCTGCAGCCACGATGGCTAATGCTCCCACACGAACGACCGGGCGTAACTTGGCGTGAGTCACCGGAAAAACTGCCATCACGAGAAACGGAGTGGCAAAGATGAACATCGAGATCCGTTCACCGAACCAAGGCAGCAACAGAAATCCGGCGACCAGAGGGCCAAGGATGCACCCGAGCACGTTTACCGCATAGGCCCGGCCCGCCCGGCCAGGATTCCCCTGCGACCACCGGTCTACCAGCATGGGCGTGAGGAAACCGATGACACCGGAGAATGGCATCACTCCTGTGAAAACGCGGGTAGAGGGATGCACACCAAGTCGCGGATCGGAGGTAATCAAAGGAAGCAGACCTAGCAGCGATAGAGAAACCCAAATGAGTGAACTTTCCACGGAATGACTGCGGCTCCATACACGATAAATTCGAGAGCCGACAAACGTCGCAAACAGATAAGAGGCCAGGATCAATGCAAATGAATAGACCAGGGGCCCAATGCTGGGGGTAAACAGACGAATCCAAACGACTTCCATGCCCATGGTAATGAGCCCAGTGAGGAAAAGCAGAAGCAAACTGCCTTCCTGAGGACCTTGGTTGTCAACCATCAGCTGTGCCCAACCCGTGCCGTCTGGGGAACTTGTTCTAGCTGGCCGTGCCGACAGGATTGCCGCAAGGATGGCGACGGCGATATTTAGTCCCATTCCAATATGTAGTGCACCACGAAATCCAAAAGCCTCGATGAAGAGAAGCGGGAGGAGCGCGCCCGCAACCGCTCCAACCAGGTTTGCGACGTATAGAAAACTAAACGAGCGCTGCGATTCGCTTCGGAAATCTCTTCGGATACCGAACATCGCGAGAGGGATCGTAGCCCCCATACATGCGCACCACGGGATCAGAGTCAGCGCTAGCCAGCCACCAGCGACCAGATAGAAAGAGCCGGAGGAAATCCCACTTTGCCCCGAGAGCCACTCGACGATCCGGTGTCCCCAAACAAGCTGCCAGGGAACCAGCAATGCCGATGTGCCGATAAGAAGTTCAGAAAGCGCATATAGGCGGAGCGGCGGAAAGGCCGGGTTCGATTCGAAACGCCGGATCAGGGCCCCTGCCGCCCAAGACCCCACTCCTAGTCCCGCCATAAACGTGGAAAGAACTATGGAAACTAGGGCTGTAGTGACGCCGAACTGTGCCATCGCCAGACGCAGCCAGACCAATTCGTACAGAATGCCGCAAAATCCAGAGACGAGGAAAAACAGAAAATACCAAAACACGTTAACCGCCTTTTTGAGCCCGAAGGAGCACGGACAATCTTACTAAAGCAGTAAAACTGCGATTCGGCTTCTTTTTTGCCGTGGCGGCAAAGGTTCAATACCTGCAGTGCCAAAGCAGTTCTCACAAGCAAATTCATAAAACTTGTCCGTCCCAGTCAGATGGAAAAGACGGATAGTGTGGATGACCTTGATTGCGGGTTGATTGACGAATGGTTTTGACTGGCGGCAATCCCGGAATTTCGAGGTGAAGCGATTCACCTTTTGAGGGGCCGGCTTCGTTGGGAGCAAGCCCGGATCATACGGCAGAGGATTCAACATAGCCGGTTAAGCAACCTCCAGTTTCCTTTGGCTTATTTGACTGCGGCATCGAGTCACAAACGTGGGAAAAAGTTGCGAGACAAATCACATTTGGTCCCCACCTGTGCGCGCGGGTTCGCCGGGTGTATCACTTTTCCCCTCTCTGTAAGCTACCCCATCAACGCGAAGGGGGCAGGCGTCTACGCACGCGAAAAAGGGACCACCCCCCTGGGGCACGGATTGCCTATTGTGTAGGTGAAATGAAGCCTTCGCCAAGGGAGCCCAACATCTCCCCGACAGTGGTGTGGCTTGCGCCTTGGAGAACACCTCTTGCCTCGGCCTCAGCGTAGCAAGCTGCGAGAGCCTTCTTCATCTCGGCCATCGGTCCCTTCCACACGGGGCCTAAATGTTTTACCCACAATTCCAATTCCGCTTCCGTTGTCATGGGTGAAGGCCCTTTCTTTACCAACAACCTTGCTACGGTGAACATACTCTTTGCCATCTCAGAATCTATCCTCTGGTCCGGCGAATGCCATTCGCTCTCGTTTGCAACATGTTCTTTTTATCTTTGGTGAGCTCCGTGACATAGTCGAGAGCAGGGCGCCGAAAGGACGCCGTCGAAGCCCAAAAGATTATTACGAGAAGGTTTCACAAGTTCCCCCCAAGCCTTGGAAGTGGACTGGTAATTTAACCCGTGGACTAGCTCAAGAAGTATGTTGTACAAGGAGATCGGCCGGGCTAGCGCGGATCTGTGGAGTGCTGGCCAGGGAGAAAGATTATGAACAGCAAAATGGCGGGACCGGCGGGATTGGCGGTGGCGTTTCTTGCAGGGGCGGTGGTCGCGACGGCGTTGGGTGGAGGTATGGCGGCGGCGGGAGCGAAAACGCAGGCGGCAGTGGTGCAGGGGCAGCAAGTTACCGTGCACAGGGTCATTAGCCCGACGGTGACGGACCAAGACATTGCATTGCTGCGGCAGGATATAAGGGCCATGAAAATGCGGGTGATTGGAGAAAATATGTCGCTGTCAGATGCGGAGGCGCAGAAGTTCTGGCCGATCTACAAACACTACGCGGACGACTTGCATGACGTACACAACGAGAAGTACGCGTTGTTGAAGCAGTACGCGGAGACGTGGGCAACGATGACGGACCAGGAGGCGCTGATTTATGTGCGGCGCTCGATGGAGGTGGACGCAAAAGCGCAAGCGTTGCGGTTGAAGTATGTGCCGGTGGTGACCCAGGTGTTGCCGGGGAAGAAAGCAGCGACGTTTTTTCAATTGGAGCGGAAGCTCTGCCTGATGGTCGATCTGCAATTGTTTTCGCAGATTCCGTTGGCGCATGAGAAGGAATCAAGCAGCAGATAAGTTACAAAAAATTGACTACTCAAGGAACTCTCGCCAGAGTTCAACAAGATGTATTCCAAAGTGGGCCGTCCGTCGATTCCGCCGGAGCAGTTGCTGCGCGCTCTGTTGCTGCAGATGCTGTACTCGGTGCGCAGCGAGCGGCTGTTGGTGGAGGAGATCGACTACAACATATTGTTTCGCTGGTTCGTGGGGCTGAACTTGGACGATGCGGTGTGGGATGCCACGGTGTTTACCAAGAACCGCGACCGTTTGCTGGAGGC
>Ga0157378_10005557_pt1 | contig 11040 bp, 6 predicted proteins | sample M65metaG_FD_115309 | JGI IMG/M metagenome (GOLD analysis project Ga0157378, IMG submission 115309) | Miscanthus rhizosphere microbial communities from Kellogg Biological Station, Michigan, USA - M6-5 metaG | ecosystem: Host-associated > Plants > Roots > Rhizosphere > Soil | place: USA: Michigan...
CCTCCAGCTGCAGCTCATCCACATACACCCATCCATCCTCTGCCGCAAACCGGAGGTAATTTACATGGTCAGTATCCATTGTACCCGGCTCAGCAGGGTTAGCATCCATCGCCACATGAGCCGCAAATATTTTTGCAGTCTTACTACCAACAGTACAGATAGCAGCAGGATAAGGTGAAAGCCCCCTGATAAAATTGCGGATCGACTCTGCTGGCTGACGCCAGTTCACCATCATCATTTCCTTATATAGTTTGGGGGCGTGCTTCGCCTCCACTCCGGCTACGTGCTGCTGGGGTATTTCGTGCAGGCTGCCTTCTGCCAGTCCGCGCACTGTTGTCACAAGCAGTTCCGCGCCCGCCGCCATCAGCTTATCGTGCATGGTGCCGGCATTGTCATCAGGCAATATAGGCACACGCTGCTGCAGTAATATATCCCCCGTATCTATCTCGTGTTTCAGCTTAAAGGTGGTAACCCCGGTTTCCGTTTCGCCATTGATGATGGCCCAGTTAATGGGCGCAGCGCCCCTGTATTGAGGCAGCAATGAGCCATGCACATTTATGGTACCCATAGGCGGCATATTCCACACCACCACAGGCATCATCCGGAATGCCACTACCACTTGCAGATCGGCATTCAGTGCCCTGAGCTCATCCAGGAAGGCAGGCGCCTTCATTTTCTCGGGCTGCATTACCGGTAGGTCATGCGCCACCGCATACTGTTTCACCGCCGAGCCCTGCATCTGCATCCCCCCCCCGGCCGGCTTATCGGGTGCTGTTACAACCGCAACTATACGAGCCCCAGCCCTCACCAGCGCATCCAGCGACGCCACGGCAAAGTCAGGTGTGCCAAAAAAAACTATTCTCAAATCCTCAAAACGCTTCAAATTCAATTTTCAATTTTCAAATGTCATTCTGAGCTTGCCGAAGAGCCAAATCACAAACCCATCAAGTAACAATCCCAATTCCTACTTAGGCGCTTGCCCGCTCTTTATCTGGTTATTCAGAATCGCTATCGCATTGGCTGCCTGCTGATAATTTCTGTCCATGAGCAGTGCCGTATTCCATGCATTCAGCGCCTCAGGATAGCGTTTATCTACATAAAAGTTCACCCCCACATTATACATCATCTCTGCCACCTTCGGATAGCGCGGATACAACTCCCACACCTTGCGGAAATTCATATAGGCGCTGTCCGGGTTCTTCAGCTTGAAGTAGGCCATACCCCTGTTCAGAAATCCCGAAACAAACGCAGGATTGATCTCTATAGCCCTTGTGAAATACTCGATTCCCTTGTGCAGGTCCTCCTGCTTTTTCTGCTCCGTAGGCTCCCCGTCCGACATGTTCACATAAGACGATGCTACATCGGCATTCACCAGCACACTATTGGGCGTCACTTTTATATCTTCAAAGAAAAGTGTCTTGTCGTTTTTCCAATACTTATTCCGGTCTATGGTCTTGAAGCTGCACAACCCAATCAGCAGCAGCATGCAGCCGGCCAGCGCCAGCCGGCCCATGGCGGCAGGCTGTATCTTCTGCGCCCCCGCATAGAGCAGCCATGCAATGGCAATTGCAAACCCCAGGCTGGAATGATAGCAAAGACGTTCGCCCATGGTACCGCCAATGTTGAAGATTATATTACAGATAAGCAGTATGTTCACGAGGTAGAACGCGATGGCAAACGCAAGCACATGCCGCCGTTTCAGGAAGTAGAAGAATCCACGTATCATAGCTATGTGTACTGCGAGCGATACCCAAACGATAACATCCGTAAAGTCTTTGTAAGGGATGGTGTTGTAGGAGTAATCGGCCGAAAGCGGATGCGGGAAGATCAGCAATTTCAGATAGTTGAACGTAGTAGATATTTTGGTAGCGAGCTGCTGGGCCTCATTGGCCAGTGCGTAAGGATTGTTCAGGATATCGCCCTCCGCATCAGCGCTCTTGGGCCCCACTATCTGCAGGCGCATAAGCATGTACAGCGCCATTACGCCCAGATAGGGCAATGTCGCGATCACGCTCTTCGACAATGAGTATCTCTTAAACAGGAAGAACGACAGCGGCAGCAGCACCATAAGGCCCACGGCATATTCCTTGGCCAGGAACGCCAGGAAAAAGGAGCCGAGCGCAGCCGCCAGGTATCCCTTCTTCTCCTTTTGTTCCTCGTACCGGAAGGCATAAATGAACGTAAGGCATATAAACAGCATGGACATGATCTCATCCCGGCTCTTCACATTGGCTACCACCTCGGTATGCAACGGGTGTATGGTGAAGATAAGCGCCGCCAGCAGCGCCAGCAGCGGATTGCTCCTGAACACTACATCCCGCAGGAAGTAAAGCACAACAACCACCGAGAGCACATACCACAGCACGTTGAATACATGCCGCACATGCATATTCTTAAGCAGCGTTTTTTCCTGCGCGCCATTTTCGCCGGCATGGGCCACTACGCTATCCACTTTTTTCACAGGTATAGGCCCCATAAACTGCTGCTCCACGGCAAAGCTGACTATAGACAACGGCCTGTAGCGGCCACCCGAAAGCTGGTTGCTGCTGTTGAACTGCTTGTAGTAGCTGTCGAAGGCATCCTTGGTCATGATGCTGGGAATACCTGCAAAGCCCTCATAAACATATTCGTTCTTTACTATAACTATAGTATCATCCAGCGCATATTCATGCCCAAACGTATTGCAATACAGCGCAAAGGCCACGAGGCCCACGATGATGGCCTGGAACTTGAAGCTATAAAGCCATGACGGGATTTTGGGATCCGGAACGAAGGGCGGTTCCTGGTAAACTTCTTCCTTGGGTTTATTTGCTGTAATCGGTCGCTGAACCGGTTTCGAAATCTTTTTTGCCATTGTTAATTTGTGATAGCCAAATGTAATTGTTTAAATTTTCAGTGGCAAGGAATAGAAATTATTTTACCGCCCGCATTGCCGAATCAATTTTATTTAATGCATTCGTCGCCGCCCGCTCCCGCGGATTCAGCCGCAGGCAATAGACCATGGCGCTGTCGGCGCTGGCATACTGCCGGGCGGCATAGTACAGTTCCCCGGCATGATAGTACATTTCGGGCAACTGCGGATGTATCGGGTACAGCCGCAGCACCCTGTTCAGGTCGGCCATCATGCTATCTGCCTGTGCCAGCTTGTACCAGGCTACACTCCTGTTCATATACCCCAGCACATAATTGTCCTGCATGCGCAGCACCCGGTCATAGAGCTGCACACCCCGCTCGAGGTTGGCCTTTCTTTTTTGCTCGTCCGTTACAAAATCCGACTGGTTCACCAGCATGGTGGCCACATTCACATTCACCAGGAAGCTATTGGGCGATACCTTGATGTCCTGGAAGAAGAGCGTCTCATCGTTTTTCCAGTCCTTATTGCGCGACATGGTCTTAAAACCGCACAGCACTATAAGCACCGTAATCCCTCCTGCCAGTACCGCCTTTTGCGCCCCGCCCATTCTTATCCGCTCTACACCTTTAACCATCAGCCAGGCAGCCGCGATCACAAAACCCACCGACGAATGAAAGATAAGCCGCTCGCCCATGGTAGCCCCTATGTCAAATATGATATTGCAGATCATCAGCAGATTCACAAGGTAAAAACCAATGGCAAAAGCCAGCAAATGCTTCTTCCGCAGAAAATAGAAGAACGCGAAGAACAGCCCCGCGTGCACAATGATTGATAGCCAAACCAGTGGATGCGAAAATTCTTTGTAGGGTATCTGGTTATAAGAATAGTCGGACGAAAGCGGGTGCGGAAAAAGCAGCAGCTTCAGATAGTTCAGCGAGGTTGCGATCTCGGTAGCCAGTTTCTCGCCGCCCGATGCCCATGCATACGGATTGATCTGGATATCGTTATCAGATAGCTCATTGCGGGTGCCGATCATCTGCAGCCGTATGATCACGTATACAAACACCACCGCCCAATACGGAATACTCCGCAAAAGACTTTTGCCCATAGTCATTCCGCCGAACAGATAAAAGCCCAGCGGCAGCAACACCACCAGCGTGATGGCATATTCCTTCGAGAGAAAGGCAAGAAAGTAGCTAACCAGCGCCACTGCCAGCCACCCGATTTTTTTCCGCTCCAGGTACCGGAAAGAGCATATAAAGGTGAGCGCAATGAAGAGCAGCGACAATATTTCGTCCCTGCTTTTCACATTAGCTACGACCTCGGTATGTATAGGATGAATGGCAAAGAACACCGCCGCCACCAGGGCCATAACCGGCTGCCCCCTAAATACTATAGTGCGGAAAAAATAAAGCAGCACCATTATCAAAACCGCAAACAGCACCACATTCACCGCATGCCGCACATGCATCTGCCGCAGAAATTGCTGCTCATACTGCTCACGCATATCGTAGCCGAGGCCATAGCTAATAATGCTATCGGTAGCACCCTTAGGCACCGGCCCGAACAACTGCTGCTCCACCGCAAAGGTCACCACCGACAAAGGCCGGTACCTGCCGCCGGTAAGCTGGTCGCTGGAGTGCAGCCTGTTGTAGTAGCTGAAATAAACGTCTTTAGTGAGTATATCGGGTATGCCCGCAAACCCCTCATGCACAAATTCATTTTGCACGATTACCGCCGTATCGTCAAGGGCATACTGGTTCTGAACAGTATTGGCATAAAACACTATTGCCAGCACAGCCACCGCCAAAGCCTGCACCCAAAAACCCGGAAGCCGCAACAGCACACCCACAGGGCGAACATCAGGTTCCACAGGTACTACAGTCGCCGGTTCCGTTCTTAAAGCTCTTTTAGCCATTGTGTGCTATACAGTCCCAAATATAATTCAAAGCGGTTTTCAGACAATCCCCAAAACGCAACCTTTGTAACCAAAAAATCTAAACACAGAGACCACGAAGGACGCACGGAGGACACTATTAAATCGTCACAATTAAATCTTTGTGCCCCTTGTGCCGCCCTCTGTGAACTTCGTGTTAACCTTTTACTTCGCGAGAGGCCACATTATCGCATTGCTTCCACATTGTCGCATTACCATTATCGTATTGAGAAAAGGCTGCCATCCTCCAGTATCTTCACCAAGCGCGATGGTGCCTTTACCGTCCCATCATCCTGCCGGTACCGCACACAATACCCCACCCGCTCCCTGATAGCCGCACTCACCAGCCCATAGGTGGCCGGTGTAGGCTGCCCGCTGATGTTTGCTGAAGTGGAAACAATCGGTTTCCGGTATCTTTTTATCAGCGCCTTGCAAAACGGGTCATTTGTTACCCGTATCGCTATGCTGCCATCTGCGGCCACAACATTATCTGCAAAGCCCAGTGCATTTTCATAGATCACCGTGGTGGGCGTCTCAAAGCTCTCCAGTATAGCTATGATATCCGGGTGTGGCGTAGCCACATACTGCAGCACATCGCGCGCCTCAGCCAGCAACACGATCATACTCTTCTCCCTCGGCCGCTCCTTTATGTCAAACACCCTTTCCACTGCAGCCTCATTCAGCGCATCGCAGCCCAGCCCCCATACCGTATCGGTAGGATACAGGATCACCCCACCCGCCTGCAGCGTGGCAATGCAGTTTTTTATGTCGTCTTCAAAGTCCACCATAGTAGCTGTTCATTCGTTATTTCCATAGCGCATCTGAAGTGCCCCTCGGGGCATGCCTTGTGCCCATGCAGGCCGCACGGCCGGCAATACAGCCGTTCCGCGATCTCCACCACCCGCGCGTTTCCCCGCAGCGGACCAAACCCAAAGGCCGGTACCGTGGAGCAGAATACCGCCGTTACCGGGGCATTCATGGCGCTGGCAAAATGCAGCGGCGCCGAATCATTGGTATAGTTCATCACCGCTCCTTCCATCAGCGCTGCCGACTGCAGAAAGCTCAGCTTCCCGCACAGGTTAACCACTTTCTTCCCCGCCGCTCCGGCTATGATACCATCAGCCAGCTCCTTATCGCCCGGCGCACCCAGCAAATACACGCGCACATCCGGCAACGCCCTTATCAGCGCCACCCATTTTTCCGCCGGAAACTGCTTGGTAAACCATACCGATGATGGCGCAATGCATATATACGGCTCACCCTTATATTGCTCAATCTGCTCATAATCACCCTTGCCCGGATACAGCCTCGGCATTGCCGGCTCACCACCAGCGAGGCCCGCTATCAGTTGTTGGTTGCGCTGCACCTCATGCACCGGCGCATCGCTGTAAGGCTCAGAGATAGTATGTTTCACCTTCAGGGTATAGCAAAAAGAAAAAGGGTTTTTATCAAATCCCGCCCTGAACGGCGCACCTGAAAGCCACGTAATCAACCCCGAAGTACCGAACCTGTGCAGGTTGATCACATGCGTATATCGTTCCCTCCGCACCCGCATAGCCATGCGCAGCAGGTTGCGGTTCTTGTTGGTTTTCTTATCCCACACCAGCAGATTGGTGATATGCGGATGCCCTTGCAGCAGCCCCTCATTGCCCTTGCGCAGCAGAAAATCTATCTGCGCCTCCGGCCTGCACGCCCGCAGCTTCTCCACCACCGCAGTAGCCAGCACCACATCGCCCGTAAAGGCCGTCTGTATCACCAATATCTTGTCCATGAGCAAATTGGCTGCGAAGGTAGCAAGTTCGGTCAATCAGTTAATTAGTTAATTGGTTAGCTGGAGCCGGGACTCAGCTATAGCCCGGTGCGTTGGACCTGGCTGGCGTTGTTTTAGAGATGCAATCTATTCGAATTATCTTTGCTCACACTTCGGCTTCATATCTACATGCCGGCGGGTTCTCGCGACCCACATGGCCCTGTTGTGAGAGACTGCCTGTGACAGACTATCCTTCCAACCCATTGTGCAGCAATATAAAAATACTTACGAGATAAAAAATAGTCATTTATACAGTACTACTATTTTTTTTATTTATTGAATTGCTTTTCTTTGTTGAAAATGCATGTTATGGAAAAGGAATTTTATGGCAAAAACATTTATTTCTTGGCATTATTGACTTTGACAACTCTTAGTATTTATAATTGTTATGCGCAAGGAAATAAAATTGAGACTCTTTATTTTGATGCGGGATGGAATGCCATAGATCGGGAGCATAAAGTTTATTTCAGAACCTTAGATTCGCAGCGGCACGGGCTTACGCTTATCACTGACCATTATTCTAATGGCAAGAAACAAATGTTGGGAAGCTATACCAACCCTAGGGACGAAAACACCCGAAATGGCTATTTTGTTTATTTCGATACATCAGGCCATGTCGATATTGAAGGCAATTACATTAATAGCGAAAGGCAAGGCGCCTGGAAGTATCACTACAATAAATATGATCTGTATGATGCTGACCTTATTTCTCGTGTTGAAAGGCATAATGACTCAACATATTATGAAATATATCAAAATATAGGAACTGCATGGAACGTATGTAATGGGTTGAAGGTCGATTCTGCGATCATGCATGACTTTAATGCAATCGTATTCACCAGATTCCTTGATACGATGTATTTTGTCAATACCGAGTTCTACACGCTTACTAAGATACACAAGAACTATTTTGGCTTCCCGGTGATATTTAATTATGATTCATTGAATGTATTGGACCTCAGTGCAAATCACTACAAAAGCAATGTTTATTTTACAAGTGATCACGTCAGGGATCTGATGTCGTTTGCTCAAGACACATTTGATAAAACAATTACTTTTAATGATATCACATTCGGCAAAAATGCACAACTAAATTTCAGTGGTGCAGTTCTTCCTGATACTATTGATTTCTCCGGGTGCAATAGAATATCAAATATTATCGACCTTACGGCCGCTAGTTTTAAGAATCCATTACGGACTGATACATTACATGATGATATTCCTTACAGAAGGCATTACATCAATCTTTACAAGTCAGATATTTCGAAATTCAGGCTTGACTATGATCATTTTCAACTTTATTTTCCCCGGGGTATTAAGCCCGAAGAGAAAAACTCTGTTTACGAGGCTCTACTGAATAATTTCAAAACACACGGGCAAAGTAAAAGCTACCAATTACTGGATACTTCTTATAAAAATTTCAGGTACAGGGACCGGGGGCAGGGGTGGCGTATCTATATTGACAAGTGGTGGTGGAATTATGGCTACAATAAAGAACTGGTTTTTGTTCATTCATTGTTCTTTCTATTGTTTTTTTCATTTATCACATTTTGGATCCTCAATTTCCTGAATGATGAGGTGTATGGTCTCGACGACATAAAATACGATATCCCTCTGAGTATGAGTGCTTATTTCAGGAGACGCAGAGAAAAAGAGGATAAGGACGACAAACCGTTGAAGAACAATTATATGTCGAGTATAGGAAAGAAATTGCTTGATTACGGTAGCGAACATGACGATAACACTAAGAGCTACAAGATCCTTGCCGGGGGAAGCAATCTCGACCAGGTGTTTACAGGATCAGGAATGGATGTGGAAGTGAGGTTAAAAAGAAATGAAAACAGCGAATATAAGCCAGCATACAAGACAATTGTGTACATAATTTTCCTATTGTCTATAGCTGCTGCAGTAGTAGGATTTGTGATTCTGGAAACTAAACTTCCGAGAATTCACTTGGTCCATATTTTGGCGCATTCCTTCCTGAAATACAGCATTGCTGTTGCCCTTGTTGCCATTACAATATTTCTGCTGTGGCTCAAACGTGAGCAACTAAAGGATAATAAATATATCTCTTTTATTGATAGTTTATGGTCGCGGGGATGGCTCTCTTTCGTTTATACCAGCAAATTGTTCTTCCCACTTTTTATTCAAATAGAGAAGATCAAATACAAGCATCAGTTCTTAGTGTTTTACATTCTATTTGTTTATGCTGTCGGGCTTTTGTGCGTAGGCTATATGACCAATTTCATATTTCAAAAGTGATATCGCACATTTTACATGATCCTTACTGTGCTATGGTATTTGCAGAAGGGAAGTCGGAGGCCATGGCCCAGTGCGCTGGCACCTGAATCATGGCCCTTCCTCCATATTGCGGCAGCAAACCCCACCCAAACGCTGGTCATTGCGAGTTGTTACTCTAGTCCGATAGATAGTTGAAGCCCAACGCAGCGAAACAACCTCACGAAATCCTGTGCAAAACTATTATACGATCATGCCCATCATTCAATCAAACCCAATCACAGTTCAAGACACCAAAACAACCAAACAAAAATTTGGAAATCTCAGAATACATTATTATCTTGCACCCGATTTGACCAAATCAGCGTTAATTATTCCTTTTTTACGCACATTTTAGGTATAATTTGGTCAAAAATATACCTGATTATACCTTTTTATACCCTCGCAATCGAAAAATATACCCAGATTATACCTAAATATACCTTAATATACCTAAATCCGGCCGATTATACATGAAAAACAAAACCATAAATCATACCCAGCAATGGTTCCAGCCGACAACTCATTTTCAATTTTATTTTCAATATACCTTGGCTGCTTTTTTAACATGTACACTTTGAAAATTGATTTATTGAAAATTTGACCTGTGATTCCGATACACAAAACTTCCGGTTTCCGATTTTTTCACCGCAACCGGAAGTACTAGCACAAAGCATTGAAAATGAAATAAATAGGCCGCAAGTGCACCTTCCGCTCCCGGAAAAAAACCGCAGTTTTCCGCAAAATCCGGAAGCGATATTCCGCCTCCCTCCTTTGAAAATTTATTTATTGAAAATTCATTATCTGTAGCATCTGCGAAATCGAATAAATCTGTGCTTCAGATGGACAAAACTTCCGGTTTAGGATTTCTTACCACAACCGGAAGCTGCAATACAAATAATTGAAAATCAAAATTTTGCGATTGATTCCGCACTTCCGCTTCCGGAAGAAACCCACAGTTTCCCGCAATTTTCGGAAGCATTAGCTAATAACCTACTAACCTATTCCTATTACCCCATTACCCTATTCCCCTATTACCCTATTACCCTATTACCCTATTACCCTATTACCCTATTACCCTATTACCCTATTACCCTATTACCCTATTACCCTTTTACCCTATTAACCTATTAACCTATTAACCTATTAACCTATTAACCTATTAACCTATTAACCACCTACCCTATTAACCTATTAACCATTTACCCTATTACCCTATTAACCATCACGGCGTCTTCAGCATTATTTGCGACTGATCATTTGGGTCCCGGCTTCCAGGTGTGGGAAACCAGTAATCCATATACAGGCTGTCGCTAAGGTAGTAATAGGTAAGATCCCTACCACGGTAGGGCGGACCGTAAATGCCATGAAAATAATAGTAAGGTACAGCGGCCGTATCATTGGCAAAGTTAAAGGTCAGGGTATCACCCTTCAGAATGATGTGGCCGCGGCCAAGCCGTGTGATGGCAAAAGTATCCGAAATGGCGGTTACGCCATTGTAGGTGCCATGCCAGATGCGGCTGCCCCCCATGTGGGCGAAACGCGTCGAATCCGGCCCCTGCACTACCTGGACATATTTGCTGATCGTAGCACCAGCCTGCTGCAGTAAAACTTGGTACATGCCGCTATGCGCATAGCCATGGCGGCAGATGCTATCTGTGCTGGTGCTGCCGTCGCCAAAGTCGAGCACAAATGAGTCGGGCACATTGAATAGCTTATAAACATGAAAATTCACGGTATCGCCCGGAAAAATAGTTTCGCTGACACTGCCGGCATTGAATAAATAATAGGTGAAATCATAAAACGCATTAGGGTGATCTATTGGTCTCGGCGTTATATGCGGGCTGTCATTGCGCCGGCAGGCCGCTGCGAATAATAACAGGAGAAAGATAGGAATTCGCCGGAGGCCCGTCATGGTTGTGTTTTTGTTCATTATATCAATTTCTATGCCATACTTCGGGAAAAGAGTATGAAAAAATTTTGATAAACCACAGGCATGCAATGGGGGTAGCCGCCCGCTCCGGTGTCCTAAATATAGCTGCTATCTTGCGACAATACAAAGTGCAGCGATTCAGCCTGCTTTTAACAATAAATAATTCACTCAATACAATTTTTGGCCGTAAATTTGATTTCTAACATCCATAACATAAAGCGATAAATACA
>Ga0157378_10005558_pt1 | contig 11039 bp, 7 predicted proteins | sample M65metaG_FD_115309 | JGI IMG/M metagenome (GOLD analysis project Ga0157378, IMG submission 115309) | Miscanthus rhizosphere microbial communities from Kellogg Biological Station, Michigan, USA - M6-5 metaG | ecosystem: Host-associated > Plants > Roots > Rhizosphere > Soil | place: USA: Michigan...
CGACAACAGCTTTGGCGAGCTTGTCTGGAACATCCTTGACGTTGAGAACGGCTTCGTTTTTGCCACCGTTTTGGCGAATGCTGTTGTTGTAGTAGTACGCGCCGATGTTCATACCCGCCCAGCTCAGCGGCAGCAGTGAGTCGTCGAAGTAAAGCAGGTCGGGATTGTGCTGGTCTATGAGATCGCGCGTCCTGTCGTAGAAGTTCTTGACATAGGATGTGTCGGGCAACGCACTGGCCGGGTGTTTCACGCCATAGAGTCGCTGAGGATCCAGCCCCTGCCACCACTGATCTTTGCCGTCCAACTGGGTAAGACGGCCGTCATATGGAACGCCGGAGTTTGGGCCTGACGTATCGGCGCCGTGCGACGGCTGGAACCACCACCAGTTCCGCGCCTGATGCACTGTCACGCCAAATCGAAGACCCTGTTTTCGTGCCGCTGCAGCCCAGGCGCCAATGACATCGCGATGGGGACCGATCGCAGCCGCATTCCAGGGCTGATGTTTCGAGTTCCAGGCGTCAAAGCTGTCGTGGTGATTGGCCAGAGCGACAAATATCTTTGCGCCCGCATTTTTGTAGCGTGTAATCAGCTCGTCCGGGGCCCAGTTCAGCAGGGTCCACTGTGCGCACAGATCCTTGTACCCGAATCGCGACGGCGGACCGAAGTGTTCAAGTTGGTATTTGTATTGGCGCTGACCCTCGATGTACATATTGCGCGCATACCAATCCCCGGCTTCAGCAACGCACTGCGGACTCCAGTGAGCCCAGATGCCGAACTTGGCATCCTGGTACCAATCCGGCGCTTCGTACTGGAGCAAGGAATCCCAGGTGGGTTTGAACGGACCATCGCCCGCAAGATCCGGGATGGGCGAACTCGATGGCACATCATCCCAAAGCCCGCCTGCAATCGACTGCGCTGTCGGGTTGTAGTTCCATGCCGGAGGTTGCCATGCAGTCTCATCGAGGCGTTCCTCCACAATCTTGCCATCGCTCACCTTATAGAAAATTCGTTTCTCCGGCGGCAGGGCGCAAAACTGTGCATAGTCCTGGGTGTAAGGATTAAATCCATTTGCCAATACAGGCTGGCTCTCCTGTGCTGTCTGCCCAAGGGATGGCACGGCTTTGGATGCTGCGGCGATCGCAAGAAGTTTGCAGAAATCCCGTCTGTACACGATTCCCCCTTTTCCCACGGACGCCAAACAGAGGTGTTGCGTTATTCCGGCAATTCCGATGTACGAGAGCAAGTCGAGATGATCGAATGCCACCTTGAACTTCATACGCATGGTAATCGGTCCGACAGCCCGGATAAAGCGATTTATTTGTCTTGTTTGACATAGGCAGATATGAGTATAGTCGAGGGTTTCGGAGCGGGATCCGGGAAACAGCGGCCGAAATTCCGAGTTTGTGCGAGATTACATTTCGGCCGTCGCCCTCGATCCACGCCCGGTTTCGGAGGCGTATGTGGCGCGTCGTGTTTTTGCTCGTTTAGGCTTGCTGGCTCTCGCTTCGGTTGGGCCTTTGATGGCTGCCGATAATGTTCATCTTTCCGTCGACGCATCGAAACTCGGTCCCAAGATCGATCGCAACATTTTCGGCCAGTTTGCCGAGAACCTCGGCCACGGCCTGTATGAAGGCATCTGGGTGGGGCCCGATTCCTCCATCCCCAACACCCGCGGTATCCGCAACGACGTAGTGGCCGCCCTCAAAGAACTCAAGGTGCCAAACGTCCGCTGGCCCGGCGGCTGCTTCGCCGACCAGTATCACTGGCGGAAGGGCGTCGGATCCCGCGAGAAGCGCCCGGCCACGGTGAACTCGGCCTGGGGCGACGTTATCGATACGAATGCCTTTGGCACCGATGAATTCATGGACTTCATCCATCAGATCGGCAGCACGCCGTACGTGTCTGTCAATGTTGGCTCCGGCACGACCGAGGAAGCAGCCGAGTGGCTGGAATATATGACGGCCGCTGCTCCCACGGCACTTGCCAAAGAGCGTGCCGCCAACGGCCATCCGGAGCCTTATCAGGTTGGTTTTCTCGGCCTCGGAAACGAAAGCTGGGACTGTGGGGGCGCGATGACGCCCGATTACTACGTGAGCCTGATGAAGGTATACAGCCGCTTTGTCCTCAACATGAATCCCGCGCAGCGCAACAAGGACCAGATGCTGAAGATCGCCGTGGGTCCCGGCACCCCGGACACCGAGTGGACTGAAGAAGTGATGAGAGCCTGGAAGAAGCACACCTGGGCTTGGGATATCAACGGCGTTTCCCTTCACTGGTATACGGTTCCCAATAGCTGGCCACCCTCAACCGCATCGGAGAAGTTCGGACAAGACGACTACGTCAAAGCCCTTAAATCCACGCTGTTCATGGATGAGTTTCTGCGCAAGCAGGAAGCGGTGATGGACAAATACGATCCTGAAAAGAAGGTGACATTGAGTGTGGATGAGTGGGGAGCCTGGCACGCCCCGCTGTCCGGCTCCAATCCGGCTTTCCTTGTCCAGCAGAACAGCATCCGCGACGCTGTTCTCGCCTCGCTTAACCTGAACATCTTCGCCCGTCACGCGGACCGCGTCCGAATGGCCAACATCGCCCAGATGATTAACGTACTCCAGGCCATGATCCTTACGGACAAGGAAAAGCTCGTCCTGACGCCCACCTATTACGTATTCAAAATGTACGTTCCATTTCAAGACGCCGCATATGTTCCCGTTTCCTTCGACGCAGGGGCCTACATTCACGGCAGCGTCACCCTGCCGCGCGTCGACGCCATCGCCGCAAAAGCTGCTGACGGAAAACTGCTGCTTGAGATCACCAACCTCGACGCAGAAAACCCCGCAACGATCGATGTAAGAGTTGTCGGCATCACGGCGAAGGCTGCGAAGGCGGAGACGTTAACCGGAGTTGCAGTGGACAGTATTAACACCTTCGAATCTCCGAATTCCGTCGTTCCGAAGCCTACAGCAGTGAAGGTTCAGAACGGCAACCTTTCGCTCACGGTAGCGTCTCGGTCCGTGACCGTCATCTCGATTGAGCCGTAACCGCCGGCTGCGCTCGTTTTGAGGGCCGCGGGCAATGATCGCAGTGCTTCGAGGTTCAACGACGGCCGCTGGTCGCAGACATCGACATTTCGCTCCATCAATTATTGGGAGAAAACGGACCATGCTTTTGTTTCTGAAGATCTTCGCGAAAACGCTTTCTCAACACCCGGCAGTGTGTCTTTTATTTCTGCTTTCGCTGCCCTCCGTCCTTCAATGCCAGACTCGTATTGCCAACGCCACCATCGATGTCTCGAAGACAGGCGCTCCCATCTCGAAGAACATCTATGGCCAGTTTCTCGAGCACGGGGGAGACATCGTCAACACCGGCGTCTGGTCTGAGATGCTTGTTGATCGCAAATTCTTCTACCCGGTCGGCGCCAGCGCGCCAACGCCACCTCCGATGATGGGCAATGCCGCGGGCAATCCCCGCTTCCGCCGCACTCCAACCCGGTGGTGGGCTCCCATAGGTGGCGACGACGCGGTCACCATGGACAGCAAGGAACCCTACACTGGCGATCATTCGCCGCTGGTCAAACTCGGCGTCAAAGATCCGCATGGCATCAGCCAGTCCGGAATCGCCGTTCGCAAAGGGAAGGCCTACACGGGACGCATTGTCCTAGCTGGTTCTCCCGGTACTGTCGTCAAGGTCACGCTCATTTGGGGCAAAGAACCCGCTGACCGTCAAACCGTCACGATCGCCACGCTCGGCGCCACGTACCGCAAGTTTCCACTGCGTTACACCGCGAGGGGCGACTCTGACGAAGCCACCCTCGAAATCGCCGGAACCGGCACGGGTTCATTCCACGTCGGCGCGGTATCGCTCATGCCCGCCGACAACGTTGAAGGCTTCCGCCCCGAAGTGATCGCAGCGCTCAAGCAGTTGCGATTCGGAGTCCTGCGATTCCCGGGGGGAAACTTTGTCTCCGCATACGAGTGGCGCAACGGCGTCGGGGACATCGATAAGCGGCCGCCCTTCTTCGATCCCGTCTGGCACGCCGTGCAACCTAACGACGTGGGCACGGATGAGTTCCTCTCGCTTTGCCGTCTGCTCGGGGTCGATCCATACATCACGGTCAACGCAGGCTTCGGAGATGCTTGGTCCGCACGAGAACTGGTCGAGTACACCAACGGCGCCGCCACCAGTCCCATGGGGAAATGGCGGGCCGCAAACGGCCACCCAGCGCCTTACCATGTGAAGTGGTGGGGAGTTGGTAACGAGCCCTGGGGTGACTATCAGATGGGCTCAATGTCTCTGCCGCAGTTCGAACTGAAGCACAACCTCTTCGCCAAAGAAATGCGTAAGGTTGATCCGTCGATCAAGCTCATTGCAGGCGGCGCCATGCCCGACGTGATGGAAGGAGCCGACCAGGCGAGGCGCATCAACGGCCAGTATGTTCCCGATTATCTCTCCTCAGCAGACTGGACCGGCCAGATGCTTCTCAATTGCCTTGACAACATCGACATGGTCAGCGAGCACTACTACGCATCCGGTAATCAGCATACCGACATCAAGCTGCAAAAGAAGGTGCCCATCGAGCCTCCTCTGTCGCTGCTTGAATGGGAACGTGCGCCGGCCGTCCAGGTTCGCGCGAAATATGAGCACTATCAGGAGTACCTGAAGCGCATCCCGGCACTCCGTGCCAAACCGGTTCCGATTGCCATCGACGAGTGGGCTTATTTCGGGGGCAATCGCGACGGATATAAGATTGTTCCGGCATACGCATGGGCTTTCCATGAAATGTTTCGCCACTCTGACATCTTTCAGATGGGTGCATTCACGTTTGCCACAGCAATGATGAGCCAGAACCGCACTGAAGCCATTCTGAATCCCACCGGGATGGTGTTCAAGATGTATCGCGATCACTTCGGAATCATTCCTGTCCAGGTCACTGGAGATTCACCGCAGCCAAAGCCCACATTTCCGCCCGGAGGCGACCAGCCCGCAGTCAACCCTGGCAGCGACACCTATCCGCTGGACATAAGCGCCGCGCTCAGTGAAGACCGCAAGACTCTCTCCATTGCCGTGCTCAATCCATCCGACTCCGAACAGAACATCAAAGTTGCAATCAACGGAGCGAAGCTCGTGAGTGCCGGGAAGTTGTGGCGCATGGCTCCGGCTACCATCGATGCAACTGTGCAGGTCGACAAGAAGCCCGAGGTGCAGGTCGAAGAACAAACCCTCGGCGCAATGCCCGAAACCATCACCGTGCGCCCGTTCAGCGTGAACATTTATTCCTACCCGGTGCAGTAGCCGGTCTTCCAGAACCACCTGCTGCCATCCTTCAGCAAGAACCTCGGCTTCACGACAGATTGCCGTTAGGGAGCAAAAGTCCGGCTGCAGATGGGGCTTCAGGTCAGGCCGTTCGCGAGCACAAGCAGCGCAATGGGGATGCTGGCGAACAGAAAAGGCGAAATGAAAGATGCTCCGCATTCAGCGAGTCTTCCAACCAGGTTTTGGTTCATCGGTACCAATGCCTATTGTCGTGCTCTTGCCTGCAGCTTCGACGATTAGCGATGCGCAAATGCCCGGACAGAAGGCCCCCGGTCCTCCGCCCGCGCAGGTGGTGCAGACGAGCCCCGGCATCCGCGCCACCGCGGGCAGCGAGGTCCTCGAGGTAACCGTGTGTTCTGACTCGGTGATTCACGTCGTTGCGACGCCCGAGCCTTCCGCCCCCGCGTCACCGCGCCCGTGGATGCTCGACGCACAGCAATCCTGCCCGGGAGCGCCTTTCACGTTCATTCACGACGCAGAAGCGGCCAGCATAAAGACCGCTCAACTTGAGATCATCGTTGGCATCGAGCGCGGCAATCTCACCTTCCGGTCCGCCGCAGGCGAATCGGTGCTCAATGAAGGCACCAGCGTCCCGCGCACCTATGAGCCAGTCGAACTCAATGGAGATCACACCTACCGCGTCACTGACCGTTTTTCTCCCTCGATAGCGGAAGCGCTCTACGGACTAGGTCAGCATCAGAGCGGCATGTTCAACTATCGCGGAGCGACGCTATGACGAATTCGAAACTCTTGGTTCTTATCACAGCGGTTCTGGGCAGCTCGTTGGCTGCCCGCGGTCAAACGGCAGATCCTTGCGCCGATCTTGCAACTCTTAAGATCGACGGCACCGAAATCACAAAGGCCTCGCTCGTTTCCGAGCGTACAACTGTTCCGCCGCCGTATCCCGGCGCTCCGACTATTGGCCCATTGCCCGCGCACTGCCGGGTTGATGGTGTCATCAATCGCCGGCACGGCGTCGACGGCCAGGAATTCGGCTTAGGGTTTGCTCTTGCACTCCCTGAAAAAGCCGTCTGGAACGGCGACTTCATGATGCAAGGCGGCGGTGGCGGTAATGGCATCGTTGCCTATCCAGCCGGTGCGAATTACGCAGGGGACAAGCCGGCGCTCTCCCGTGGATTCGCCGTGGCCAGTACCGATACAGGGCACAAGGCCAAGCGCGGCGCGTTCGACTTTTCATTCATGCGCGATCAGCAAGCTTATCTCGACTTCGCTTTCCTCGCCAACGCTGAAGTCGCCGAGGTCGCCAAGCAGATCATCGCGCACTACTACGCAAAGCCCGCAGCGTACTCCTATTTCGTAGGTTGTTCTACAGGCGGGCGCGAAGGCATGATCCTCTCGCAGCGCTACCCCACCGTGTTCAACGGAATTGTTTCCGGGGAACCGGCGATGCGCACTGGCCTCTCCAACCTTGCCATTGCCCAGTGGATTCCGGTGGCTTACAACGCGGCCGCTCCCAAAGACACTTCCGGCAAGCCGCAGATTGAAAAGTTCCTCACCGACAACGATCGCAAGCTGTTTATGGACGCGCTTATGAATCAATGCGACGCGAAAGACGGCGTGGCAGACGGCATGATTTCCGATCCTCTCGCCTGCGACTTTGATCCCAGTGTCCTCGCCTGCAAGTCTGGCCAGTCCGACGCGTGCATCGCTCCTCAAAAGACCGCGGCCATCAAGAAGGCCTTCGCAGGACCGAAGAATGCCTACGGCACCCAAGTCTATCCCGGCTTTCTTTATGACGCGGGCATTGTGGCCAAGGGATTCGCACCGGGACTGCTGGCGCTCGGCCCCAACGGCCTCTTCGGTCCCTATACCACTGCGACCGAAATCGATGTAGACAAGCTCGCCATCCACGCCTCCGATCCGCTTGTCGAGCCGGCCTCAACAAATCTCTCAACCTTCTCTGGCAGCGGCGGCAAGCTCATCTTCTTCCATGGCGACAGCGATCCGTGGTTCTCGCCTCTCGATACGCTCGGCTATTACAAATCCTTGACAGAAACCAACGGCGGCGCCGACAAGGTTGCTGCGTGGAGCCGTGTCTTCCTGGTACCTGGAATGGGGCATTGTGGAGGCGGCCCGTCTCTTGATCATTTCGACATGCTCGACGCAGTCGTCGAATGGGTCGAGAAAGGCGCAGCGCCCGATTCCGTTATAGCCACCGGCCAGTCGTTCCCGGGCCGCAGCCGCCCGCTATGCGCCTATCCAAAACACGCGCAGTACATCGGAACTGGTGACAGCCAGGACGCCCGCAACTTCCAATGCGAAAACTCGGCGCGCTGACTGAATCTGAAGATGTCTCCCATTTCAGCTAAAGTTCCAGAGCGAGGAGAGCGAATCCGAGGCATTTTCCGTGAGCATCGAGTGCGAGCGATCGGGTGACGCTGTTGGAAAGCGGCCGGTGAAGGACGAAGTTCAATGCCGCCAGTTGCGGAAGACTGTATCTCTCCACCGGGGCATCGATGAATGATTCAAAATGTGCAGTTACGCGTTTCGCAGTGACTCTTTCTTCGAGCAATTTGAAGTCTTCGCTGCGATAGGCGATCAGGGAAATGGTCACGATGTTTCCCTTGTCGCCGGTGCGCGCGTGGGCGATTTCATGAAGCAGCATTTCAGGACTCCAGAATTCGAAGTTGATGGGAGACCGATTCTCGGGGGATGAGAGCGGCGATGATGGCTATGATCTCCCGGGTTGAGCCGGTGGCACCTCCGCCACCGGCTGGACCGTTTGTATAGAGGGCCTCGACCTCGCGGGAAATCCGAGCTGCTGATGCGAGGGAAGCGGCACTGCCTGCCGCGCGCAGGCGAATCTCATGCGGAGCAGGGCGTGTCGGGGAGAGTTGCGGGCCGTGGATAGAGTTGACGCCGATGAAATCAAAACGCAATTCAGAGAACTGGAGGGGGTCAAGACGAGCCGCGAGGATCGCACGCGCAAGTTCGGCGCGATGCAGAGCGTTTGGTCCGGCGTATGAGATCTGTCCTTCGCCGATGTAACCATCACGGAAGGCAACGGATACTTTTAGTGTTGCGGGTCGTGAGCGGCCTGAACCTCCTTGAACGAGAACCCGATCCGGGGCCAGTTGATCGAAGGAGACCTTAGAGAAGTCGGCGACAACATCGGGGGTTAAATAGGCTGATGGATCCTGGATCTCGTAGAGGAGTTGTTCAGTGCAGGTGGCGCGGTTAAGTACACCACCGGATCCTTCAACTTTTGTGAGGATCGCTGCACCATCCGGGCTGACTTCGGCAATGGGAAAGCCGAGGCGATCGAGGTTGGGAACATCCTTCTTGCCCGGATCGGCGAAGTATCCGCCAGTGAGTTGGCCCGCACACTCAAGGAGGTGACCGACGACCGTTCCCTGTCCGAGAATGTCCCAATCACTGAGCGACCATCCGAATTCATGAATGAGGGGAGCGAGAAAGAGCGCGGGATCGGCAACACGCCCGGTCAGTATGATGTCTGCGTCGCTTTGCAACGCTTCCAGAAGCGGCAAAACACCAAGATAGGCGTTGGCAGAGAGCCAAGTCTCGACTAGCGGCAGCGGGCCTTCAGGTTTCTCAATGTCTGTATTGCCACTGCGCAGAAGATTGAACACGTCATCGCCGGAGACAGCAGCGATGCGCAATCCTCGTACGCCGAGGCGACGCGCGATCTCGCGGGTTTTCTCGGCCGCCGCGTTCGGATTCGCGGCACCCATATTGCTGATGATCCGGATACGCCGGGCTGCACAGACGGGAAGCACAGCTTCCATGCGCTCTTCGAGCAGAGGGTCGTAGCCTGCAGATGAATCAAGTAGACGAGCCTTTTGTGCGATGGCGATGGTTCGCTCGGCGAGGCACTCAAAGATGAGATAGGAGAGCGAGCCTTTCTCGGCGAGTTCGACCGCTGGGTCGACCCTGTCGCCAGAGTAACCAGCGCCGGCTCCGATTCTGATGGGCTTCATATCCAGCTCCGCTCTTACAAGGGAATGATCTGCAGGATCACGGCAGCAAGTGTCATGAGCAACGATGCGGCTAAAAGAAATGGGATCGTATACCGCTGATGTTGGGCGAGGCTGATTTCAGAGAGGCCCACTACCAAGTAGGTTGCGGGAGTCAAGGGACTAACAGGAAATCCAGTGGTGTGTAAACCGAGCAGCGCGGCCTGAGCCATCGTGACTGGCGCCAGGCCGGCGGGTGCAACGGCCTTTGCGAGGACTGGGAGCACGCCGAAGTAAAACGAATCGGGATCGAAGAAGAGGCTGAGCGGCATCGAAATGATTCCGAGGGAAAGAGGCATCAAACGGAGCCCATGCTGGGGAAGGTGCGCCACAACCACCGATGCCATTGCATTCACCATCCCAGTCCCCTTCATGATGCCGGTAAATGCACCGGCTGCGAAGAGAATGCTCGCCATGAGAATCGCGGCAGGAGCATGTGCGATGATTCGCTCCTGCTGCGCCTTGACACTCGGAAAATTCAGACTGAGGGCGATGACCGTGCCGAGCATGAACGCCACTACCGGATCAACTTTACCGCTGATCATGACACCGAGGACCACCAGCGTCATGATCACGTTGACGAGGAAGAGACGAGGATGCTGGTTGCGAGGATCGCTCGTTGGCTGATGGGGGATAGCTCGGTTGGGTAGTAGATTCAACCTGCGCTCCTCGCGCATTCCAAGAATGACAGAGACCGCAAATACAAAAGCAAGTCCCACAACCTGCACGGCGATCATGGGAACGAAGATGGTCGAGACAGGGATGTGAAGTGCTGCGGATGCGCGCAGGGTGGGCCCGGTCCACGGAAGAAAATTTACGCCGGCGGCCATCGACGCAACACACGCAAGAATACGACGATCGATGCCCAGCTCGTCGTAGAGCGGGAGGAGGGCAGGGATGGTCACGAGAAAGGTCACGGCTCCGGAGCCGTCAAGGTGCACCAGCAATGCGAGCAGGGCGGTTCCCGGAACAATGCGCGAAGGCTTACGACCGATGGCTCGAAGCAACCAGACGATGAACGGTTTAAGCATTCCTGCATCGGTCATGACACCGAAGAAAAGAATGGCAAACACAAACATGCCGATTACGCCGGAGATGGTCTCAATGCCAGCAAGCATGAACTTTCCGGTGCGCATGCCAAAGCCGCCGCAAAGGGACGCAAGCACAGGGATAGAGATCAAGGCAACTACCGGCGATATCCTCTTGCTGAGGATGGCGGCCATGAGTACGAGAATGGTGAGTGCGCCGAGTACGGCAAGGAACATGACTAATTGAACTCTCGCAGATTGTGCTAAGAAACTACTAACATTGGCTTACCAACCAGATGCAGATCACCGCGGAAACGTGACGCCGGCTTATTGCACCTCTATCGCGGAAACAATCGCCTCTCCTTTGATCGGTCGAAACTCAAGAACTAACATGCCATCCCTGCCATTGACTTCAAAACGCTGTTGATACGCGATCAGTGCACCTCCCGCGGTGGCTGCCACATCCAGATTGGTCACCATCTTCTGTCCGTTCGCGAAAACGTCGAATATGCGCTCGCCGGAATGTAGGGACGGCTCTACGAACGTGAGAACTACGCTGTGCGGACCGTCAGCCACGGGAACACGATACGTGAACGAGCCGGTACGGTAAGTGGCCGCAACCTCCGGACTGCTGGTCCCAGCAATGGAAGGCGGAGCCGGAGGCCTGCCCCGAGTTCCCGGGCCACCGATAACCTGCGCCGTTCCG
>Ga0157378_10005560_pt1 | contig 11035 bp, 11 predicted proteins | sample M65metaG_FD_115309 | JGI IMG/M metagenome (GOLD analysis project Ga0157378, IMG submission 115309) | Miscanthus rhizosphere microbial communities from Kellogg Biological Station, Michigan, USA - M6-5 metaG | ecosystem: Host-associated > Plants > Roots > Rhizosphere > Soil | place: USA: Michigan...
CAAAATCAAATTCAAGGTAATAATATGTTCGGGGCGGTCCGTGCTTCAGCCTGATTGAAATGTCTTTTATGATGACGATTTTTAACTGGCGGGCATGAGACCGTCTTTTTATTTTCACGCCTTTAAACATTTTGTATGAACACAATTATTAAAACCAATAAGCCTAACGGCATTCACAACGATACCGGTTCTTACCTGCAAAAATTTTTTATTGAACAGCTCAAGGACATGTATTATACAGAAAAGGAATTGATTAAGGGGTTGGAAGAAATGAAAAAAGCTGCTTCAACAGAAGAATTGGAGGATGCTTTTGATGCGCACCTGAAACAAACAGAAAGACATGTGCAGCGGCTGGAAAAAGTTTTTAAAATGGTGAGCAGGATGCCGGAACAACGAACCTGCGAGGTGATAGATGCCCTGCTTAAATCGGGCCGGACCGTTATCAGCGAAACAAAAGAAGGTTCACTTACCAGGGACGCAGCATTGATCATCGCGGCCCAAAAAATAGAGCATCACGAAATTGCCGCTTATGGCGGGCTGGTATAGCTAGCGGTTACTATGGGATTAAACCGGGCGGCAGATCTGCTTGATAAAACCTTGCGTGAGGAAGAACAGACCGATAGCCTGCTAACGGATATTGCGGAATCTTATATCAATGTAAAAGCAGAGCAGGAAGGAAATTATAACTGGCAGAAGCAGGAAGAAAAAAACGCACCGTAAAATTAAATTTGGAGCACAATGTTGAAGTGGCCGGCCCTGCCGGTCATTTTTTTATTAGCCGGATAAGCCGGGACCACGATCCCCGAGGTTCAGCTTTCTCCGGATTCTTTTGTTAGCACTTCAGCAGCTTTTTTGGCGGGCAACACTTGCAGTGGTTCAAATTCTTTGCCTTCTTCTTTATTGTATGTAACAAAAAACGTAAGCAGTTCCTTTATCAATTGAGCCGGTAAATCGTCGGTCGTTTGAATATGCTGGTACAGCAGCGAGCTTTCCGGTACAAAGAAATAGCGATCGTTGCGAATGGTTTTGTTTTCTTCCGATTGCTTTGCCTTCAGCATACCTATGAGCCTGCATTCCACACGGCATCCCGGGAATGTCTTAAATTCTGATAGCAACATTGCATCCAGGGGATCACCATCTTCTCCTTTGGTACCGGGTAAGAACCCAAAGTCAAACGGGAAAACCATTCCCAGCGGCAACAGTTTTTTAAGCACAAAACTTTTCTGTTTTGGATCATAGCTGTATTTCTCTCGGCTGCCTTTAGGCGTTTCAATAATGATCTGATAGGTTTTCACTGCTGCATGATTATTTTTATCGTTTATTTATTGGTATTGTAAGCAACCCATTTACTATTTACTTCGGCAATAGCTAATTGTTTAATCTGGTACTGCGTCACCACGCCCAGCACATGTTTATCAATTTGCACGCCGTTCTATAAATATTTAATTTGATTATTTTTGGCGGAAATGAGCATTTCCCCGTGGAAAACTTTCCACAAAAAAATGCCATTTTGCTGACTAACTGGTTAACATATCCTTACAGAAATCCGGCATATTTTTTCGACAGGTTGCAGAGGTATAAATCCATGAAATCTATGTTGATCGAGAACCAGGCCGTAGAAAAGAATGCGGGGACTACCCTTGCCGTAGTCCGGAAAAAATCCACGCAATCCGCTAAAGTAAAAGTAATCAAGATGGCTGCACCCGGCAGCCAGCGCGGACATAAAACACGCCTGCATCCACCGGTAACCCAGTTTAATACGGGCTACATAAAAGCGAAAGATCACGACCCGCTTTAATTTTTTATCATTAAAAAACAATAATATGCCTGTAAAAACAAATAACGCAACCATTAACAGGCCGGAAGGCCAGCGGTTAATTGATGCGCCAGCGGTGCTGATAAAAATTAATGAATATATTGATCAGCTAAAGGACGAAAAAGCCTGGGATAAAAATGATCGGAATGGCATTACCGTTTTTAAAACGCCCGGCCTGACCATGGTGTTGAGTGCTTTTCACAAAGGTGCCGCAATAAAAGATTTGCAAACAGACGGGCTATTGACACTCCAGGTAATAAAGGGAGAAATCAGCGTTACCAGTAACAATGAAACCCTGACTATCAAAGAGAAACAAATCCTCGTATTGCACCCGGACGCCCAGGAAGAAATGACGGCAGAAAAAGAAACGATTCTTCTGTTGACGGCACTGACAAACGAACAATAAAATCCAGTTGGGAACATGCGGGAAAGCTATGCCAGCGCTATGCTGCCATAATAAAAAACTTATGCCACTTCGGCTTCTTTACCTTTAACAATCCCCGGTTTGATAGTGCGGTAATCCGGATTGCGCTGTGGTTGTTTGTGTTGCAGATGATACAATTTGGCATACTTTAAAAAGCTGGCGTGGGCGGTGTTAATAGCAATCATCAGTCCATGAAAGCCGTCTAAAATTCCGCCTCTGATAATATAACCATGAAAAAAAGCCCAAAAAGGATGCACCAGCATTTTGTACCAGGTGCTTTTTACTTTCTTTGAATACAAAACATTTGCAGACAAAGAACTGTATTTATCATTTTTCCGGAGATGATCTTCAATAGTAGGAAATGAATAATGCAGGATATCTCCTTTCAAGCGCTCAATATTGCTATTTTCTCTGAGAATTTCTATTTTGTCGTGCGGATTAACACCTCCCCATTTCGCCACCCGTTTATTGAACAGCCTGATTTTTTTATCAGGATACCAGGTACCCCGCCTGATAAATTTGCCGCAATAATTGGTACAACGATTCATGATATAGGCATCGGCCCTGAGCTGTTTTCTAGCCTGCAGGATCGAGTCTGTAAGAACGTTATCCAGGGCTTCATCCGCATCAAGACTGAGAATATAGTCGTTTGATGCGTATAAAATCGCCCTATTTTTTTGTTGAATATAACCGGTAAACTTTTCCTGTTTAACAATGGCTCCCTTACTTCTGGCAATAAGAACGGTGCTGTCGGTAGAAAATGCATCCAGCACAATTATTTCATCTGCTACCTGCCTCACTGAATCGAGACAACGGCCAATATTGGCTTCTTCATTGTAAGTGATGATCACTGCAGAAATCGCATCCATATCTTCGGCTAATATAATTTACTGAAATTCCGGCCTTTCAAAATATTTCCATTAAACGTTCCCAGCCATTCTCATTCTATTTTACAGTTATTGGCACATTTTTTCGCTACAAGAAAATGGTTGCCCGGAAACTGTTAACGCGTAACCCTAAAATATTGAGATGGCCATGCAGATTTGTTACACAGCCCTGAAAACATTACACAAATATTCCGCCAATGTTTAAAAAACCCGAGCTGCCGGTTTTTGATATCTGTGTCCTGATACCCTGTTATAACGACCTGGAAGGGCTTGTGACATCTATTAACAGTATTAACTATGATATAAATCGTTTTGTTGTATTGGTAGTAGACGATGGAAGTCAACAGGCCATTAACAAAGATTGGCTGTACCAACGCGTACCCATCACCGTTAACATAAAGATCCTGAGAAACGAACAGAATGAAGGCATTACCAATGCATTGAACCGGGGGCTGGAATATGTGTATGTTAACTGTCTCGCGGCGTTTGTTGCCAGGCTTGATTGCGGCGATGTCTGCACGCCCAATCGTTTCTACCGGCAATTAACATTTTTTAAACAGCATCCTTCAGTTGATCTGGTAGGCTCCTGGTGCTATTTTAAAAACCCGCTGACGGGTGTGTGTTACAAATTTACTACGCCAACCCAACACAAAGCCATCCGGCATAGTATGTATTTCAGAAACGTGTTTATCCACCCTACCGTAATGTGGCGGGCAGTATCATTGAAGAGTTTCCGGTATCCCCGCAATTACCCCCATGCTGAGGATTATGGCCTGTTTTATGATATAGTGTTAAATAAGAAAGCGGCTATCATCGATGATTTCCTGGTTACCTGTGAAATTAACCCCGGGGGAATATCATTTCAGAACAGGTTTGATCAATTAAGAAGCCGTTTGAAGGTAATCCGTAATTATGGAACGAATAAATGGTGGGTCGCTGCCGGGACGTTAAAGCTTTTACTATTGATGGCGCTGCCCCATCAGATAGTTTATAATATAAAAAGGAGGTTATTCAAAGTTTAGCCACATGACTTGGGCAGTCAATAAATTAAAATCCTATTAAATTAAGATGAAAAATCCTATGAAAATAGTGCATGTAATAGAACCATTAGCAGGGGGCATGGTAACCTTTTTAACTTCGCTGGTAGAAAATTTACCGGAACACACGCACCTGATTGTTCATGGAAACAGGGAACATGTTACTCCCCTGGCAGAAGTGAAAAAACAATTCACATCCCCTAACGTAAAATTCATCCGCTGGGCATCCGCACAAAGAAGTCTGCACCTGAAAAAAGATGCAAAGGCTTTTTTTGAATTGTACACTATTCTAAAAAAATTAAAACGCAAAAGACTGCTGGATGTAGTGCACCTGCACTGCTCCAAGGGAGGCTTTTTAGGCCGGATGGTTTGCCGTGTGCTGGGCCTTCAGCACCTGGTTATTTATACGCCAAATGGGGCTCCGTTCATGGCGGGTTCCAATCCGGTTTCCAATTACCTGTATAAAATACTGGAGAAAACAGCTTCCCTTTTTGGTGGACAGGTGGTTTGCTGCTCGCCCTCTGAACAGCAGGCATATAATAAAGTGGGCATTAAAGCTATTACCATTAATAACGGCATTCCCTACAAAAAATTAATAGGAAGACGGGTCACCAGAAACAAAGGCAATCATAATAATTTTACTGTGGTAACCAGCGGACGCATTGTTGATCAAAAAGATCCTGAGCTTTTCAACACCATCGCGTTATTTTTTGAAGATTTCCCCGATTTCGAATTTTTATGGGTGGGCGATGGCGATGCAAAAGAAAAATTAACCGCTAAGAATATCCGCATTACCGGATGGCTCCCGGCAGAAAAAGCAAATGAGCTGGTAGCTGCTTCAGATGTTTATATTTCTACGGCAAAATACGAGGGTCTTCCATTTGCCGTGTTGGAAGCACTGGCCATGAATATGCCGGTATTGTTAACCGATTGCGTGGGCAATAAGGATCTCATTAACAATTTAAATGGCGCTGTGTTTTCAGACGGTCACGAAGCAAAATACCGGCTGCTTCAATTTTACAATAATGCCAGTATGCTGAACCTGATGGGGCAACATTCGGGATCCTACTGCAAAAAACATTTTAACCTGGCGGATACTTTCCGCCGCTACCAGTATCTATATCAACAGGCATGCTTTATGCCCGAGTTATCCTATACCAGTTAAAATAAAAGGCTATGCTAGAGAACGGACATACACTAGGGAACGGACATACATTGTTCAGCAGGCAGGAAACAAATGACAGCCGGCACGGTGAAGATGGCATAAAAGAAGGTATCGATCAAATAAGGCATTACCTCGAAGTGCATGTACAGGGCCTGGCAAGAGATGCGGAAAAAAAGGACGGTGAGATCCGCTATTTAAAGGAAGAACTGCAAAAAGCCAAACAACATTCCGAAGGCAATAGTCAGTTGATTAATAAATTGCTGGGCGAGCTGAGTAAACTTCACAATGATATCGATTGGTATAAAAGAACCTACGAGAAAAGAAGTTTACTGGGAACCATCCGGGAAAAAATATTCCGGAAACACTAAACCTTTAAAATAAAAAAATTGCAGGCGTATCACCCACCCGGTAACGGCTTACAATACACTGAACCCGAACGGCAAGCGCATTGGAAACATTTTATATCAAAAGAAATTTTCGCTACCCCCGGCCATTTTGCTCCTTCGGCCTGGGCAGAACATATACCCTTTGCGTTCTGGCTTGTGCAATCGCTGCAACCCGGCTGCCTCGTTGAATTGGGCACGCATTATGGCGTATCTTATTTTGCTTTTTGCCAGGCGGTAAAAAATATGCAATTGGCAACGCGGTGTTATGCCGTTGACACCTGGATGGGCGATGAACATGCCGGCTTTTATGGCGATGATGTTTTTGCGCAGGTTGAAATCAGCAATGAGCAGTTCAGCGAATTTTCTACATTATACCGTTTGTCGTTTGATGAAGCAGCCCTGCTGTTTGAAAACGGGTCGATTGATGTATTGCATATAGACGGATTGCACACCTATGAAGCAGTTAAACACGATTTTGAAAACTGGTTGCCGAAAATATCCAAAAAAGGCGTTGTTCTTTTTCATGACATTGCAGTAAAAGAAAAGGATTTTGGCGTGTACCGTTTCTGGGAAGAATTAAAATTGCAATATGCGTCTTTTGAATTTGAGCATGGTTATGGATTAGGCGTATTGGTAGTAGGCGAACAGGTTCCGGAAAATGCCGCGCCGCTGTTCACGCTTTCATCTTACCCCGCAACAAAGAATACCGTACAGCATATTTATAAGCGATTGGGTAGTTTATATGGATTGGAGCAGACAACGAAACCGGCAACTGTCAACGCCCTGCCCATTCCCGGAACAAGCGCTGCACCCGGAATGGCAGCCGAAACACCGCCCGCTGAAAACAATCCTGCAGACAACGCTGGCATAGAAGTACTCGATTGCATTTCCATACAGGTGTTCTGGAAAGAAGAGCATGGTATCTTTACAGAAAAAAATTCAGTCACCCGCCAGGTTCCGCTCCAGCCAGAAATTGCGCAGGTAAGTATTCCTGTTACGGGGTTTACGGCCGGCGTCACGCAAATAAGATTAGACCCTGCAACGGCAGCAGGTTTTTTTTACCTGCATGCAGTTTTCGTTACCGGCGAAAATGATACGGTGCTGATGAGCTGGGAGGATATCCGGCGAAACTGGTCGTCGGGAAATCTCTTACTCACAAAAAGCACGATTGTTGAAAACGCCTGTCTGTCTATATCTCTGACTGGAGATCCGATGATCGAATTTTCACTGGACGCTCCCCTGCCGGTTGATGAAAACGGTATCCATATTCATTTGACCGTATCCGGTCTGCAACCCGGGACGTTGCGGCAGGAGCTATCACAGTTATCAGTAAACGCATTAATGCCTTGATAATTTATATACGGAACTATGCAGGAGACAATCTACGCATATAATGGTGAAAAAAATCCGGTAAAAGTCAGGTACGACAATACCCCGGAGACCATGAAAGATGTCTGCCTGTTTTCTTCATTCAGTTTTACGGGTACAGTAGAAGAGTATGTATATTTTTATCTGAATGAACTGCAGCGTGCCGGCTTTTCCATTATGTTTATCAGCACCAGTGAGCTAGGTACCAGCTGTATAGAACGCCTTTCCCGCTATTGCTTTATGATTATAGAACGGGAGAATAAGTGCCCCGATTTTGGCTCCTGGAAACTCGGCCTTTCCCTGCTGGACTGGGGAAAAGGATTGAATGCTGTTCTGCTTGTTAACGACAGCGTATTTGGACCTTTTCATGATCTCAGGCCAATCATCACCACCATGAAAGAGAAATACGATGTATGGGGGATGACAGATAACCTGGAAATCGAACGTCATATTCAGAGCTATTTTATTTATTTCAACCGCATGGCTGTGACAAGTGATGTTTTTCAGGGTTTCTGGAGAAATATAAATATGGATGCCAGCAAAAACGAGGTCATCCATCAGTATGAGGTGGGTTTATCAAAATTATTCAGAAAAAATAATTTCCGCCTGGGTGCCTATATTGATATTGACACACTGAACCAGCATACACCTCATGTTTATATCAGCACAAATCCATTACTGGTATTCTGGAAAACACTACTGTCAAAATACGCTTTTCCTTTTTTAAAAAGAGAACTCCTGATAAAGCCACATATCAGCAAGACATACTGGATGTACAATTTGCATGTACATATTGGCGGCTGGAAAAAGTTAATCGAAAATCATTCTGATTATCCAACAAAGAATATCCTTTCGTTTCTTTCCAATTACTGCACACATCTCCAACAGACCAATGCCGGTATTATCCTGCAAAAAAGGAAACTGCTTTTTATAGCACCCCGGCATGAAATACAGTGCAGGTTGCTGGTCGATTTCCTGAAATGGTTAAAGGCGGAAACAGATACCGATGCGGAAATTGTGGTTGCCTCAAAAGAAAACGATCTGGAACAAATATTTACCGGATTGGCACGCATCACCTCCTTTTATGAACTGCAAAATCCGGAAAAACGCCATCTTAAAGAGCGGCTATCAGATGAAGTCGGGATTGTTTTCTGGAGCAGTTTAGAAAACATGGAAATCAGAAATTTTCTGTCTTTCCTGAGTGTACCGCAGCTCATATTGGCAAGCGAACACATCAGCATTATTCAAAACTACCTCAGCGCCGAAACACGTGCGTGGCTGCATAAAAACACAGTGCATTTTATTGCAACTTCGCTCCCTGTTCAGCGGCTATTAATGCGCGAGTTGAATATAGATGAAACCAAAACAACACTGATCCGTCCGTTTACCGGGATAAATAAACCTATTGCACTTGAAGCAGATGTCAGTGAGTTAAAGTTTTCAGCCCGTATACCGAAAGACGCTTTTATTACAGGACTATACGCCGATCCTGAAGATGAAAAAACACCTGTTTTATTGCCTGCAATTGCTTCGCTTATCTGCCGGCCTGAAAATAATATACACCTGTTGTGGATGGGCAGCGGTTTGCCAGACTCGGTATATGAAGAATTATTAAAAGCAGGCTTATCATCACGGGTACATATTGCAAGGCAAAATACGGACTTACACAATTGGTATCCCCTGCTGTCTGTTGTGATAACCGCTTCTTTCAATAATCATTTGCCGTTACTGATTCTTGATCTCGCGCAGGCAGGCAAGCCGGTGATTTGCTTTGATGAGCCGGGCATAAGCGATGAATACAGGGAGGCGGGTATTGTAGAAACGGTTCCTTATCTGGACCTTGCAGCATTAGCCGAAAAAATAAATTCATTTTATACAAGCCCCGGCAAATTGACGGAACTGGAAAATATCCTGCCCGCAATAATTGCAGATGGCTTCAGCAGCGGTATATGGGCGCCTCAAATACTCAATACCATCAAAAAATATTATGATGAGAGCGAACTTATGCTTGCTGAACGACCCCTGGTTACATTTCTTACACATATTTATTACGAAAACTCCTGGGAAGAAATCAAATACAAACTAAAAGATTTTGATAATGGAAAAAATCATTTTCTTTTCAGTATCAGCGAGGCATGCCTGGTAAAGGAACGGATCATCGACGATATCAAAACTTCTTTCAAAGATGCCTGCTATCTCGTTACATCCAATATCGGCAAAGACATCGGGGGGAAAATGGCACTGATTGACATTTATCTTTTGATGGGGTTCCGATCAGACTATATTGTTTTTTTGCATGATAAGCAGAGCCCGCATTCTATCATCGGCGAATCCTGGAAAAAAGGGCTGTTCAAAATTATTGATATCAACAACGAACGCGCGATACTTTCGGCATTCAGAGATCCGCAGATCGGTATTGTTGGCGATAAAAATCATATCATTAATGAATATGATACTGCTACGGGCAACTTCAGAAACAATAGCCAGATTTCAAAAAAACTGCTGTTGCAGTTTGATATGAATATTGAAAATTATGATTTCCTGGGCGGCTCCATGTATTGGATCCGGTCGTCTATCATCGAACATTTTTTTCGAAAGAATCATCCCATCAGTACAAGAGAAAACCTGGAAGCAGGAAACGTACTGGATTTACATGAAGAAAGGCTTGCACATAGCTGGGAAAGAATGTTCAGTTGGATCGCCACCGATGAAGGATATAATATAAAAGGTATTTGATGATAATGAATGCTGTTTGATTATATATACATATTAAACAATTTTGATCCGGCTTTTTTCAACAACGGAGAGCAAACAGGGGATTTCATCGTGCCTGTCAACGGCACTGTTATGACCGCTCAACCCGCGTTGTTCCAGACATTTTTCCGGTCGGCGGGCAGGTTTTGTTTTTCCATTTCAGACAATATTGCCGGCGCCGATAAACTTTTTCTCCAAAGGGATATTGTTCAGAATTTTACAAGGCTTCTTTTCCTGCCCAATTACCTGAGAATGGAAGGCCGGCATATATTTTTTATAAACCCAAACACAGATAACCATAACGCTTCGCTTGCGCTGGGGCATCTGCTGCGGGAAGAATTTGGCAAACAGGGAATTGATATTACACTGGTAGAAACCCAGCATACGCCTATGCCCGCTGCATCATCCGCCGATGGTATTCAAACGGCCATATTGCATGGCGGTTTAAACGAGTTTTTGTGCGCAGAAGACAACCAGGCTAACTTCGAAACATTTACAAAAAGCTTCTGGCTGCCTCCGTATTTTAACAAGAAATGGGTTATCCCTGTATCTACCACCAGTGATCTTTGCAAAAAGAAAAGGCAACTTGAAAAATTTGAACTGTGGTTAAAAGGAACGCAGTCGTCTAAAGTGAAGTTGATAGAAATGGTCAATGCCGCCACAGCCATTAACAGCGCGCTTACAACAGAAAATAAATTGCTTGCATTTAAACTGGAAAACAGCGCACACTATCTGAAACTGATAAGGCAGGAATCAATGGGCCTTATAATAGAAATTGGCAACCTGCGGGCCGATGCACAACGGGGTTCTTCGACCGACACGGGGATGCAGGGTTATGCAGGCGATTTTGAATTGGTTGCTCACTATCAGAAAGTACTGTTCGAGGAGCGAAAAAGGGCCGATGATACCTTTAACTGGTACCAGAAAGAATATGAAGTATTACCACTTTGGTTTAAAAGAATCGGTCAACTGATCAAAGTACTGATGGGTAAACGCAGTTTTTCATCTTTGTTTAATAAATCCAAACATGACCAGGGAAGAGAAAATACTCAGCAAAATAAATAAGGAAAATCCCGGCGTGGAGATAGGGCCCAGCCATTCACCGGTGGCGCCCAGGCGCGCGGGCTATAACGTGCATATTATCGATCATATGAACCGCGAAGCGCTTAAACAAAAATATACCGGGCACGGCGTAAAC
>Ga0157378_10005561_pt1 | contig 11033 bp, 10 predicted proteins | sample M65metaG_FD_115309 | JGI IMG/M metagenome (GOLD analysis project Ga0157378, IMG submission 115309) | Miscanthus rhizosphere microbial communities from Kellogg Biological Station, Michigan, USA - M6-5 metaG | ecosystem: Host-associated > Plants > Roots > Rhizosphere > Soil | place: USA: Michigan...
AGGCCGGGCAGGCGGACCGAGTGGATCGGCTGGTGGACGTTGCCGCCGGCCGCGTCGATCAGCTCCTGCGTCCGCTTCGCGGTCCCCGAAGGAGCGTCGAGCTTGCGGTCGTGGTGGAGCTCGACGATCTCGCACTCGGGCATGTGTTTGGCGATCCTCTGCGAGACCTCCATCAGCAGCACCGCGCCGATCGCGAAGTTGGGGGCGACGAAGCAGTTGGCCTGGGAGGCCTCGGCCGCGGCGCGGGCCGCGTCGAGGTCGAATCCGGTGGTGCCGACGACGCTGTGGACCCCGGCCGCGAGGCAGGCGCGGACGTTTGCCAGCGCCGTGTCGGGGACGGTGAAGTCGACGACGACGTCGGCCTCCGGCAGCACCTCGCTCAGCTCGGTGCCCAGCGCCGGATCGGCGCGGCCGGTCAGCTCCAGCCCCTCTGCCTCCTCGACCGCTTCGCAGACGGTGGCGCCCATTTTCCCGGCGGCCCCTGCCACCGCAACGTGGATCACCGAGGCACCCCCGGACGCGAAGCGGAGGAGGTGCCGACTGATGTCATGCCGCTACCAGGGCCTCGCTGACGGGAGCCAGGGCCTTGCGGAAGCGGTCTTCATCGGCGCCGACGCAGGCGGCGGAGAGGCGATCGGCGGCGTAGAGCTCGCTCGCCAGCTGCGTCAGGTCGTCGACGCTGATCGCATCGACCCTGGCCAGCATCTCGTCGAGGGTTTCGATCGGCAGGCCGAACAGGGTGGCGCGGGAGATCCGGGTCATCCGCGCCGCCGTCGACTCCGAGGAGAGGACGAGGCGACCCTTGACGCTCTCCTTCGCCCGCACCAGCTCCTCCTCGGAGACCGGCTCGGAGCGCAGCCGCGCCATCTCCCTGCCGATGATCGAGCAGGCCTCCTCGATGTTGTCCTCGCGGGTGCCGACGTAGGTGGCGACGAGGCCCTGGTCGGTGAACTGCTCGTTGTAGGAGCCGACCGAGTAGGCGAGGCCGCGCTTCTCGCGCACCTCGCGGAAGAGGCGCGAGGAGGTCGAGCCGCCAAAGATCGCGTCGAGGACCGCCAGCGGGTAGCGCCGTTGGTCGTCGCGGCGCAGCCCCGGCGCCCCAAAGCAGATGTGGTACTGCTCGGTCTCCTTCTGCAGGAAGCAGAGCCGGGAGTCGCCGCTGAGCGGGGCCTCGCGGGTCTCCCCCTCCCCCGCGCTCGGCGGGTCGACCAGCCGTTCGGCCAGCTCGACGATGCGAGGGTGGTCGAGGTGCCCGGCGGCGCCGACGACGATCTGCGGCGCCGCGTAGTGGGCGCTGCGGTAGGCCTCGATGTCCGGGACCGGGATCGAGGCGATCACCTCGGGTTCGCCGAGGACGCGGCGCCCCAGCGGATGTGCGCCGAAGACGGCCTCGGCGAGCACGTCGTGGACGCGGTCCTGAGGCTCGTCGTCGTACATCGCGATCTCCTCCAGCACCACCTGGCGCTCGGAGTCGATGTCGGGATAGGTCGGGGCGAGCAGCATCTCCGCCAGCAGGTCGAAGACGTCCTCCGTGTGCTCGTCGAGGAAGCGGGCGTGCAGGTGCGTCGTCTCCTTGCCGGTGGCGGCGTTGACCGAGGCGCCGAGGCCGTCGAAGCGCTCGGAGATCTCGATCGCCGAGTAGCGCGCGGTCCCCTTGAACAGCAGGTGCTCGAGGAAGTGCGAGACCCCGGCCTGCGCCGGGGTCTCGTTCCTGGATCCGGTCCGGACCCAGAGCCCGAGCGCGACGGAGCGGACCGAGGGAACCTCCTCGGTCACGACCCGTACGCCCGAGCCGAGCTCGGTGAGCTGGGCGCCGGTCAACTAGCCGCGGCGCTCGCGTTCACGCCCGCCGCGACCACCGCGGTCCCGGTCGCGCCCGCCGCGACCACCGCGGTCGCCGCCGTTGCGCCGGCCGCCGTCGCCGGAGCCGACCGAGGCCAGCTCCTCCGGCGATTTGCCCGCGACCGAGGGGTCGTCGGTGAGGCGCAGGCCGATCCGGCCGCGCTCCTTGTCGACCTCGACCACGGTGACGTCGATCTCTTCGCCCGCTTTGAGGACGTCGTCGACAGAGTCGACCCGCTCGCCCGGCTTCACGTTGGAGATGTGAAGCAGGCCGTCGGTGCCCTTGACCAGCTCGACGAAGGCGCCGAAGGTGGTCGTCTTCACGACTTTGGCGGAGTCGTAGCGATCGCCGATCTCGGCCTCCTTGGTCATCGAGTTGATGCGGGCGACGCAGCCCTCCACCAGTTCGCCGGTCGGCGCGTAGATCCGCACCGTGCCGTCGTCCTCGACGTCGATCTCGGCTTCGAACTCCTCGCAGAGGGCGCGGATCGTTTCGCCGCCTTTGCCGATGACCGCCCCGATCTTCTCCGGGTCGATCTTGATCGACTCGATCGCCGGAGCGTGGATCGAGAGTTTCTCTCGCGCTCCGTCGATCGCCTCGGCCATCTTCCCGAGGATGAACTGGCGGCCCTTGTTGGCCTGCTCCAGCGCGTCCCGGAGGATGTCGAAGGTGACGCCGGTGATCTTGATGTCCATCTGCAGGGCGGTGATGCCCTCGGCGGTGCCGGCGACCTTGAAGTCCATGTCGCCGAGGTGGTCCTCGACGCCGGCGATGTCGGTGAGGACGATGTAGTCGTCGCCCTCCTTGATCAGGCCCATGGCGACGCCGGCGACCGGTGCGCTGACCGGGACGCCCGCCGCCTGCAGCGCCATCGATGAGGCGCAGACCGAGCCCATCGAGGAGGAGCCGTTGGACTCGAGGGTCTCGGAGACCACCCGGATCACGTACGGGAACGACTCTTCGTCGGGGATCGTCGCCACCAGGGCGCGCTCGGCGAGGGCGCCGTGGCCGATGTCGCGGCGCTTCGGGCCGCGCATGAAGCCGGCCTCCCCGACCGAGAAGGGCGGGAAGTTGTAGTGGTGCCAGAACCGTTTCGTGGTCTGCAGCCCAAGCGTGTCGATTCGCATGTCCATCCGGGTGGTGCCTAGAGCGACGTTGGAGAGGATCTGGGTCTCGCCGCGGGTGAACAGGGCGGAGCCGTGGACGCGCGGGGAGATGTCGACCTCGGTCTCGATCGGGCGGATCTCGTCCTGAGCGCGGCCGTCGGGGCGCTTCTTTTCGACGGCGATCGCCTTGCGGATCGTTTCCTTCTCGATCGAGTCGATCGCGGCCTTGACCTCGGAGACGCGGTCGGGATCGACCTCGCCGTCCTCGTGGGCGGCAGCGTAGTGGCCGACGACCTCGTCCTTGACCTTGTCGATCGCCTCGTAGCGCTCGAGCTTGCCCTCGGTGGCGATTGCATCCACGAGCGCCTGGCCGTGGGAGGCGCGGATCTCGGAGAGCAGGCCCTCGTCGATGCTCGGGGCCTCGACCTGGATCTTCTCCTTGCCGACCTTCTGCTGCAGCTCCTCCATCACCGCGCAGAGCTTCTTGATCTCGGCGTGGGCGATGTCGAGGGCGTCGAGGATCTCGGCCTCGGTGACGCCGCTGGCGCCGGCCTCGACCATCAGGATCGCCTCGCTGGTGCCGGCGACGATGAGGTCGAGTTCGAGCTCCTCGTGCGACTCCTCCGGCGGGTTGACGACGAAGTCCCCCTCGTGTTTGCCGATGCGGACGGCGCCGACGTGGTCGGCGACCGGGACCGGCGAGATCGCCAGCGCCGCGGAGGCGCCGTTCATCGCCAGGATGTCGTAGGGGTTGACCTGGTCAACCGACATCGGGATCGCGACCAGCTGCGTCTCGTAGTGCCAGCCCTTGGGAAAGAGGGGGCGAATCGGGCGGTCGATCATGCGCGCGGTCAGCGTTGCCTTCTCGCTGGATTTGCCCTCGCGACGGAAGAACGAGCCGGGGATCTTGCCCGCGGCGTACATCCGCTCCTCGATGTCGACGGTGAGGGGAAGGAAGTCCACGTCGCGCAGGCTGCCGACGGTGGCGGTGCAGAGGACCATCGTGTCGCCGCTGCGGACGACGACGGCGCCACCCGCCTGCTTCGCGAGTTTGCCGGTCTCGAATGAAATCTGGCTATCGCCGATATCCGCCGAGACGCGGGTAACGTCAAACATGCTCATTTAGTTGTACCTCCGGCCGCCCGGTTGGCGGCTCGTTGCGTTCAGAACTCTCGTTCTCTGTCACGCAGAAGAGTACAGGCATCGAAAACCGCTGGAGTGCCCGTGACTCCGGCGCGGATGCCGGAGCGGAAATCGCGCCTGATCCGGGCCTCGACGGCCTCCTCGCGCCGGTCGGCCTGAAAGCGGTCGAGATCGAGCCCCAGATCCTTCGCCCGCTGCCACAGGTGCGGGTCGTCGACGCGGCCGCGGTCGGCGTAGAGCGAGTCGACCATCTCGAAGAAGCGGCCCTGCAGCCCGGCCGCCTCGGCCGCCCCGTGCAGCGCCGGCGAGCGCGGGTGCTTGCTGGCGACCGGGAAGTGGCGGAAGACGAGCCGCCCGGGCTGCTCGCGCAGCCGCCCCCAGGCGGCCGCGCAGCGCGGGCAGCCGAGGTCAGCGTAGACGACCGCTCCCTCCTCCCCCTCGCCGCGCACGTGGTCCTCCGGCCCCACCGGCGGGACCGGGGCCGAGCCGAGGTCGCTCATCGCGCTAGGAGAGCGCGTCGAAGATGACGTTGGCGCCGGGGAACTCGCCGGGGTTCGGCGACTCGTGCGTCCAGGTGACCACCCCGTCCTCATCTACTAGAACGAGGGTGCGGTTGGCGAAGCCGAGCGGGGCGTCGAGGTAGGAGCCGTAGGCGCGGGCGACCTCCCCCTTCGGCTCGAAGTCCGAGAGCAGGGTCGTGTCGATCCCCAGCTTCTCCTGGAAGGCCTTGTGGGCGAAGAAGCTGTCGACGCTGATCCCGACCAGCTCGACGCCCTGGGTCTCGATCTCCGGCTTGACCTCCTGGTAGATCGAGAGCTGGTCGCCGCAGACGGGGCTGAAGTCGCCGGGATAGAAGATCAGCAGGACCTTGCGCCCCGCGTAGTCGGACAGCGAGACCTTCTCCCCGTCCTGGTTGCGGAGGGTGAAGTCGGGGGCCTGGTCCCCGACCGCGATCATCGACGCAGGCCGAGTTCTTTGACCAGGGCGCGGTAGCGCTCGAGGTCGGACTTTTCGAGGTAGCGCAGCATCCGGCGGCGCTTGCCGACGAGCATCAGCAGGCCGCGCCGCGAGTGGTGGTCCTTGGCGTGGGCGCGCAGGTGCTCGGTGAGTTCGTTGATCCGCTCGGTCATCAGCGCGATCTGGACCTCGGCCGAGCCAGTGTCCTTGTCGCCGCGACCGTACTTGCCGATCAGCTCGCTCTTTTTTTCTTTGGTCAGGCTCATCTCGTAAAAACGCCGCGCACTCGGTGCGACGGCCGCTGGAAGCTAGCACAGAGGCTCAGGGCCGGCGCAGCACGATTCGGCGCGTATCGCGTCGGCCGCCGGTGACGGTGGTCGTGGCCTTGAGGAGGAGGCGGCCACGCTGCGCCAAGCGCCTGCTCGCCTTCCCCGGGAGGCGAAGGTCGACTTGCTTCCTGCGCCCAAGCCGGAGCTTGACTGGCCGTTCGACCTGTTTGCCTGCGGCAAGTACGCGCAGATGCCCCTCGCAGCCTGCTCCCGCCGGCGTCCAGCGGCAGCGGACCGGGACCACGACGTTGCGACCTTCGACGACGGGATTGCCGACCACCCGGATTTCCAGCGGCGGCGGAGCGTAGGTGCCGACCGTCCCGGGGGTGCTGGATGGCTCCCCAGGCTCTACCCCGGCTGCGAACCAGAGCTTTCCGTCTGGTCCGGCGGCGAGGGCGGAGATCGGCGCTCGGCAGGAGTTGATGCAGGCGGGAGTCCCCGTCGCCACGCCGGGGATGATCCAGCCGATGCGGCCGCCGCCGTTGCTGTACCAGATGGCCCCCGAAGCTCCAAGGGCGAGAGCAAAGGTCTGGCGTCCGCCGGGGACTGGAATCTCGGAAACCTGACCGGCGGTGTCCACGCGCCCGAGGCCCGGGGTGGCGCCGACGCCGAACCGGCTCTGGATCCCGAACCAGAGCGCTCCATCTGGTCCGGCGACAATTTCGTTCGGGTATTCGATCGAGGCCGGCAGGGGAAAGGTGGTGGCTTTGCCGTCGGTGGCGACGCGAGAGATGGTGGTGGCGCCGGTTACCCAAAGCGCGCCATCTGGGCCCGCTGCGATGTGACCGGCCTCCTGCAGGGGGAATTCGGTGATCTCGCCCGATGGCGTGATCCTGCCCACGCTGCCTCCCTGAAACTCGGTGAACCAGAGGTTGCCGTCGGGGCCGACGGTCATGGACATCGGACTGGCCTGGAGGTTGGGCAGGGTGAACTCGGTGATCTGACCGTCGACCGTGACCTTCCCCACCCGCGGCCGGCCGCCTACCGTGAACCAGAGGTTGCCGTCGGGACCGGACACGATGTCGCTCAACCCGAGGTTCGCCGGATGCCTGTTGATCGTGTATTCCGTCGCCTCACCACGAGGCGTCACTTTGCCGAGGACGTCGGTGAATTCCTTGCCGTCGAAACCGATCCCCGCGAACCAGAGATTCCCGTCTGGACCGTTGACCAGCGCCTCGGGTCGGGTTCCCGCGCCAAGGTCGAATTCCTTGACCTGCCCGACGATGTTCGGCGCCGCGCCAGCACCGCCGGCGCAGACCAGGGCCACGATCAGAGCAAGAAGGGAGACGGCGATTCTTCGCATCGGCAAGCGAAACCCGCGAATCAACGGCAAGTTTCGGCTCACCCGGCGGTAAAGGCCGCGCATGCCCGTCGCGCCTCCTCGACGTCCCGGTGCATCTGGGCGACCAGCTCGTCGACGTCGTGGTAGGCGTGCTCGCCGCGGAGGCGCTCGACGAAGGCGACGCGGAGGGTCTTGCCGTAGAGGTCTTCTTCGCGATCGATCAGGTAAGTCTCGATCAGGACCCCCCTGCCGGTCTCGAAGGTCGGGCGGACGCCGACGTTGACGGCGGCCGGAACGCCGTTGGCGAAGGCAGCGTAGACGCCGTGCCCGGGGTAGGCGAGGCGGTCGTCGGGGACGATGTTGGCGGTCGGGAAGCCGAGCCCCCGCCCCCGCTGGTCGCCCTTGACGACTGTCCCCTCGACCATGAACGGGGCCCCGAGGCAGCGCCGCGCCGCCTCCATCTCGCCGGCCGCGACGAGGGCGCGGATCCGGGTCGAGGAGACGATCTCGCTGTCGACCTCGACCAGCGGCACCACCCGGGTCTCGAACTCGGGCCGCGCTTCCAGCATCGCCGGGTCGCCTTTGGCTTTGGCGCCGAAGCGGAAGTTCTCGCCGACCGAGACCCGCTCAGCGGTGAGCTTCTCGACCAGGACGTGGTCGACGAAGTCCTCAGCGGAGCGGCTTGCGAACTCCTTGTCGAAGGGAATTACCACGAGCTCCTGAACGCCGAGCCCGTCGATCACGTCGCGCTTCACCTCGAAGGGCATGATCAGCTTCGGAGTGGCGGCCGGGTGCAGGACTTCGAGTGGGTGCGGGTCAAAGGTGAGGACGGTGTCGGCGCCCTCGATCACCGCCTGGTGGCCGAGGTGGACGCCGTCGAAGGTCCCGATCGCGACCTTGCGCGGCCGCGGCTCGGCGTTGGGGAGCGAGGTGACCAGGATGCTCACCGCAGCGCCTCCGCAACCGCCGGCACCAGCTTCGCGACCCGATTCGCGGGCACCTCTTCGCCCGCGTTCTCGACCCGGAAGGGACCGATCGCAGTGCGGCGCAGGTCCGAGCAGTAGGCGTCGGAGAGCGTCTCGACCAGGGTCCGCACGTAGGTCCCAGCGGAGCATTCGACCTCGAAGTGGGCGAGCTCGCCGGCGCTGGAGAGGAGCTGGGCGCGGTGGACCTGGACGTCGCGCTCGGGCGTCTCCACCACCTCGCCGCGGTGGGCCTTCTTGTAGAGCCGCTCCCCTCCCACCCGCACCGCCGAGGTCATCGGCACCCGCTGGCGCACGGTCCCGGTCGGCAGCTCCAGCGCCGTCGGGACGCGGCCGGTCTCGGTCAGCTCGCCGTCGGAGTCGCCGGTGCTAGACCGCCAGCCCAGGCGCGCGGTCGCGAGGTAGGTCTTCGGCAGCCCAACGAGGAAGCGCTGCAAGCGGGTGGCGCGGCCGAGCAGGATCAGCAGCAGGCCGGTGGCGAAGGGGTCGAGGGTGCCGGCGTGGCCGGTTTTGAGGCCGCGCTCGCGGCGGACCTTGGCGACGACGTCGTGTGAGGTCACGCCCGCCGGCTTGTCATAGAGCAGAACCGTCCCGGCCTCTCCCGCCATCGTCAAGAGCCGAGCTGGGCGGAGACCTCGACGCTCAGGAACTCGACCAGCTGCTCGAATTCGAGATCGGTCGAAAAGCCGGCGGCGCGCTTATGGCCGCCGCCTCCCTGCTCGCGGGCGATCGCCGAGACGTCGACCTCGCCGGCGCTGGAGCGGAGGCTGACCTTGCGGGCGGCGCGGCCGCGATCGCCGAGGTCGCGGATCACGGCGGCGACCTTGACCCCGTCGATCGAGCGCAGGTTGTCGATCAGGCCCTCGGTCATCTCCTCGCCGGCGCCGGTCGCTTCGTAGTCGGCGACGGTGATGTAGCTGATCGCCAGCCTGCCGTCGCAGTGGCTGGAGATCCCGTCGAGCGCGCGGGAGACGAGGCGGAGCTTCTCCAGCGGCACGTGCTCGTAGAGGCGGCGGTAGGTGTCGTCGACGTCCACCCCGGCTTCGATCAGGTCGGCGGCGACCCGGTGGGTGTGGGCGTTGGTGTTCTCGTACATGAACTTGCCGGTGTCGGTGATCAGGCCGACGTAGAGCGCGGCGGCGATCTCGGCGGTGATCTCGGCCCCGAGCAGCTTCGCCAGGTCGTAGACGATCTCCGCCGTGCAGGAGGCCTTCACATCGACCAGGTTGAGGTCGCCGAAGCAGGTGTTGTCGTGATGGTGGTCGATGTTGATGACGTCGTTGCCGCCCGCGGTCAGCCACTCGACCGGCATCCGGTCGAGGTTGCCGCAGTCGAGGAAGATCACGGTGCGGTCGGCCATGTCGGCCGGGGCCTCGTGGAAGACCTCCTCCAGGGGTAGGAAGCGGTACTCGATCGGCAGCGGGAACTCCTTCGCCGCCATGAACATCACCGAGTCCTTGCCGAGCTGGGTGAGCACCTGGTGCAGCCCCAGCAGCGAGCCGAGGGCGTCGCCGTCGGGCCCCTCGTGGGCGGTCAGCAGGAAGCGGTGACGGTCGCGCAGCTCGGCGCCGACCCGCTCGAGGTCGGTGAAGTCCTTCGTCGGAATCTCGGGCACCGAGCTCACTCTTCTTCCCCCTCCAACAGCTCGGAGATGCGAACGCCCTTCTCGATCGTGTCGTCGTAACGGAAGGTCAACGTCGGGGTCCGCTTCATCCGCGTCTCCGCCGCGATCCGCGACTGCAGCACGCCGTGGGAGGAGCGCAGGCCCTCAAGCGTCGCCTCCCGCTCCTCATCGGTGCCGAGCACGCTGACGAACACCTTGGCGGTGCGCAGGTCGGGGCTGGTCTCGATGGAGGTGACGGTCACGAAGCCGATACGGGGGTCACTCAGATCGTTTGAAATTGCCGCGCCCACCACCTCGCGAAGCACCTCGTTGATGCGCCGCATGCGGGAGCCGGCCATGCTACTCCAGGGTCTGCTCGACCTGTTTCGTCTGGAAGAACTCGAGCACGTCGTCCTCCTTGACGTCGGCGTACCCCTCGAGGACGATCCCGCACTCCTGGCCCTCCTCGACTTCCTGGACGTTGTCTTTGAAGCGGCGCAGGGAGCCGAGCTCGCCGGTCCAGATCACCGTTCCCTCGCGAATCAGGCGGACGCTGGCGGTGCGTACGGCTTTGCCCTCGGCGACGATGCAGCCGGCGATGCGGCCGACCTTGGAGGCTTTGAAGGTCTGTTTGACCAGCGCCTCGCCGATCGTCTCCTCGACCTCGACCGCGTCCAGCAGGCCCTCCATCGCATTGCGCAGGTCTTCGGTGATTTTGTAGATCACCGAGTAGGTGCGAACGTCGACGCCCTCGCGCGCGGCGGCACGTTTGGCGTCGAGCAGCGGGCGGACGTTGAAGCCGATGATGATCGCGTCGGAGGCCGAGGCGAGCATCACGTCGGACTCGTTGATGCCGCCGGTCTGCGAGTGGATGATGTTGATCGAGACCCGTTCCTGCGGCACTTTTGCGAGCTCGTCTTGGAGCGCCTCCAGGGAGCCGGCGACGTCGGCCTTGAGGACGATGTTGAGCTCTTTGATCTCGCCCTCCTGGGCGCGGGCGAAGACCTCGTCGAGGCTGACCTTGCGGCCCTGGCGACGGGCCAGCGCCTCGGTTTTGAGCCGGTGGGCGCGCTCACCCGCCATCTGGCGGGCCTGGCGGTCGCCATCGACGGTCTGCACGAACTCGCCGGCGTCAGCGACCCCGTCGAAGCCGAGCACCTCAACCGGCATCCCGGGCTCCGCCTCGGTGACGGCCTTGCCGGTGAAGTCCTGCATCGCCCGCACGCGCCCCCACTGGGGCCCGGCGACGAGCGAGTCGCCGACCCGCAGGGTGCCGCGCTCAACCAGGACGGTGACAACGGGGCCGCGGCCGGGGTCGAGCTGGGACTCGATCACGTGGCCGGAGGCGGGAGCGTTCGGGTTGGCCGCGAGCTCCTCCAGCTCGGTCACCAGGAGGATCATGTCGAGCAGGTTGTCGAGCCCATCCTTGGTCTTCGCCGAGACCTCGCAGAAGACGGTGTCGCCGCCCCACTCCTCGGGGGTGATCTCCATCTGGGCGAGCTCGCCGCGGACCTTTTCGGGGTTGGCGCCCTCTTTGTCGATCTTGTTGACCGCGATCAGCATCGGCACGTCGGCGGCGCGGGCGTGGTCGATCGCCTCTTTGGTCTGCGGCATCACGCCGTCGTCGGCGGCGACGACCACGACCACCACGTCGGTGACCTTGGCGCCGCGGGCGCGCATCGCCGTGAAGGCGGCGTGGCCCGGGGTGTCGAGGAAGGTGATCGTCTTCTCGTCGTGGTGGACCTGGTAGGCGCCGATGTGCTGGGTGATGCCCCCGGCCTCGCCGG
>Ga0157378_10005562_pt1 | contig 11033 bp, 10 predicted proteins | sample M65metaG_FD_115309 | JGI IMG/M metagenome (GOLD analysis project Ga0157378, IMG submission 115309) | Miscanthus rhizosphere microbial communities from Kellogg Biological Station, Michigan, USA - M6-5 metaG | ecosystem: Host-associated > Plants > Roots > Rhizosphere > Soil | place: USA: Michigan...
GACCGGCTTTCCGGTTTCCACGCGCATCACAATGGCTTCGCTTTTTTTGATCTGGCCGATCTGCCCCAATTCCACCTGATCGGTGAAGCCGCTCAACAAAGAAGGATTGAAGCTGGTTTTCCCGAGGTAGCCGGCGCTGATCCGCGGAAATACGAAAAACAAGACCGTTCCGCAAAGAATGGCTCCAATCGACACACCTAGCGCGGAAAAGCCCAGCGCGCGAGCGAGCCGTTGTTCGCTTTCACGCTGAACAAATGTCGATGGCAGAGAGGCGCCGCTTGCCCCGCGCCGCAACTCAAGGCCGGTGTAAGTGGCGATTGCAAACAACAGGAAAAAAAAGAAGAGAAAGAGAAACGTGGTGTCCACGGTGAGCACAGCCGAAGCCAGCACGGCGGCAAATGCCAGCATCACCAGAAAGTGGGCGTCGCGGTCCGTCCTGGCGCTGTAAAGCCTGACCAGTAATATGAACAGCAGAAAGTGCACCGAACTGATCAATGCGGCGTAGAGCGGCGGATTCGGCGAGTTCGCAGCCAGGCCTCGCGACAGGAAGAACATGTCGACCGGGAAGAACAACACGTAGCAGAGCACCAGGATCGTCGCAGTCCTGGCCTGCAACTCCGGCTCGTGCCCGTACCACCACCGCCGCACGCGGTAGAGAAGCGCCACCATGGCGACGACGGACGTAAAGAGGTCAATCTTCCCCGTGCCGATCAGCGTCAAGATGGCTGTGAACAGCAACAGAAACAGCGAGACGCGAAAGAAACTTTCCGCGGGGAGGCTCGGTGGGGCATGAAGGGTAGAACTGGACGCCATGGCTGAACTTCCATCGTAGCATCCGATTCCAGCCCTCCGGGCGCCGCAAGTCCAATCAATCAACGGTGCCTAAGCCGGATCGCCCGCAAGGCGTTTCAAGGCGGCGCGCGCCACCTTGCGGGTGAGATTCGAAATGGGCTGCTCGAGAATTTCGTTCAACTCGATGGCCTTGCCGCCGGAAACGCTCGGCAATTTCTTTACCCGGATCAGAAAAGGCGCCAATTCAATCTTGCGGTAGGTGACGGTGTGTCTGACCTTCGCCAATGGTTCGCACTTCAACGCCGTCCAGTTTCTCACCTGGAGTTGCTGTGAGAGCAGTTGCCGCACCGCTGTAGCCACATCTCCATTCGCTGGAGTGGTGGGGAAGTGCCACAAATTCGCGACCAAGGATGGCACATGGTCGTCCGCTCTCGACTGGTGCGAACCAGCCGGAGGCAGAAGCAGCAGCGAATGCCTGCTTCGGTCAAGAAAGACTGCGGCAGCCAACCGAACGGCCACGCCAGCCCGTTTTTCACGCTTCTCTGGAAGCTCACCCGCAATGCCCAGTTTTCGGGCCTCACAGAACTGCTGTACCGGGCATAGCAGGCACTCGGGCGAACGCGGCGTGCACAACGTCGCGCCTAACTCCATCACGGCCTGGTTCCAGTCGCCGGCGGCTTCGCCTTCCAGTAATTCATCCGCACGATTCTGCAGCGAGCGCCAACGCCCCGGCCGCCGCAAGTCGCCGCGCACAGCATCCAGCCGGGCCAAAACGCGAGCGACGTTCCCGTCCAGCACCGCCAGCTTCTCGCCAAACGCAATGCTCAATATCGCCGCCGCCGTGTACTCCCCGATCCCGGCCAGCTCCATCACTTCCGCTTTTGTTTGCGGAAACTCCCCGCCGTGCTTCGCCGCAATTTGCTTCGCCGCTTGTTGCAGGTTGCGCGCGCGGCTGTAATACCCAAGCCCCGACCACATTCGAAGCACTTCTTCTTCCGGCGCCGCCGCCAGGGCGCGCACGCTTCTAAACCGCTCCAAGAATCTTTCGTAATAAGGAATCACCGCAGCCACCCGCGTCTGTTGCAGCATGATCTCCGAAATCCAGATGCGATACGGATCGCGCGAGTGCCGCCACGGCAGATCGCGCTGAAATTGGGCGAACCACCCCAGCAGCGCGGCCCTGAACTCCTTAAGTTGTCTCTGTTTCAACGCGCACCTAGCGGCGGCCGCTTCGTTCCTCGAGCGACTCCAGGAAGACCACATACGAAGAGTGCCATAGATCGGCCGCAATGGTCCCGCGCGGACGGCTGGTCACGATCAATTTGAAGAGATCCGGCGAAGCAGCAAGTTCTTGCAGCAGGCCGCTCTCCGAGCCCGGCTTTTCCGATTCGGCCACGGCGAGGTAGCGCAAGATCGTGAAGATATTTTCTTCCGCCGATGCGAGCCGCGTTTCGATTCCTGCACTGCGAAATTCTAGTTGCGCATTGCGCTCATGAAAATGCCAAGCAATTCCCGCGCAAAGATTCACGGCGCGCTCGAATCGCTCGTCAGCTGTCTCGCCGCTGTCGCGATCTGCCCCGCCGGAATAAGGATCGAGCACCAGCAACACGCGGCGATCATCTTCGCGCGCGAATTCGCGCACCATCAAGGAACCCGTGCGCGCCGAAGCTTTCCAGTGCACATGCCGCACGCTGTCGGTAGGAACGTACTCGCGAAGCGCGTGCAGGTCGTGCCCGCGGCCTTTGCTGTGGCTTTCGATGCTGCCCTCGATCCCGGGGAACATGTCCATCAGTTCCGAACTGGTCTCTACCGACGGATAGACCAGCGCCTCGGACTTCAGCGCCACGCGCCGCGTCTTCTGCAGAAATCCAAACGGAAATCGTGTCACGATCCGAAACGAATCCTGTACATGCAGCCCGCGCCGTAGGAATGTCACCGGCACGCTCTGCTTCACCCGCTCCTGTCGCGGCAAAAACGGAAAAAACACGGGCTTCTCGAGCACCGCGGCAGTCCCCTGCTGCGCCGCTGCTTCCACGCGCAGCGCAAACGACGGGAACATCAGCTTCTCATTGCGCAGCTCCACGTTCGCGAGCACTGTTTGCCCCGCAAAGATATGCTCGGGCAGCTCGATGCGCAGCTCGACGCCCGCCAGTGAAATCGAGGAAAGTATCCCCGACATCAGAATCACGGAAATCAGGCAGGCCAGGATCAGGAACAACAAATTGTTGCCGGTGTTGAGCGCCGCAAGTGCCACCAGCAACGTCGCCCCGATGTAAATCCATCCCGCGCGGCTGATCCTGTATTCCATGCGGTAGCCGATCCAGCGCAGCGGTGTCCGCTTCGCCAGCGTCGGCACCATCGTTACGGCCACCCATCCCGCAATCGCCAGCGCGAACAATGCCGAGCTGGCAGCCACCGCAATGTTGCCAAGCTCTGCGGCTGCGCCCGAATACACAGCCAGCAACAGCGCCACACCCAAAGCCAGAATGGAGAGAAAAAATGCGCGCACGCCGGGCGTGTCGGCCTTGGCCCAAAGCTGTGCAAGAAGGGAACTCTGCTGGCTCATGAAATTGCAAGACGCTCTGGCAGCGGCTTTATGCCGGTGCCCTCTGCAGCATGGAAAATCTACACCGGCACGCGCACCGACTCCACAATTTCCCGCAGCGCCGCTTCGGTCGTTTCCGACTTGCGTTGCAGCGACGCGTGCCGGGCGCTGGCCACTACGCGATGCGCGAACACCGCCACCGCCAACTGCTTGAAATCGTCCGGCACGCAATAGTCGCGCCCATCCAGAAACGCCCGCGCTTGCGCTGCGCGTTGCAGCATCAGCGTCCCTCGCGGACTCACGCCCAACGCCAACTGATCCGACGTGCGAGTCCGGTTCACGATATCCAGCGCGTAGTCATGCAGGCTCGCGTCCACTTTGACGTGCGTTACTGCTTCCTGCATCGCCAGCACTTCGCTTACGTCCGCCACCGGCTCCAGCTTTTCGATCGGATTATCAAACGCGCGCCGCCGCAAAATTTCGCGTTCCGTCTCGGGCGACGGATAGCCCATCTTGATGCGCATCAGAAATCGATCGAGTTGCGATTCGGGCAGCGGATACGTCCCATGATGTTCAATGGGGTTCTGAGTTGCAATCACCAGAAACGGCTGCGGCAGCGGATATGTTTTGCCGTCGACGGTGATCTGCGCTTCATTCATGGCTTCCAAGAGCGCCGACTGCGTGCGCGGTGTGGTGCGGTTGATTTCATCCGCGAGCACCACGTTCGCAAACAGCGGCCCGGGCCGAAACTCAAATTCATTCGAATTGGGCTGGTACACGCTCACGCCCAGCACGTCGCTCGGCAACAGATCCGACGTGAACTGCACGCGCTGAAAGCTGCAATGAAACGATTTCGCCAGCGCCTGCGCCAGCGTCGTCTTTCCCACTCCCGGCACGTCCTCAATCAGCAAGTGCCCGCGCGCCAGCAGCGTGATCAGCGCGAGCTGAATCGCTTCTTCCTTGCCGTAAATGGCTCGCGCAATCGAGCGCTGCAGTTGCGAAACCACTTGAGAGGTGGTGGCTGGCATTGGTTGAAAACCCCGGGCAATCCTGCTACAAATGAAGAACTGCCTTGCGTTCAGTTTTTCGCCGAAATGCGCAACGCAGCCACCCGTTTCGACGGGCGATTAGCTCAGTGGTTAGAGCGCTCGCCTCACACGCGAGAGGTCAAAGGTTCAAGTCCTTTATCGCCCACCACTTCCTTCATCGTTTCCACCCCACTTTAGCGGAAATTCATCGGGGCAACCATGCTTCGTCGACCGAGTTTCCAAGCCTGAGCATTTGCCTGGCATATCTTCCGCGCTGCTTGCTTTCACCTGGTTTCGCCCATCGCCGCCACCTCTTGTGCCGCTAGCCGGAAGGCGACAACCTGCAGAAGCTTATCGTTGTCATTTGCAGAGCAGGCCAGCCGCGTACGATTCTTTCAGGGCGTGGTAGTTTGCCCAGGTGTTCAAAGGCGGCAGTCGATGGCCCGCCACGCTTCCGGTCCTGACCTAGTGCTCTGTCGACAGATTGTCCGCGTCCGTTTTTTGTGTCCTCACGCCCATCTACCTCATCGCGAACACCGTGGCTTACACTTCGGCACGGCGCGAACTCCGCAGCGCGGTAGAATAAAGCAGGAATCGCGCTGCAACTTCTCGGGCGCTTCCTGCCGATGACCATACTTCGCTGGCTTGAATTCGTTGCGCTGAGCATCTGGCTCGGCAGCGACATCTTCCTCAGTTTCGTCGTCGCGCCCGGAGCCTTTTCCGTCCTCGCCAGCCGCGACCAGGCCGGCTCGATCGTCGGCTACTCGCTCACCCGCATGCACTGGATGGGCGTCATCAGCGGAGTTTTGATTTTGCTGTTTCGCCTTCTGCGAACGCGCAGCTTCCTAAGCTGCTCCTCGCCTGGGGCTCTATGCATTCTGCTGATGATTTTGCTGACCGTCGTTTCGCAGCTCGCCGTCAGCCCTAAAATGGCCGCGCTGCGCGTCCAGGTGGGTTCGATTCAGGCGACTGCAGCGGGAAGCCCGCTGCTCGCCGAATTTTCCCGACTCCACCGCATGTCCGTCTCACTCGAAAGCGCAGTGTTGTTGGCTGGTTTTGCTGCTTTGTATCTTTTCGTTCGCGAAACCGCGAAATAGATCAAGTGGCAACTTTTCATCGGGAGTCTCGCTTCACGGGTACCCAGGCTCCCGGCGCAGACCCCTCGCGGCTTTGGTACGCCTACGTCTTCTTGGCGATTTTCTTGCGCACGATGATCTTCACCCGCTTGATCTTAACCATCACTTTCCTCTTCACTCGCGGCTTCTTGATTTTGTTCGTTGTTGCGTATCCCGCCTTCTCAAACGCGCGCCACATGTACCAGGAGGCCACCGTGCGGTAGGGCCGCCAACGCTCGCCAAACTTCAACAACTCCTTTGGCCGCGGCTTGTGCTTCTTTCGATACGCCACCGACCAGCCCTTCTGCACTCCCAAATCATGGATCGGCAACACGTCCGGCCGTCCCAGCCGGAAAATCAGGAACATCTCCACCGTCCAGGCGCCGATCCCGCGTACCGAATCCAGCCGCTCGACGAGCTCCTCATCTGAAAGCTTCAACGCTTCATGGTGCGTAGGCACAACCCCGTCAATCGTCTTCTGCGCCAGATCCTTCATGGACAAAATCTTCGCGCCCGAGAGCCCCGCTTTCCGCAGCCTCGCCTTACTCAGCTTCAGCATTTCCTCTGGCGTCGGCACCCCGCCCGAAGCGCCGAGGGCCTTGATTCGCGCGAAGATCGTCGCGGCTGCCTTTCCCGAAATGGACTGATACGCAATCGCTTCCATCAGCGCCTCGTAAGGCGACTGGGTATGGTCAATTTGGGGACTGAACGGCACCAGCTCTTCGATCAGCTTTGCCAGGCAAGGATCGGTCGCCGACAAGTGGGCCGTCGCCATCTCCAAATCAAACGGAAGTCCTGTATTCGTCATAGCTCAAAATAATAGCGTAAGCGCCTTTTTGGGAGTGCGGGGGCTCGAAGCCGCTTTCTTCGCGCCGGAGGCGCGGCACCAACCACGGTATGCTAAAATTTCTGGTTTGCGCGAATCGAAATTCCCCCACTTAGATTAGGACTGCAACGGAATGCAAACAGGAATTATCGGACTGCCCAGCGTCGGCAAAACTACGCTCTTCCAAATCCTCACCAAAACGCACGTCGACCCTGCCAAAGGCGGCCAGGACACGCGTGTCGGCGTAGCCAAGGTGCCCGAACCTCGCCTCGAGCAGCTCGCCACCCTCTACAATCCGAAAAAAATCACCTACGCCACCGTCCGCTACGTTGACCTCGGCGGCATGCAAAAAGAGCGCATGCGCGAATCCCTCGCTTCACTTCGCGAAGTGGACTCGATCGCCCACGTCATCCGCGTGTTTGACGATCCCAGCGTTCCGCATTCCGAAGGCAGCATTGACCCGCTGCGCGACGCCACCAACCTCGACCTCGAACTGATCCTTTCCGACCATGAACAGATCGTTAAGCGCCTCGAACGCTTGGAAAAAGACCTGAAGAAAAAGGCCGACAAACAGCTCGAACTCGAAAAGGCCGTCCTCGACAAATGCAAAGCGCACCTCGAAGCGGAAAAGCCTCTTCGCGAACTGCCGCTCACGGCGGACGAGCGCAAGCCCATCGGCGGTTTTCTCTTCCTCTCACAGCGCCCAATGCTCTACGTTCTGAATCTGGGCGACGACGAAGCCGGCCAGCTCGACGCCGCCGTCCAGCGCCACAAACTCGGCGCGTTAGTAGGCCGTCCCAACACCGCGGTCGTTGCCGTTTGCGGCCGCCTCGAAGCCGAGCTGGCCGAAATGGACGACCAGGAAGCCTCGGAACTCCTGGCGTCGTACGGGCTGAAAGAACCCGGCCTCAACCGCCTCATCCACGCGACGTACGATCTGATGGGCCTTACATCCTTTTTCACCGCCGGCGAACCCGACGTCCGCGCCTGGACCATTCACAAAGGCACCAACGCGGTGAAAGCCGCGGGAGCCATCCACAGTGACATCGAAAAAGGCTTCATCCGCGCCGAAGTCGTGCGCTGGGACGACCTGCTCGCCGCGGGCAGCCTGGGAGCCGCCCGCGAAAAAGCCCAAGTCCGCCTCGAAGGCAAGGACTACATCGTCCAGGAAGGCGACGTCATCCTCTTCCGACACTCCGGGTAAATTTCGGATTGGGGCGGACTGGCCGCCGCTTTTCTTGAGGCGATTTTTTCAATAGTTGCACCCCGGTATACAATTCCGCGCAACCTATGAACTCCGCTGAACTCCTCCGCACCGTCCTCGCCGCCGTTCTCGGCCTGGTCGCCGCCGCCGGCAATCTTCTCGGCGGCTATTTCGTGGTGCGCAAGGAATGGCCGCGCCAGTATCTGCAGTATTTCCTCGCCCTCGGCTCCGGCTACATGCTCGCTGTCGTCTTCGTTGAAATTCTTCCGGAGTCCGTCCGCCTCGCGGGGCAAGACGCCTTCTTTTACGTTCTCGTCGGCTTCTTCCTGATCCATCTGTTTGAACACACCATCGCCCCGCACTTCCACTTTGGCGAGGAAACACACCACGAAGAGTTCGAACGCCGCCACGCTCGCAGCGCTGTGCTGCTAGGCTTGGGCATTCACGCCTTCTTTGACGGCGTTGCCATCGCCGCCGGATTCCTGATTTCGACCTGGCTCGGTACCGTCATTTTCATAGCCGTCTTCTTGCACAAACTTCCTGAAGGCTTCACCGTCGCATCCATGGTTCTCGCGAGCGGCCAGAGCCGCAGCAACGCCATCCGCGCCGCCGCCACCCTCGGAGGTTCCACCTTGTTGGGCGTCGCCCTCACCAGCATTTTCGAAGGCCAACTCCGATACGCTTTGCCGTTGGCTGGCGGGGTCACGCTTTACGTAGCCGGAACCGACCTGCTGCCCGAAATTAACCGGGAGCCCAACTGGCGTATGGCCTTTCTGGTCTTTCTGGGCGTAGCTATCTTGTTGATTTTGCAGAGGTTTCTGGGCGGCTGAGCGCGGGAAAAACTGCTGCGATTCCCCGCGTCCAAAAATTCGCCCCTCGGGTTAAAGTAGCGTGAGGAGCTACCCGTAAGCCGAACATTTGGGACGATTTAGCGACGCCAATCTCCTTAAACGCCAGCTAAATGCCGTCCGCAACTTTATGACTCTCCTTGTGTTAGATACGGTGTGGTCGCAATGACCAGGTCGGACGTCCAATTGATGCTGGACGTGAAGGCGGGCGACGAACAGTCATTCGGCCTTCTCTTGCAGCGCTATCGGACTCCGCTGGTCAATTTCCTGTACCGGATGGTGCGGAGCCGGGAACAGGCGGAAGACCTGGCCCAGGAAGTTTTCATTCGCGTGTACCGCGCGCGAGAAGAATACGTGCCCAGCGCGAAGTTCTCCACCTGGCTGTTCCGGATTGCCACCAATCTGGCGCTTAACTCTCTGCGGGACCACCGGCATGAGAAGTTGGAAATCTCGATGGATGCTCCGGTGACCCTAGACGCCGAAGACGGGGATGAAAAGCCTTTCGAAGTTGCCGACAAGCACCCGACCATCGAGCAGGCACTGGTCGAGGAGGATCGCAAGAAGATGATCCGGCACGCGATCGAGAAATTGCCGGAAAAGCAGCGCGCCGCGGTTCTCCTGCATAAGTACCAGGAACTGGATTATGCGGAGATTGCCAAGATTTTGAGTTGTTCGGAAAGCGCGTTGAAGTCGTTGTTGTTCCGTGCGTACGAAACGTTGCGAGTGGAGCTGGCGCCGCTGGTTGCACGGCATGGAGCGAAGTAGCCGAGGCCAGGGAAGAAATTTGTAGTGGGAGTTTTTCTGAGGAGCTGTCATGAGTTGTGAACGAATGGAAAGCCGGATTCTGGCGTATATGGATGGGCGGCTGAGTGAAAGCGAGCGAGCCGAGGTGGGCAAGCACCTTGATGCCTGCGCCGTCTGCCGCGTGCGCGCCACCGAATTCAGCTCGGTAAACGATTTGCTGGACGAGCTTCCTATGATTGAGCCGTCGCCGGCCTTCGATGTGCGCGTGCGCGCGCGCATCGCGGCCGAGCCGGTGAAACAGAGCTGGTGGGCGTGGCTGCGTCCTTCGCCGCGCATCGCTTTTGCGTCTTCGGTGCTGCTGCTGGCCGCGATGTTCGTGGTTTATCGTGGCGGCGAACCGCCTGTGGCTAATTTGAACGCAGACGACCCGGAGACCGGAATGATAAACGACCTTACGGTGATGGAAGATCACGACACGCTGTCGAACTTCGAGCCGCTGAAGGAACTGCCTCCTCCGGTGGACACGAACAGCACGGACGACGATCAGCAGGACATGTAACGAGGCGACATCGCGTAACGAGTGAATGAACAAGCGGCTCCAATCCGGAATCCTCCTTACAGTGCTAGGTTCTGCACTGTCCGCTGGAGTCGCGTTTGCGCAGAGCGCGCATCCCGATCGTCCGCCGCAACGCCAGCAATCTCCGCCGCCGAAGTCGAATGCTGGCGGGAATCGTCCGCCCGCGCAGAATCCCAACGCGAACCGGCCAGCGAATCAGAATCGACCACAAAATCAGCCGCGCACGCAGAGCGGCGATCGTCCCAACACGCGCCAGAATCAGCCGCAATCCGATCGCAATCCGCAGCGGAACGACAATCGCCCGCCGTCCGCCAACTCCGGTGCAAACCGTCCGGACAACTTTGCTCCGAACAATCGCGCGCCCCAGTCATTCGACCGGCCTAACAATGCATATTCTGACCGGCCGAACTATGACCGGAACAACGGCGCGAGACTGACGCCGCGGCAGCAGGTCGGCGCCGGTTCCCCGCCGCACTTTGTGGACCGGATGCGCGACCTGACGCCACGGGAGCGTGATCGCGTGCTGCAAGACAGCAGGACGTTCCAGAACCTTGCGCCCGAGCAGCAGAGTCGAATGCGCAACAAGTTCAATCAGTGGGATAGAATGAGTCAGCAGCAGAGCGCCGATCTGCGCGAAAAGGAAAACACCTGGCGCTATCTGACTCCGGATCAGCGCCAGTACATCAAGAGCGATGTGATGCCGCGCTGGCGCCAGATGCCCTGGCAGCGCCAGCAAGTCATCCAGCAGAAGCTCGGCGTACTGCAGAACATGCCGGAGTCCGCGCGCAATCGCCGCCTCGCCGATCCGAACTTTACGCGCGGCATGAGCAATGAAGACCGCGCCATGCTGCATGACCTGAGTCACCTGCACGTCGGCGGCGCTCCAGATCCTCCGTCCAACGAACCGTAGCTCGGAAAGCCTGAACTCGCCACATCCTGCTGACAAATTGGTTGTTCTCTCCGCTTGCCCCGCGCCTGATAATAGAAACGGCTGCGCACGTGACCTGTTGCAATTCCTAACATCCAACAATTGGGGAGCAAACACCCTGCCGTGACCACGCGCTTTCGCGCCCTCAAACATCGCAACTTCCAACTGTTCATCGCGGGCCAGCTCGTTTCGCTGATCGGAACGTGGATGCAGACGACCGCCCAGCTGTGGCTGGTGTACCGGCTCACCGGATCGGCGGCGCTGCTTGGCGTGTTTGGTTTCGCCAACCAGATTCCGATGCTGGTGCTGGCGTCGGTCGGCGGCTATGTGGGCGACCGCTACAGCAAGCATCGCGGCGTTATTACGACGCAAACTGTTTCGATGTTGCTGGCATTCCTCCTTGCCGGACTGACGCTAACCAATGCC
>Ga0157378_10005563_pt1 | contig 11032 bp, 9 predicted proteins | sample M65metaG_FD_115309 | JGI IMG/M metagenome (GOLD analysis project Ga0157378, IMG submission 115309) | Miscanthus rhizosphere microbial communities from Kellogg Biological Station, Michigan, USA - M6-5 metaG | ecosystem: Host-associated > Plants > Roots > Rhizosphere > Soil | place: USA: Michigan...
GACGGTGCGGATGCCCTCCGCCGTCAGCCGCTCGATCACGCCCTCCCAGGCCCAGGGCCCGTGCCAGGCGCCGTGGACCAGGATCACCACCGGTGCTCGCTGCATGCGCCTATCCTCGCGGAAATGGCGGAGGAGGCGCGCATCGCCGAGGGACTCGCCCTCGTGCGCGATGGCCGGGGCTTCGACGCGCACGAGCTGTTCGAGGAGCTCTGGCGCGCTGCGGCGCCTTCCGAGCGCGACCTCTACCAGGGCCTCGTGCACGTGGCCGTGGCCACGTACCAGGACGGGCGCGGCAACGCCGTCGGGCGCACGCGCCAGCTCGAGAAGGCGCTCCGGCGCCTCGGCCCGTACGCGCCGTCGTACGAGGGGATCGACATCGACAGCCTCCTCGCCTGGACCCGGGCCTCGCTCGCGGCGCAGCACTGCGGCCCCTTGCCCGAGCCTCCCGCGTAAGAGCGGCCTGCGCGTTATCCGAGCAGCGCGCCGGCCAGGGCGGTCCAGCCCTGGCGCGGGACGCCCGGCTCGCCGAGTGCCTGCACGGCCACATGGTCGGCGCCGGCCGCCAGATGCGCGCGCACGGCTGCGGCGATCTCGTCCGCGGTCCCGTGCGGCATGACGGCGTCGATCAGCCGGTCGGAGCCTCCGCCGGAGATGTCCTCCTCGCTGAATCCCAGCGTGAGCAGGTTGTTCGTGTAGTTCCGTGCCCCCAGGTAGAGCTTGGCGTACTCGCGCGCCGTTGCACGTGCGCGCTCGCTGTCGGTGTCGAGCACGAAGGCGACCTCGGGAGCGAGCAGGGGGTCGGATCCAAGCTGCGCCCGGGCCCTGCTCGTGTGCTCGACGGGCGTGAAGTACGGAATCGAGCCGAGCGAGCGCTCGGCGCTCAGCGCGAGCATCTTCGGCGCCAGAGCTGCCAGGCAGCGCCGATCGCGGGGGATCGATGTCTGGGCCCCATCGACGCCGTCGAGGAACGCCCGCATCGCCGAGAACGGCCTCGTGTAGTCGCTCGTCGCCTCCGGGTGGCCGACGCCGATGCCCACGAGCAGGCGATCGCGGTAGTCGCGCGCGAGCTCCGCGTACTCGGCCGCGAGCTGCTCCGGGTCGTACGTCCAGATGTTCACGATGCTCGTGGCGACCACGATGCGCTCGGTCGCATCCAGCAGCGCGCGCAGACTGGGCAGCCGCGGCGAGCTGCCGAGCCAGAACGTGCCGAAGCCGAGTTGCTCGGCGAGCGCGGCTGCCTCGCCGGCGCGGGCCTCCTCGATGCGGCGGAAGGTCGTCCAGACGCCGAGCTTCCCCAGATCGATCGGTGCCATCAGGCGGACACGACGTCGTAGGCGAAGCGCACGGCCAATGCGCCGTCGCCGACCGCGCCCGCCACGCGCTTGGATGCATCGGCTCGCACGTCACCCGCCGCGAACACGCCCGGCCGGACCGTCTCGAGGAGATGCGGCTCGCGTTCGGTCAGCGGCCAGCGCAGGTGCCCCTCGCAATGCGCGGCGCCCGTGCCGCAGAGCAGGTAGCCGGCGGCGTCGAGCGCGAGCAGCGTGCGCGCAGGCTCGGTGCACGGCTCCGCGCCGATCATGACGAACACGGCCGTGGCCGGCACCTGCTCGGTGCTGCCGTCCCGGCGGTTGCGGAGGCTCACGGACTCCACTGTCGCCGAGCCATGCACCGCCGAGACCTCCGTCTCCGTCATGACCTCGATCCGCGGCGAGCTCTCGATGCGCTCGACGAGGTAGTGCGACATCGTCGACTTCAGCGCCTTGCCGCGCACGACGACGCGCACGCTGCGTGCCAGCCTGCTCAGGTGCGTCGCGGCCTGCCCGGCCGAGTTGCCGCCGCCGACGACGATCACGTCCTCGCCACGGGCGCGCTCGGCGTCCGTGGCCATCATCGCGTGGTAGACGCCTGCGCCGCGGAATCGCTCGACGCCTTCGGCCTCGAGTTCCCGCCAGCGCGCGCCGGTGGCCATGATGACCGAGCGTGCGAGCACGTGCTGGCCGTCGTCGAGGTCGACCCGCACCATGCCCTCGGTTCCGTCGGCCAGTTCGACCGCGCTGTGGAAGCTCGAGAGCACCGCGTCGAAGCGGCGCGCCTGGAGCGTCGCGTTGCGCGTCAGCTCGGTGCCGGAGATGCCGCTCGGGAAACCGAGATAGTTCTCGATCCGCGTGCTCGTGCCCGCCTGCCCGCCGGGCGCCCAGGCCTCGGCCACGAAGGTCCGAAGCCCTTCCGATCCCCCGTAGACGGCGGCCGCGAGACCAGCCGGCCCGGCGCCCAGCACGACGAGGTCGAAGCGCTCGCCGTCGACCTCGGCCCGTAACCCCAGCGAGCGCGCGACCTGCGCGGCCGACGGGTTGCGGAGCACGTGGGTCGCATGCACCAGCACCGGCGTCTCCTCGCGCGGGATGTCGAGCCAGTCGAGCATCGCGGCGCTTTCCTCGTCCGTGTCGACGTCGTACCAGCGCACCGGCAGCAGGTTGCGCTCGAGCAGATCGCGTACCTCGAACGCCCTGCGCGAGCCGCGCGGGGCGATGAGGCGCATGATCCCGTGCCCCTCGGCCTCGTGCCAGGCCCGCCGCGCCAGCAGCGTGCGGAAGATGTGCTCGCCGAGCTCGGGCCAGCGCGCGACCAGTGTGCGCAGGCCCGCGCGGTCGAACTCGATCACGTCGGTCTGCTCGACGGCCACGCAGGCGCTGATCGTGGGCTCGCCGGTGAACGCGGCGATGTCGCCGATGAACGTGCGGCTGTCGGCCTGGGCGACGTACACGTCCTTGCCGGGCTTGCGGTCGACGAGCTCGACGAGCCCGCGCTCGATCACGAAGAACGGCGCATCCCGTACGGCGTGCTCGTAGAGCACGTCACCCGGCTCGAACGTGCGCCGCTCGCCGCGCTCTGCGAGCCAGGCGAGCTTGGCGTCCGAGAGTCGCGGGAAGAGGATCTCGTCGCCGAGATCGGGGAAGTTCTCGCTGCGAATCACTCGCGTCGTAGCCACGCCCGGAGGTTACCCGGAGCCGGGATCCGTGGTCAGTCCTCCACGGGCAGCCGGAGGCAGGAAGGCCGCGCCGAGCCGTGGTGGACCGTGTTGACGGCCGTGCGCGGGTCGGCCTGATCGGCGATCGGGCCGAAGCGGTTCATGTTGCGGGCGAACCACGGGAACTCGGCGCTCGCCAGCACCATGCGGATCCGGTGGCCGGGCTTGAAGGTGTGGAACGAGGGCGTGAGCTCGATCTCGTACTGCACGGCCTCGCCCGGCGTGAGCGGCCTCGGGGTGGCGGTCGGATCGCTCGTGTGCGAAGCGCGCAGGCAGCCCCAGGCGACGCACAGCGAACGCCCGCCGGGATCGACGTCGGCGAGCTTGGCATGCCAGTCGGTGTCGTCGCCGTCGCTGGCCGCGAACAGCTCGACGTGCGGCCAGCCGTGGATCGTGACGCCCTGCTCCAGCGGCGGGCTCGTCCAGGTCACGACGCCAGGCTGGGACTCGAGCTCGGCGAGATCGAGCGGCGGCTCCCAGAACGTCGCCTCCACATCGAAGCGCACGCCGGGAGCGTCGAGCGGGTCGTAGCGGTAGGAGACCTCGCCCTCGGAGCCGGGCGCGTCGGAGAGCAGGCCGTCGCCGGCCAGGTAGTAGCGCCGCTGGCTCGTGCCGGCCCGCCAGGCGGCCCGTGCCTCCCAGCGCCGCGCGCCCGGGTCGTACATCTGCACGCGCGGCTCCTGCTCGACGCCGTTCTGCTCGCCGCGCAGGAAGCGGTCGAAGAAGCGCAGGTGGATCGCGCCCATGTCGATGGCCGCGCCCGGGGCCTCGATGCCCGCGTAGACATCGCTCGGGTGGCGCGAGGAGACGTGGCTCCACGGACCGACGAGCAACCACTGCCGATCGCGCGCGGGCGAGCTCTCGATCATCTGCTCGTAGTGATGGAACGCGCCCTGGATGTCCTCGCGGTCGTGCCAGCCGGTCACGTGCAGCGACGGGATGTCGAAGTCGTAGGCGCCGTCCCACCGGCGGCTCAGCCACAGCTCGTCCAGGGTGTCGTGCTCGAGGAACTCCTGCCAACTCGGGCCGGCGCAGTCGAGGATGTCTCCGATCGCGCTGACGGGCAGTGTCTGCAACAGCGCCGGGAGGTCCGGCGTGTGGGCGAGGATGCGGCGGCGCACGAGCCCGAACCAGTAGGCCCAGTAGAGCCAGTAGCAGCCGTAGGTGTAGGGCAGCTCCTGCTGCCAGCGACCCGCCGCAGAGGTCGAGACGGCGGCGCGCAGGTGCGGCGGGCGCTCCGCCATGGTCGCCCACACGACCCATCCGCTGTAGCTGAGGCCGGTGACGCCGACGTCGCCGTTGCACCACTCCTGCTCGGCGACCCACTCCACAACGTCGTGCCCGTCCTGGCCGTCGATGAGCGTGAGCGCGCGCCACTCGCCCTCGGACTTGCCGCGGCCGCGAGAGTCGTAGATCACGTGCGCGTAGCCCGCGTCGCGATACAGGCGGGTGGCGTCGAACGGGCCCGACTTGTCGTAGGGCGTGCCGATCACGATGGCCGGCGCGGGCAACTGCACGCCCGGTGGCAGGTGCACGTCGGCGGCCAGCTCGACGCCGTCGCGCACCGGGATGCCGACCTCGATCGAGCGGGCGGCGGCGGGGTCCTCGCTCAGCAGCGCGTCGATCGCCTCGCGCGGCGGGCGCGCCGGCAGCGCGACGCCGAACGGCAGCCCGGAGTGGGACGTCTGATCCATGTGGCGCTCCTCCTGGGGTCGGTCGCCGAGCCACCCGCGTCGCTGCGGCGGCGCATGGAGGGTAGCGACAGGCGGAGTGCCTAGGCCTCCGGAACGCGCGCCGTCGAGGCACGCACGATCAGCCGCGTCTTGAGCTCGATGTGCAGGGCCTCGAGCCGCTGGTTGTCGAGGATGCGCATCAGCAGGCTGACCGCCATGCGCCCCATCTCGGCCACCGGCTGGCGCACGGTCGTGAGCGCGGGCGTGACGATCGCGGCGACCTCCGAATCGTCGAAGCCGACGATCGAGAGCTCCTCCGGCACGCGGATGCCGCGCTCGCGAGCGACGCGCAGGGCCCCGATCGCGCTGTCGTCGTTGAAGGCGAAGATGGCCGTGGGCGGATCGGCCGCGTCGAGCAGGCGCGCCGCGGCCTTCGCACCGCCTTCGATGTCGAAGGTGGACTCGAGCATCATCGCGGGGTCCGGCAGCACGCCGGCCGCGGCGAGCGCGCCCTCGTAGCCGTTCAGGCGCTCGTTGCTGGCGAGATACGCGCGCGGGCCCGTGATGGCGCCGATGCGCCGGTGGCCGAGCGAGAGCAGGTGCTCCATCGCGGCCCGAGCGCCCGACGCGTTGGCGGCCGAGACCGCGGGGATGCCCTCGTCGAGCGTCACGCGCGGGTCGACGATGACGAACGCGTAGCCCTTGCGGTGCAGCACCTTGAGCTCGGCGTTGGACTCCTCCGGCAACATTAGGACGGCGCCGTCAGTCGTACCCTGCATGAGGCGTTCGAGCAACGTGACCTCGCGCTCGTGGTGGTGGAGCGTCGGGCACATCACCATGCGCATGTCCTGCTCGTACAGGGCCTCGGCGGCGCCCGAGAGGATCGCCGCGAAATACGGCGATCCGACCATCGGCAGCATCACGCCGATCAGCCCGGTGCGGCCGCCCGAAAGCGCGCGCGCGCTGCGGTTGGCGGTGAAGCCGTGATCGCGCACGACGCGCAGCACGGCGCCGCGCGTCTCGGCCGCCACGCCGGGCCGCTCGTTGAGGACGCGGGAAACCGTCGCGATCGAGACGCCGGCCGCGCTGGCGATCTCGCGAATGGTCGCTCGGGCCTTGCCGCTCTCGTCGGTCGTGCTCACGCGGCCATTCAAGCAGATCTTCGGAACCGGTTACAAGTAAAAGGGCAGAAACACGTCATTTGGTTCAACGGGGAAACCTCTAAATGGGTCTGTATCGGCCTTAATAGGCCTTGACCGCATTGAAACGATCTGGTAAACGTTACCGGCACAGACCTCATCGGGAGGGCTGTGGAAGGAATGCGATCCAGTGCTGGGTCGCGGGTGCCGGCTCGAATCGGTGGACGATCCACCGCGAGCGGCCGGTGCTGGAGAGCTACCAAAGGGGGTAGGGAGAATGAGAAGTCCAGCTCGCGCCGCTCGCTCCGGTCTTGTGACCGCAGCCGTGGTCGGCGCGGTCGCGGCAGTCGCCGCGATCCTGGCACCAGGCGCGTCGGCACGTCCAGCGCAGCAGGCAGCGCCTGCAGCCGGAGCGCACCCGTGCGTCGTCATGGTCGGCTCGGGTGACGCCGCGTTCACGCGCAGCTTCAACCCGTACACCGGCTCCGTGAACAACGGCCAGATCATGAAGGGCGCGATCTACGAGCCGCTCACGATCTCGGTTGTCGCCAAGGGCGGTCACGTCTACCCCTGGCTGGCGAAGAGCTGGACATGGAGTCGCGACAAGAAGACGCTGAACCTGCAGATCCAGCCCAACGTCAAGTGGTCGGACGGCAAGCCGCTGACGGCGGCCGACGTGGTCTACAGCCTGACCGCCGGCAAGCAGGACTCGGGCCACACCATGGACATCATCGGCCTCTACCGCGCGAACACGAACATCGCGTCGATCAAGCAGGTCGGCCCGCTCGGCGTCGCCATCACGCTGAAGACGCCGGACTCGCAGTTCATCGCCGCCAACCTGAACCTCCAGTTCGTCGTGCCGCAGCACATCTGGTCGAAGGTCAAGGCACCGGCGACGTTCAAGAACCCGAAGCCCGTCGGCTCCGGCCCGTTCACGAACATCACGCGCCTGACGACGCAGGACGTCGTGTACGGCAAGAACCCGAACTACTGGCAGGCGGGCAAGCCGGCCGTGCCGTGCCTCGACTACCAGGAGGCCACCTCGAACGACGCCGCGCTGCTCCAGATGCAGAGTGGCAAGGTCGACTGGACGCACAACTTCGTGGCCAACGTCGAGTCGTCGTACCTGGCCAAGGATCCGGCGCACTTCCACGCCTTCTACGGCACCGCGGCGTACCCCGTGTCGCTCATGTTCGACGACACCCAGTACCCGTACAGCCTCGTGGCGTTCCGGCAGGCCGTCAGCATGGCGATCAACCGCGACGACGTGTCGAAGCTCGGCGAGTACGGCTACGCGCCGCCCACCGACGCTCTCGGCCTGAGCTTCATCTTCCCGTCGTGGGTGACGGATCCCGCCATCAAGGCGCAGGCCAAGGCGCTCGCGACCTACAACCCGGAAGCGGCCAAGAAGCTGCTCACCGACAGCGGCTTCACCTACAACGGCAGCAAGCTGCTCGACCCGAAGGGCAACCCGGTCTCGTTCCAGGTGCACGTCATCTCGGGCTGGTCGGATTGGGTCGCCTCCCTGCAGATCATCACCAAGAACCTCCAGGCGATCGGCATCGACGCGACCGTCCAGACCGAGCCGGACTGGAACTCCTGGTACCCGAGCGCGTCGAGCACCAAGGCGCCGACGCTGCTCTGGCAGGCGGCTTCCCAGGGCTCGCCGTACGGGTTCTTCTTCGCGAACCTGCACCAGAACGCCCTGATCCCCTCGGGTCAGGACGCGACCTCGACCGGCAACTGGGAGCACTTCTCGGATCCCAGCGCGACGGGCCTCCTCAACCAGTGGAAGACCTCGCTCAAGCCGGACGTGCAGCACGCACTCGCGAACAAGGTGCAGGCGGTCTGGCTGAAGACGCTGCCCGTCATCCCGCTCTTCGTCGGGCCCCGCTGGTCGACGTACAGCACGAAGTACTTCCACGGGTTCAACTCGTCGAAGAACTTCTACGGGGACCCGATCTTCACGACCTTCCCGGACAACGTGCTCTCGTTCACGAGCATCGTTCCCGGCGCGACGACCACTCCGTGACCTGAGGTAGGAGTCCAACTCCAGTCCCGGCGGGCGGGGACAGATCCCCGCCCGCCGGGCATACTCGGGAGAGATGCCGATGCGCTGGCTCCTTCGACGTTGCTGCTTCTACGTGTTCGCGCTGTGGGTTGCGGTGACGCTCAACTTCCTCTTGCCGCGGCTCATGCCGGGCGACCCGGCCGGCGGCATGCTCGCCCGGATGAGCTCCGCGCAGATCGCGTCGAACCCGGGCATCATCGAGACCTACCGCCGGATGCTCGGCGGCGGAGACCAGTCGCTGCTCGAGGCGTACTTCTCCTACCTCGGTCAGATCGGCAGGCTCGACTTCGGCATCTCGACCTCGAACTACCCGACGAACGTGTCCGAGGTCATCGGGCGCACGCTTCCGTATTCGATCTTCCTCGTCGGGGTCGCCTTCATCCTCGCGTTCGTGATCGGCACCACGATCGGAATGGTCGCGGCCTGGCGCCGCGGCGGCACGGTCGACAATGTCGTCGTGCCCACGATGCTCGCGCTCGGCGCCTTTCCCGCCTTCTTCACCTCGCTCGTCGCTGTCTACTTCTTCGGCCTCAAGCTCGGCTGGTTCCCCTTGCAGCACGCTTATGACACCGAGCTCACACCTGGCTTCAACTACGCCTTCCTCGAGAGCGCGTTCCGCCACGCGCAGCTCCCGATCATCGTCATCACGCTCGCCTTCGCGGGCGGCTGGGTGCTCAACATGCGCACCGTGATGATCAACACCATCGAGGAGGACTACGTGGCGATGGCGGAGGCGAAGGGCCTGCCGGACCGCCGCGTGATGACGCGCTACGCCGGGCGCAACGCGATCCTGCCGCCTCTCAACGGGTTCGCCGCGCAGTTCGCCGGCGCCGTCGGCGGGCTCGTCTTCATCGAGTTCGTCTTCAGCTATCCGGGCGCGGGCTTCACGCTGCAGCAGGCGGCGCTGGGCAGCGACTACCCGCTCACGCAGGGTCTGTTGCTGGTCTTCGCGGTCTGCGTGATCGTCGCGAACTTCGTCATGGACCTCCTCAACGTCGTGCTCGATCCGCGGGTACGGACGGCGTAGGCGGATCGCGTGTCCCAGATGCAACCGATCGGTGCCGACGAGGCAGCCCCGAGCGCCGTCCCGCTGACGGTGCAGCAGGTGCCGACGGCACGGCGCCGCCGGCTGCCGGGCCTGCCGCTGTGGCTGCGGCTCCTGCTCTCCAATCCGAAGTCGCGAATGGGCCTGATGATCGTCTTCGGCATGTTTGCCGTCGGGGTCCTGGCACCGTGGCTCGCGACGCACGACCCGACGGCCTATTCGCTGCTGGACGCGAAGCAGTCTCCCTCCTGGAACCACTTCTTCGGCACGACCGATCAGGGCACCGACATCTGGTCGCAGGTCGTCTGGGGCACGCGCAACTCGCTCTTCCTCGGCTTCGCCGCGGCCACGCTCGCGACCGTGCTCGCCGCCACACTCGGCATCCTCGCGGCCTATTGCGGCGGCTGGGTCGACGACCTCATCAACTTCGCGACGAACGTGTTCCTCGTGATCCCGACGATCCCGCTGCTGATCGTGACGTCGTCCTATCTCAAGAGCCGTGGCTCGCTCTCGATGGTGCTCATCCTCGGCCTGACGCTGTGGGCCTTCGAAGCCCGGATCCTGCGGGCCCAGGCCCTCACGCTGCGCAACCGCGACTTCATCCTCGCCGCCAGGGTCGCCGGAGAGCCGACCTGGCGCATCGTGGTCTACGAGCTCATGCCGAACATGATCAGCCGCATCGCAGCGGCCTTCGTGCTCGTCTTCTACATCTCGCTGCTGACCGCCGCCGGGCTCCAGTTCCTCGGCCTCGGCGACATGAACAGCCAGAGCTGGGGCGTCACGCTCTACTGGGCGCAGGTCAACTCGGCCGTCCTGCAGGGCGAGTGGTGGCCCTTCCTCTTCCCGGGCGTCGCGCTGGCGCTGACGGTGCTCGGTCTCGTGCTCATCCTCGCGGGCCTCGACGAGGTCTCGAACCCGCGCCTGCGCAAGCCGCCCAAGCAGGGGCGCGGGATGATCAGCGGCCTGTTCCTCGGGCACGGGCGGGCCAAGTGAGCGCCGTGGCCACCAAGCCGCTGCTCGAGCTCGATCAGGTCTCGGTCGACTACGTGCTGGCCGATCGCCGCGTGCGCGCGGTCGACAACGTGTCGCTCTCGATCGCCCAGGGCGAGATCCTCGGTCTGGCCGGGGAGTCGGGTTGCGGCAAGAGCACCCTCGCCGGCGCCGTGCTGCAGATCCTCAAGCCACCGGCGGAGGTCTCGGGCGGGCGCATCCTCTTCCAGGGCCAGGATCTCGTCGCCATGAGCCGCGAGCAGTTGCGGCGGGTGCGCTGGCGTCACGTCTCGCTGGTGTTCCAGAGCGCGATGAACGTGCTCAACCCGGTCATGCGCGTGGGCGACCAGTTCGTCGACATGTTCAAGGCCCACGATCGCATCCGCAAGAGCGACGCGCTGGCCCGCGCCGGCGATCTGCTCGAGTTGGTGGGCATCGATCGCGGACGCGTGCGCTCCTACCCGCACGAGCTCTCGGGCGGCATGCGGCAGCGCGTCGTGATCGCGATGGCGCTGGCGCTGGAGCCCGAGCTGATCGTGATGGACGAGCCGACGACGGCCCTCGACGTGGTCGTGCAGCGGGAGATCCTGCAGGAGCTCGAGGTGCTCAAGCAACGCCTCGGCTTCGCGGTGCTGTTCATCACCCACGACCTCTCGCTGCTGGTGGAGTTCAGCGACCGCATCGCGATCATGTACGCCGGCGAGATCGTCGAGTCCGCGCCGTCCGACGTGCTCTTCCGGCACGCGCGGCACCCGTACACGAATGGGCTGATGAGCTCGTTCCCGCCGCTCTCGGGCCCGATCGTTCCGCTCACGGGCATTCCGGGCTCACCGCCCGATCTCGCCAAGCCGCCCTCGGGTTGCCGCTTCCACCCGCGCTGCCCGCAGTGCACCGGCATCGACGGCAGCTTGCACCGCCTGCAGATCTCCGAGCGGCCGGTCCTGCGCGAGATCGACGCCGGCCACCAGGTCGCCTGTCACTGGGTGGAGGGGCCATGAGCACGCTCGAGGTGCATCGGCTCGGCAAGCGGTTCCCCGTGCGCGGCGCCGGCTTGAAGCGCGAGATGCTGGATGCGGTGGCGGA
>Ga0157378_10005564_pt1 | contig 11031 bp, 8 predicted proteins | sample M65metaG_FD_115309 | JGI IMG/M metagenome (GOLD analysis project Ga0157378, IMG submission 115309) | Miscanthus rhizosphere microbial communities from Kellogg Biological Station, Michigan, USA - M6-5 metaG | ecosystem: Host-associated > Plants > Roots > Rhizosphere > Soil | place: USA: Michigan...
CAAACCTGGTGGCTGCGAGCGAAATGCTCAAGGCAAACGGACTCGCGCATTGCCTCAAGCTTGTTCATTTTCACGTCGGTTCGCAGGTGCCGGACATCTCCACCATCAAACGCGCCGTGCGTGAAGCAGCGCGCTACTACGCAAAGCTATCGAAACTCGGCCACGAATTGGGTTACCTAGATGTTGGGGGCGGGCTTGGAGTCGATTACGATGGATCGCGGACGAGCTTCGACAGCTCGACCAACTACTCGCTCCAGGAATACTGCAACGATGTTGTCTACAACATCATGGAGGTGTGCGACTCCGAAAACGTTGCCCATCCCGCGATCGTGAGCGAAGGCGGTCGGGCGATTGTCGCGCATCATTCGGTGTTGGTGGTCGAATCATTCGGCGCGATAGAAAAGGATTTGCCCGGTGCCGCTGTCGAAGCTTCGCCTAACGATCCCAAACCGCTTCGCGATATCATCGAGGTGAAGCGACAATTGAAGCGTGGCAATCGGATCGAGAGCCTGCACGATGCGCAGCAGATCAAGGAAGAAACCGAACAGATGTTTAATCTTGGTCTGCTCGATTTGGAAGCGAAAGCCAAAATCGAAACAGTATACTGGCAGCTCGCTCGCCAGATCGTCAGCCTCCACCGCGGCCTGAAGTACGTCCCGGAAGAAGTAAAGGAACTGGAGACATCGTTAGGCGATCAATACATCTGTAATTTTTCGGTCTTTCAATCGCTTCTCGACCACTGGGCGCTCGGGCAGCTCTTTCCCATTATGCAGATCCATCGCCTAACGACGCTACCAGAACGGCAGGGAACCCTGGTTGACATCACCTGCGATTCGGACGGCAAAGTGAGCAAATTTACCGACTTGCAGGATGTGAAGGATACCCTGCCCCTGCACAAGGCACTTCCGGGCGAACTATACTACCTTGGCGTTTTCCTGGTCGGCGCCTATCAGGACATCATGGGCGATCTGCATAATCTTTTTGGCCGGGTAACTGAGGTTCACATTTTCCTCGATGAAGATGAGGAGTCCGGCTGGTATATCGAAGAAGTCATCGAAGGCAGCACCATTGGTCAGGTGCTTGCGCTAACCCAGTGGGATAAGATTGAGCTGATGCGCCTGGTCAAACTCCAGGTCGACGCCGCGATCAAGAGCGATCGCCTCAAGCCTAACGATGCCATGAAACTCCTCGCCGATTACGAGCGCGGGCTTCAAGGATATACCTATCTTTCGCTCGATGGATCGCAGGCGAATGGCGCGCCGGTCACGGCAAACGCCATCAGCCTAACGAGTAGCTAGACCCTCGAGCGCGAACCTGCAATTTCACGCTGTCGCGCATCGCAATGATCGCGATCCGATCTGCGCCTAACGAGCCAAACTATTTCTTACTCTGCCCGGGACGATAATCCTCTTCTGCCGCTTCGAAGGCTTTCTCCAAGCCCACCATGTCCTCGCCCGGACGGAAATTATCGAAGGCTTCGGATTCTCGCCGCAACTCTTCCTCGGAGTAGTTCGCCGCCTTGATCGAGAGGCCGATCCGGCGCTCCACCTTGTCGACTTTAATCACGCGAGCTTCGACTTCCTGCCCAACCTTGAGCACATCTTTCACCTTCGCGACGTGGTCTTCGCTCAGCTGTGAAATGTGAACCAGGCCATCGATGTCATCCTGTAATTGGACGAAGGCGCCAAAGCTGGCGAGCTTGGTGACCTTTCCGGAAACGAGATCACCGATCTTGTATTTCTCGTCGATGTTCTTCCAAGGATCGTCTGAGAGCTGTTTGATGCCCAGGCTGATTCGCTGATTCGTTTTGTCGATATCGATCACTTCCGCCTCGACTTCGTCATTCTTCTTGAAGACCTCCATCGGGTGATTGATTTTGCGCGTCCAACTCAGGTCGGAGACGTGAATCATTCCGTCGATCCCGTCTTCCAGTTCAACAAAGGCGCCGTAAGCGGTCATGTTCCGAATCTGACCTTTAACCCGGCTGCCAATGGTGAATTTCTTCTCGATTTCATCCCACGGGTTAGGCTCGAGCTGACGCAAGCCTAACGAAATCTTTTGTTCCTCTTTGTTGACTCCAAGGACAACTGCTTCTACGTCCTGGCCAACAGTCAGAATATCGGAGGGACGCATAATGCGTTTCGTCCAGGAAAGCTCAGAGACGTGAATTAGGCCCTCAACTCCCTCTTCGAGCTCAACAAACGCGCCGTAAGGAACGAGATTGGTAATTTTACCCTTAACTCGCTGGCCAGCCGGAAACCGTTCTTCAATCTGGTCCCACGGGTTCTTTTGGGTCTGCTTCAGGCCTAACGAAACACGCTCCTTCTCCTTATTGATATCGAGGACGAGCACGTCGAGCTGCTGACCCACTTTGAGCAGTTCGCTTGGATGGCCCAGCCGCCCCCAAGTCATGTCGGTGATGTGGAGCAGGCCGTCCATGCCACCGAGATCGATAAAGGCGCCGAAATCCGTCAGATTCTTAACCGTCCCGGAAACGACGTCGCCAACCTTCACTCCCTCGAGGAATTTCTGCCGCTTTTCGCTTCGTTCCTGCTCGATTAATTCGCGTCGGCTTAGGACAACATTTTTTCGATCATCGTTAATCTTGACGATTTTAAAATCGTAGGTGTTACCGACAAATTGCTGCAGGTCACGGGGTGGAACGATATCGATCTGGGACGCTGGAAGGAAAGCCTCGACCCCGATGTTAACCATCAGTCCGCCTTTAACGACCGATTTCACCTTCCCCTTGATCAAACCGTCACCGGTAAAAACCTGGGCGATTTTGTTCCAGTTCTGGCGGTAAGCGGCTTTCTCCTTGGAAAGAACCACCATCCCCTCATCGTTTTCGAGCCGTTCGAGCAACACCTCGACCTCATCGCCGACTTCGAGTGATTCAATGTCGTCGAACTCCGATATCGGAATCACTCCTTCAGACTTGTAACCAATGTCCACCAGCACTTCGCGCGGCCGAATCTCGAGAATGCGTCCTTTGACGATGCTGCCTTCCTTGAAGTCACGCATCGACTTCGACATCAAATCCTGCATTTGCAACATAAGTGGTAAGCTCTCCTAAGATCCGAGGACTGGTGATTGATCGCAGTGGCGATCGACGCCAGCTGTTCCGCAGAGGGGGAGGGAAAGTAGTCATGTTCTGGGTTGTGGTCAACAATCCGATTGATCCTTCTTCCCGCGGCCTTTAATTTGGCCGAATCATGAGTTGGAGCATCAGCGAAGCGATGACGGACCCGGCGGTCAAGCAACCGATGGCTTTTCATTCCGAATACAAGTTCTTTCTGCGCGACATCCCGACGGAGATCACCCTTCGTTTTTACAATCCTTTTCATTCCAGCCAGATTGTGGTTCGCCAAAGTCATCGAATTTCCATTCCAGGTCTAAACCTGCAAGATCGTGCGTCTTGTGAGGATGACAGTCAGGACGGTGACGTCTTGCAAGCGATGATCAGCGAGTTTGTGTGTAATTACAACGCCGCAATTGCAAAAGGGTTAAAGCCTGAGAGTTCGTGGCTTCAGGCCGACCCGACCTTCTGCTAGAACCCTTTGCCAAATGAAGTTGATGATCCTGAATTTGGTCGCCCTTTTTGGAGCGGTGGTTTCTCTCAATGCGGCTCCCGCGGAACAACAAGTTGTCAACGCAATCAAAGCACCCGCTCTCTCGATCGTCCATCTCTGGGCTCCCTGGTGTTCCAATTGTCAGGCCGAACTAAAGAGCGGCGGCTGGACGAAGATGGTGAAGGATAATCCCGAGGTAAAATTCTATTTCGTCTCCATCTGGAACAGCGGCGACGACGGGCGCGCCACACTCGCAAAGTACGATCTTGCTCAACAACCAAACGTTACCGTGCTGGCTGATCCCGGGTCACGCGGAACTGAGCACATCAAGCAGTTTGCCGGTTTGCCGGTGAGCTGGATCCCCACTACTTGGCTCTTCAAAGGCGGCGATCTGCGATACGCGCTGAATTACGGAGAAATCCGATTCCCAGTCCTTCAGCAGCTGGTTTCCGACAGCAATTCGCAGTGGTAGCAGCTAACGTTGCCGAGCCCGCAATTTGAAGTTGCCAGAGTGGAGGTGGTGTAGCATCTTCCCCGTCCGCCGCCCCAAACTCGACCGGCGCACCCAAATATGGCCAATCAAGTTGAACTAGTGCCGGAGTTACTCGAAGCCGGCGTGCATTTCGGACACCAAACGAAGCGTTGGAATCCGAAGATGAAGCCCTACATCTTCGAGCGCCGGAACGCGATTTACATTATCAATCTCGACGAAACGGTGAAGCAGTTGCAGCGCGCAACCGACTTCCTTCAGGAAGTTGCCCACCGGGGCGGCAAAATCCTCTTCGTTGGCTGCAAAAAGCAGGCTCAGGAAGCAGTTAAGGAAGCCGCCCTCGCGTGCGGGCAGTATTACGTTAATCAACGATGGCTGGGTGGAACCCTAACGAATCTGACAACCATCCGGAAGAGTATTGGCCGCCTAAAATTTATCGAGGAGATCGAAGCCTCGCCGGACTACAAAAAGATGGGCAAGCAGGAACTCGCCGCCTTAAATCGCGAGGCGGCGAAGTTGCGCCGCAATCTCGAAGGTATTCTCGAGATGTCACAGTTGCCTGACGCCTTGATCGTGATCGACACCACCCGTGAGCAAAACGCGATCAACGAAGCGCGCCGCCTCGGAATCCCAACCGTTGCCATCGTTGATACCAACGCAGATCCAGAGATTATCGATTACCCCATTCCAGGCAATGACGACGCGATTCGAGCGATCCGCGTGATGCTGCAAAAATTGGTCGATGCGATTGTTTCGGCGAGCAGTGAAACGCGTCTGCGCGAGGAAGTAGAGATGGCGGGCGTCTCCGCCTAACGAACTAGAAAGTTTTTGGTCTCGAATATGGCAATCACAATGGAAATCGACCCTCAACTGGTTAAGCAACTGCGTGAGAAAACCAATGCCGGCTTTATGGATTGCAAGCGTGCGCTCGCCGAAAGCGGGGGCGACTTGGAAAAAGCTGAAACGGTCTTACGCACCAAGGGCATCGCAAGCGCAAGCAAGAAATCATCGCGCGCAACCAAGGAAGGAATTGTCGCTTCCTACATTCATCTTCAGGGAAAAGTAGGAGTGTTGGTGGAAGTGAATTGCGAAACCGATTTTGTCGCGAAAAACGAGGGCTTCCGGGCCTTTGTGAAGGATATCACTCTGCACATTGCTGCGGCCCAGCCGCTTTATGTTAGCCGTCAGGACGTGCCGGAAAGAATCGTCGAGTCCGAGCGAGCGATCTATGCGGCGCAAGTGAAGGGCAAACCGGAGCCGGTTGCGGCAAAAATCGTCGAGGGAAAGCTCGATAAGTATTTCAGTTCCGTTTGCCTGCTGGAACAGGGATTTATCAAGAGTCCCGACCAGACGATCAAAGAGCTAGTAGCCTCAAAAATCGCGGAGATCGGTGAGAACATTGTCATTCGCCGATTCGCCCGCTACTCGGTCGGAGAACCAATCAGCACCGAAGCGGCCTCGCTTTCGGCGAGCCAGTCCTAAATTCTTAGGCGCAAAAAAACCCGCCCAACTGATGCTCACACATCAGCGGGCGGGCCCTCGCAGTCGAAGCTCGTTAGTCGTTAGGGGCTGACCGGTGGAACCTGAGGAGGAACTTGCGGAATAAAGGTGAATGGTGGTACGGGCGGAAGCCCGGGTGCCGGGCCCTCGGCGGGCGCTTCGGGTCCTTCTCCGATGGCTTCCTTGCCGCCAAGGAGGCCTTTACCATCTTTTCCGTCGAACTCCTCCGCCACGGCAGATTCACCGTGTTTTACCGGACCGAAGGCCGCCACCTGCGCGACCGAAAAGGCCTTCTGGCTTGCAGCTGCTGGATGCCACTTCAGCATCAGGTATCGACCGTTCACCGCCGGGAAATCGACAGCTGCGCGACCATTTGCGCCATCGACGGAACCAACCGGCTTTAATTGCGCAAGCGTCTTTGCGCTCATCTTCAGAGCATCCGGCAAAGCCGCTTTTTGTCCGTCATTGGCGATCTGCCGCACATCACTGCCTTCGAAGTTGGCATCGTTAGGCAATGCCTTCAGGACGTAAAACTCAATCGCACCGGGTTGCGCGGCAAAAATGGCCGAGATGCGGCTGAGGCTGCGTTCGCGTCCGAGATCGATAAGCGCGGCCGGTGCGGGATCTGTTAGCGCGAACTCGTACGCGGTCGAGGCCTGATCATCGATCAGGTTGCTGATCTGCTGCAAATCGCCAGAGCTCGCATAGACTCCGCGCGCTCTGATGTGCAGATCGCTCAGGCTGAAATTGATTAGCGCGAAACTCGGCGAACTCTCCGCAAAGCTAACCTTGCGCGGACGCGGCATGGTAAAATCTGAGAGGGACGGGGTAGCGTAAACGCCGAATGCGGCAATTCGACCCGGACGAGTTAGGTTAAAATTCATTCTAACATATTTCGCTTCTGTCGGACCAACGCTGATAGCAACCGCCCCGTGTGACATCACTCCTTTTCCCGCCGCGTGCCACTCGGGGCTTTGGGCAGGCAGATTCGCGTTCGAAAGTTCGATTGTGAAATCCCCGTCCGCGCTCTGGTTCAGAAAGCCCAAATGTTCGACGTTCTCTATGTTTGAAAGCGAAACCAGCAAGCTGGAAGCGCCAACCGGTAGCTCGTACCCGGTCGTCGGATCATCACAGAGCAGAGCTGCTTCCGCCGTATTTTGGTCGGATGACTCTGAGCTAAGTTGTAATTGCGCCAGCGGCACGCTGTGAGGGGCCGCCTTGACATCCGCGCCAAAATGAAAGCGGGCAAGATTCTCGGGATAATCCGTGGCACTCCGTATGTTCAGCGGAGGGGCCTTCTGCAGGACGATGTCCGACGCCCCAGCAACTGAGGTCAAAAGAGCGAAGGACAATGGGCCGGCAAGCCACGTAAAGCGGGCGTGAAATTGAAGCGCTTTCATATAATTTCCATAGCTGCAACAAACAGAGTAGAAAATCCGCTCGCGAATGGCAATCACAAACTTTGGCCCAAATGCAGATTCCTTGGCCCAAAGTGAAACGAAACGATCAACCTTGCAAATCAGGTCGCATGCCCCATTCCCTGTCAAGCGTGCCAATCCTGGACAGAGTTGCGAAGCTTGGCCCACCGGCTTCCAGGCCAAATTGTTAGGTCCAAACGGGTTGAACCTTGCATCGCCCTTGACGCTGCCAGCCGGGCTAATTTTGGGCAACCAGTGCCACCTGTTCCGCCCGATACCGGTCGGCGCCTCGATAAGCGTAGTAAGGAATGTACGAGTCGCGCTTGAATTCGCTCGTGCGCACCGCTTTCCAATTCAGAGTTGGGTCCAAGACATAGCTGCCGTTGGGCGTGTCCCATTCCAACCAGGCATGCGTTGACCGACTGGTCACGAACCGCCGCCCGATGATCAAACGAACGTCGGTAGCGCCGCGTGAATGCATCATCTCATAAAGTGCCACTGACTTCGCCTTACAATCTGCCACTTCGCTTGCTTCGGTCTCAGCGGGTGTTTTCCATTCGCGTGTGAATCCATAGGGGATCGAGCGCAAGCGGCCGATCCAAAGATCAACCATCCCGAGCGAGACATCATTCGACGATTTGGCGGGTTCAATCAGCGTTGGCCGGATACGTGTCATCTGCCGGTCGTAAGGGGTTGACTTAACGTTAAGGAAAATTGATTGGCCAAAGCAGGAAAGGCAGGAAAAACCAATCGCGGCAAGGAAGAATAAGAAAAACCGTTTGAGTGCAAACGGGTTGATGCTGACGAAGATCATATTGCTCTATGGTTTTTATAGAGCAACGCCCGTGCCATCGGCGGTCCATGCAACGGCAACAACCGAAACTGGCGAAGCCAATGCTCGCTCGTTAGGGCGACCCGCTAGCGAAAGCAGGCATCGAAAGCCTGTTCAGCGCTGACTCGCCGAACGAAGCGCGCAGCAAAGACCCCCTCTTCCGCGCGGGAGCCTTTCCCCTAAAAATACTGCGCCGCTGCCCAGACCTGTTAGTGGCCGAGCAGCGGCGCGCTTAAATCCCAAGCCTTCCGGCCGCTAGTTGTGCCGGCTAATGAGAACCGTTCCCAATAATGACGATTGAAGGATCCTGCGCCAAAATACCCTCCGTCGTGAATTTCCCTGTCCGGTCAAGTTCCTCGCGCGTATACACACGCATCGGAGAAGTCGTGTTTGTTCCGATGGACTTCACTGTGACCCGACTTGGGATGTGCGAACCGGTGACGAACTTTGTCTTCCCCTCGTTCTTCTTTCCCTGAACCGCTGGCGCCAGTGGATCCGCGGAAACGATTCCGACTCCGACTAAGCTAACGGCAACAAAGCCAAGTGCCACTTGCAACTTTTTCATACCAACAGCATACGACCACTCTATTTCGTTGCAAGAAAGCGAAATACGAAAAAACAAAAGAGGCAGCGGCGAACCGCTGCCTCTTCGCGAAACTAACTTTAAAACCTAACTTAGAACTTCTTCGTCAACTGAACGTAAACGAAACGTCCAGTTGCATCGTAGAGGAAGCCCGGGTACCCGGTCGAGTTGCCACCGAAACCGTAGGCCTTCGGCGGATCAATACCAAAGATATTGTCGCAGCCGAGGGTGATGGTTGTGCCGTTGAGGACGCGTTGCCAGATTGGCAGCCCATAGCTCGTTGTCTGAGCGGTTGAGCTTTCCACCTGTTTGCCGTCCTTGCCCCGCTCAACGTCCTTCGCGTCCTTCGAGTAACCAGCAACTGGCTGATTTTCAACCGGAGCGACGAAGGTGAAGTCGTACGAAGCCTGGCCATCAACCACCCAGGTTTGTTTAACCCAGTGTTCGAGCCCGTTTGGCTTGCGATCGCGGAAACCGTCGGTGTAACGCAGAGTTCCAACAACGTCCCAACCGTTCCAGTTCCAGTCGAGACGATGAATGCCTCTCCACTTCAGGTAACCGTCGTTTGAGGCGAATGGATCCGTAGTGACACCGGCTAGTTCTTGTTCCGTCGCGCCAGGCGCGTTGGACAGCTGGAATGAGTTCAGCCAGCTCGCGTTCGTGATCGAAGTAAAGGTACCGAAGTTGGTCGGGTAGACATACTGCAAACCGAAGTCGATACCGTTGGCTTTAATCGATCCTGCGTTGATGAACGGAGTGAAGATACGGGTGATAATGCCAGCCGCATCACGCTCCACGCGCTCCCCAGGCAACAGGCCAATGCCACCGTTGTGCGAGAGCTGATTGAATTCATGCTGAAGAACCTCATCCGTGGTCGACTGAATCACGACACCCGTCCGTTCGGTATCCCAAACGTCGATCGACATCGTTAAGCCAGGCACGAATTTCGGTGTCCAGACGATGCCGCCAGTGAAGGAAACCGAGTCTTCCGGTTGCAGAACCGGTGAACTGGTCACCACCACCGGCTCTTCGGGCTCGAATCGTGAAGAATCGCCAACCGGAGTGTTGGGGCCGCCAAGAGAGAACGGAAGAATATCAACCGCTCCCGTCAAACCAGACGTCGGGCTACCAAACAACTCGATCAGCGAAGGCTCACGGAAGCCCTTGCCAATCGTCGCCCGGATAGTGAGCGATTCGTCAATTGGCTGCCAGCGAATACCGAACTTCGGCACGGCAACGTTCGTGTCGTTATTCCGAAACTCTTCATAACGGACTGCAGCCGTCAGGTTTAAGGCATAGAAGCCAGGGAAGTTAAAGGTTGGGCTGAAGATCGGAATGTCCGTTTCTGCATAGAGTGCCCAGTCTTTACGACCCGCCTGAGTGCTGGCGGAAGGCGAACTGCCGATGATATCGCCGTCGAGGTTCAACTGGTCGACATCCTGGTTCAGTTGCTCACGACGGAATTGACCGCCGAAAGCGAAGCCAACGCCACCCGCCGGCAGTTTGAACAACTGAGTCGTGTAAACGTTGAGGTCGAGAACCGCCACTTCAGAGGTATCAACGTCCTTCGGGTGGACGGTCGCGAATGCTGTGGTCGCGACATTCGAGGCGATCGTTCCTGCTTGCGCGTCGCTGAACGGGTTGAACGCAGTTTCTCCAGCCAAGACGCCACCCGGCTGGAAGATCGGATCGTTTTGGTTCAGGATCCGATTAAAGCGGGAAGTCGAAACCAGCGTTCCTGTCGCTGTTTCCTTAACGTTGTTATAGCGGAAACCGGCATCGTAACCCCACGTGCCGTCGAACAATTTGTCTCCCTTGACACCGATCGTCGCGAGGAAGTTATCCGTTTCGTTATCAAACAACCGGTTGCCGAACTCGAGCAAACGCGCACGGCTGCCGCCGGAGATAACTTGCTGGAACGGGTTGAATGGGTTAAACGCATCAGCGGGGAGGCCAACCGATTCACGTGTCGGTCCAACGGTGTTTCCGTCTGCATCCAATAGCAGCGGACCCGCATTATTCGGCGGGATCGCCAGTGTTACCTGCCCAGCCGTTTGGAACGAGCCGGTTGCCGAAGGCGCAAGTTCGTCATGCGAGGTGGTGTTCTGGTAGAACAAATCTCCGAAAAGCACCAACTGATCGCCGAACACCTTGTGGCTAAAGTTCACGAAGCCGCCGTAGTTTTCGATTTCCGGAAACGAGCTTGAGAACTGGTTAAAGTTAAACACCGAGCTTCGGCCTGACGAAAAGGTATAGGCCGTCGCTGGGCTCGTGCCGTTGGATCCGAATGGCGCATGCCCGAAGAAGACATCACCCGGTCCGAAACCAGCGGCCGCTGCCTGCGCACCAGCACCAGCTGCCGCAACTGACTCGAAGAACAATTGCAGGTTTTCCGGAGTCGAGTTCGAGCTCAGGAATGGCGGCTTGGCCGAGAAACCGCGATCTTTGTTAAAGATCGAATTACGATGGTAGAAGTTGGCCGCACCGGTGATCTGAGTCGTGTCGTTGCCCACACCGAAGATGATCGAGGCGCGATATTCGCCTGAATCTTTGTCCAGCGTGTTGCCATATTCGACCGTCGCCTCGGCACCTTTGTAATCGTGGCGGAGCTTGATGTTGACCACGCCCGCGACTGC
>Ga0157378_10005567_pt1 | contig 11028 bp, 9 predicted proteins | sample M65metaG_FD_115309 | JGI IMG/M metagenome (GOLD analysis project Ga0157378, IMG submission 115309) | Miscanthus rhizosphere microbial communities from Kellogg Biological Station, Michigan, USA - M6-5 metaG | ecosystem: Host-associated > Plants > Roots > Rhizosphere > Soil | place: USA: Michigan...
GGCAGTTGGTACGACTATTGGACGAGCAAGAGATATGAAGGCGGCAAACTCGTCTCAGTTGATGCGCCGCTTGAGACTGTGCCGATGTTCGTGCGTGCGGGTGCGATCATTCCGACAGGACCTGACTTGAAGTACGTTGGCGAGAAACCCTCAGACTTGATCACCTTCACAATCTACCTGGACGACAATGGAAGTGCTTCGACAAAACTCTACGAAGACGATGGAATCTCACCAGCATATAAGCAAGGTGTTTTTCGTCGCACACCGATAAGTGTTCGTCGTGGTACGACTGGTTTTGTGATCGATGTCGGCGCTGCTGAAGGGAACTACGATCCGGGCATAAGGAAATTTAACTTTCAGATTGCGTCGTATGAGCACACTTCAAAGATTGTGAGTGTGCCTGGAGATGGCAAGGGTCGGCGAGTCGAGTTGAAGTAATTAGTAGTCAGTGGACAGTAGTCAGTGGTCAGTAGTCAGTAGTCAGTGGTGAATGATGATCTTCTATAGACCAGGACCACGACTGACTACTGACCATGCTAATGACCACTAACTATTGACAACTGACAACTGACTACTGACCACTGACTACTGACCACTAACAAGCTTGATTGCTTCTTCCAGTTTCTCCACATTCTTACCTCCGCCCTGAGCCATGTCAGGTCTCCCGCCCCCTTTGCCATCCAGCAATTCACACGCTTTTCGCATCAGGGTGTTCATGTCGTCAGCGACATCCGCTGAACGTGCAAAAACAAGACGGGCGGTTTTGTCTTCACGCGAACCTAGCAAAGCAATTACTCGAGGGTTGGCAATCAGCGAGTGAGCGATTTGCTTAAGTCCATCAGCATCTTTTGAATCAAACGCTTTCGCGATAACTCGTGTCCCATCATCTCTGGTTCTTGCGCCAGCCAAGAGTTCCTGTGCTTCGATACCGGCCGTAACTTCTTCCAATGCTCGCACACGTCTCCCGAGTTCTTTGTTCTCCTGCATCATGTGAGCTGCCAGCGAAGGAGCATCGTCTCGTCCCGTGCTGAAGAGTACGGCGATTTCACATGCACTCTTGTTCGCACGTCGGTAATCTGCAAGCGCACGAGTTCCGGCAACAAATTCGATTCGCGTCAAACCTTTTGCACGTTCCCATGTCCGAACTGCGATCATGCCAACTTCGCCGGTGCGAAAGGCATGTGTGCCACCGCAAGGTGTCAGATCAAAACCGTCGATCTCAATCAAGCGCAACTCACCTTCGCGCGCCGGATCTTTTCTCAATGGCAATGAAGCGGCTTCCTCTGACCTGACATTGCGAATCGTAATTTGCCGGTCCTCCCAGATCACATTGTTGGCGAGTTCTGCTGCTTTTTCGATAACTTCATCTGTTGGATTGTTTAGATCCACATCTATTTCACAGGATCGCTCCAGGACGCGGAAGCTTTTTGTGGGCGCTTTAAAGAGTGTGACAAAAGCCTGGGAAAGAATATGCTGACCGGTGTGTTGTTGTATGTGATCCAAACGGCGCGACCAATCAATCCGTCCCTTCACTTCACTACCGAGCTCAGGTTCAGTTCCCTGGACCAGGTGTATTATTCCGTTCTCACCGTCGTCTATACACTCGACAACGCGTGCGCCGTTGAGCGTTCCCGTGTCGCTGGGTTGTCCTCCGCCGGTAGGGTAAAAAGCTGTGCGATCCAATACGATGCCAGCCCAACCGCTGACGCGTTCCGTGATATCGACGACGCGTCCGTCGAATTCGATGAGATGTGAATCGTTGTAGTAGAGACGTTCGGTCGATGGCATTTCGATTTACCTTCGTGGCTGGGAGCGCAATGCTGGGACCGCAGGCGTCCTCGCCTGCTGGGCGCCCCAACTTAAACTTCAGGGAACTCTTATGGCAACCAGCAGGCGAGGACGCCTGCTGTCCCAGCACCGAGCCAATGGAATTCAAAGAATATCAGTTCAAAGTTTGTTTTTGACAGTTGCTTCGCTGAACTAAGATAATCCGCACCTGATTCCCACGATCAATTCCATGCTCAATGTTCGGAGAGAACTGATGAAGTCACATTCATGCAAGGTCTTCCTGTGCGTCATCGCACTTCTGCTGTTGCTGATAGCCAGCATCAATATCGTTGCTCAGCCGAAGGTGTTTCCCTCGATTACCTACAGGCTCTCGATGACTCGACCTGTGTCGCATCTCTTCGAAGTTGCAATTGAAGTCGAGTTGCCGAGTGATTTCAACGGCGAGTCACTGGCTTTTCAAATGCCGAAGTGGTCTCCCGGACGTTACGCCATCTTCGACTTTGCGAAGAATGTCCAGGAGGTTCGCGCGCTCTCCGGAATCTGTCCGCCAAAAGCCCAATGCAAGATGGCGCCACGCACGGTAACACGCGTCGACGATCAGACGTGGAGTGTGCCAACAGCAGGCACTTTGTCCCTGACGTTTTCATACAAAGTTTTCGGCAATGATCTTTCCGGCACGTTCTCTCAACTCGACGAACGGCACGCGAACTATAACGGCGGCTGCCTTTTCATGTACATCGTGGATCACAAACCTGATCCAGTGAAACTTGTAATCGATCCTCCCGGCGGGTGGCGAATTATCAACGGTCGCACGGACCATGCTGGTCAAACAGAATGGGAGTTTCCAAACTGGGACATAATGATCGATACACCTACGGAAGTCGCTCCCGATTGGACCCTGGATGAGTTTCAGGTCGACGCGAAGAAGTATCACGTCATGGTGCATTCGTTTGGTGCCGAAGGTGGCAAGAGACCAGCGTTGGTTAAAGACATTGAAAAAATAGTTCGAGCGGAAACCGCGTTGTGGGGACCGCCAGAGTTTGATGAATACACTTTTCTGATTCACTTCGCGGCTGATGATGAGTCCGGCGACGGGATGGAGCACCTGACGTCGACGCAGATCATCGAACCCGGAGCGCTGGCGGACTCGGGAGTTTATGACGATACGCTTGGCACGGTAGCGCATGAGTTCTTTCACGTTTGGAATGTCAAGCGATTGCGTCCTTTTGAGCTCGGGCCATGGGATTTCACGCGTCCCGTTAGCACACGTGGCTTATTTATCGCGGAGGGCTTTACGAACTACTACGGGCACTTGATGTTGCGGCGTGCCGGACTCTTGGACGATTCCAGGTTCCTGCGCCGCGAGAGCGGTACTATAACTGGAATTGAAAATGCACCGGGAAGCCGGTTGATGAGTGCCGAAGAGTCATCGCTATCGGCGCCTTTTATTGATGACGCTCCTCATGCACAAAAGACCAACCTTGAGAACACCTCCGTTAGTTATTACCCGAAAGGCGAAGTAGTCGCGATGGTCCTGGATCTTCTCGTCAGAGGTCGATCAAATGGTAAGCATTCGTTGGATGACGTGATGCTCTCCATGTACGAAGAATTCTATTTAAAGAGCTCGAATAATAGTTACTACCTTCATGGGCGTGGTTATCAACCCGAGGATTTATTGCGCGTGACTTCCCAGGTCGCCGGGGTCGATTTTGCAGAGTTCTTTAAGAGATATGTGGAAAGTCCCGAGACACTGCCGTACGACGAGGCTTTTGGATATGTCGGACTTCGCGTGAACAAAAGTCCGCAAAAAGAACCATTTAACGCGGGACTGTCGATGCAGTTTGATAATCCTCGTGGGCCAATAATCGAGAACGTGCGGAACAATTCACCGGCAGAAACAGCTGGTTTGCAAAGCGGTGACGAGGTAATTACTGTCGGAGGTAGAAGCGTAAGTAAGAACAGCTGGCTTACGACTCTTGCTCGCTACAAGAGCGGAGATGCGATTCCGATTACAGTCAAACGAAATCGGCGCACCATCAAAGCCAACATGGTGCTCACCGAACCGGAGCGTTTGGAATACAAGATTGAAGAGCGAGCGGATGCGACGGCTGAACAAAAAGCGCTGCGAGCGAGTTGGTTAAGCAGTGTCCGATAGCTTGATGTCCGATATGCTTTAGCTTGTCGGTTTCTTTCTGCTTCGTGCATTCCAGATCTCATACCGACAAGCTAAAGCATATCGGACATTAGGGCACGATCACTTCGAGGGAGTGAGGGGATATTTCAAACCGCATCGGTAAGTGACCATAGATCTCTCCATCCAACTGAACAGGCGCATCTCCCACCGCTCTGACCTTTGCAGTCTTAATAAATTGAACGCCCTTCCTGTCGCGAGGCATACCTTCGCGCATTGCATACGACAACAGGTGTAGATACTCAAACCGGCTGAATGTTTCAATGAGACAGATCTCGAACATGGGTTCGTCGAGTCGTGCCCGGGGTGTCACCATCAAGTCGCCACCGTAACGCGCTGCTTTACCAATCGCAGCGAAGGTCGCCGAGTAGTGTTGGCCGTCAATTTCCAGTGTGAATGGTCGCGGGTTCCATGTTGCCAAGTGACTTAGTCCTGACACCCAGAACGCTCCTTTGCCAATGCGTTTCTTGAGTGAAGGTTGAACTCGATGGACTACCGACGCGTCGAGACCGATTCCCGCCATCAATACAAAGTGTCGACTTGTGTTTGTCGATTCGTCGATAGCGACGCCGAAATGAATGCGCCGAGATCTTCCCTGCGCCGCGATTGAAATTGCGTCATCAACGTTCATAGGCAATCCCAGTTCACGGGCGAGGACATTCGCTGTACCACGCGGCAGGATTCCCAATCGGGCGTTCGTACCCACCATTCCCTGAATAGCCTCATTGATCGTTCCGTCGCCACCTGCGACAATCACGTCCGTGCTGCCGTTGCGAGCAGCTTGAGCAGCGAGCTCAGCAGCATTTCCTGGCCCAGCCGTTAACTTAAGTTCAACTTCGACTCCACGTGAATTCAGATCTGACACCAACTCCTGGATCGTTTTTCGTCTCGATACGTAACGTCCAGTCTTGGGATTTGAAATCAGAACTGCTTTTCTCTTCAACATATAGAAAGTCGTCAGTTGGCAACTGGGATGCCGCCTGTTAGTTCAAGCTTAACTGGAAAAAGATGATACAGGGAAAGCCTCAATTCAATCATAGTCGTCCACGTGTCCGATAAATATGTCGGTTGTCCATTAACTATGGAACCTGCCAAAGAGATTCCCTCAACTCGCGAGCTAATCGTTTTGTTGTGTCTTTATCTGGCCGGGTTCGGCTTGTTGGCGATTAACCCACACGATCGGTCGGATTGGGCACTGGAGAACTTGTTTCCTTTAGGTCAACTCACCGCGGTAATCATTGCGTATCGGTATTACAAGTTCACACGACTCTCGTGCTACATGATTTTCTTCTATCTTTTCGTGCAGTCGTGGGGAGGGCATTTCACGTATGCCGAAGCAGCACCGTTTAATTGGATACGTGATCACTTTCACCTCGGACGCAATCATTACGATCGGCTGGCGCACTTCATGCTCGGTTTCTTACTCGGCATACCGATACGTGAAATCCTGATGCAGGTAATTCAAGCGTCGCGACGTTGGCTGAACTTCATTACCGCGGCGATTGTGCTGGCGATCGGCGCTTTCTATGAACTGATTGAGTGGTGGGTTGCAGTGCTGGCAACACCAAATCTCGGAGATAAGTTTTTGGGGACGCAGGGAGATATTTGGGACACGCAGTGGGACATGTTTTTGGCCCTCGTTGGAGTCGCTATCACTTTATCGATTTTCAGCAAAAGGCATGATCGAGAGCTGGGTGTTTGAAAATACTTATTGGTCATTTGTCATTTGGCACTTCTCATTTTCCATTTTCTGAAAACCATCGGTCGCAGAAGCCCGCATCGAGTGCGGTTTCGAAAAAACATGGAAAATGAGAAGTGCCAAATGACAAATGACCAATGGATCTTTCTACGAGCAACTTACTCCAACCTGTAGTTGGGTGCTTCCTTCGTGATGATTACGTCGTGTACGTGCGATTCTTTGAGTCCGGCTGAAGTGATGCGGAGAAATCTTGTCTTCTCCTGGAACTCTTTGATGTTGTGGCATCCGGTGTAACCCATTCCTGAACGCAGTCCGCCCACGAGTTGTGTAACCATATCCGCAAGAGTTCCTTTGTAAGGCACACGGCCCTCGATTCCTTCTGGCACTAACTTTGACTCGGTTTCTGTTGGATCCTGGGCGTAACGATCACGTGAACCCTCACGCATTGCCCCGATCGACCCCATCCCGCGATAGGTTTTGAACGAACGGCCCTGGAACAAAATCACTTCGCCGGGGGCTTCCTCGGTTCCGGCGAACAATGAACCGATCATCACAACATCAGCGCCGGCGGCAATCGCCTTCGCAACATCACCCGAGAACTTAACTCCACCATCAGAGATCACTGGAACACCGGAGCCTCTCGCGGCTGCTACACACGATGAAATCGCGGTGATTTGTGGAACACCCGCACCGGTTACGACTCGTGTGGTACAAATCGATCCCGGTCCGATGCCAACTTTGATCGCGTCAACACCGGCTTCGATTAGTTCTTTCGCGCCTGCGCCTGTCCCTACATTGCCGGCAATTAGATCTGTTTCCGGGTGTCGCTTCTTTGTTTCCCTTACGGCTTCGATGACGCGTGAGGAGTGACCATGTGCTGTGTCGATAATCAGGCAATCCACGCGAGCTTTGACCAGTTCGTCAGCGCGTTCTTGATAATCTCCAGTTGCTCCAATTGCGGCAGCGACACGTAAGCGGCCTAAGTTGTCCTTGGCGGCCGTCGGATACTTGATTGCTTTCTGAATGTCTTTGACTGTGATGAGACCCTTTATGTGTTTGTCTTCGTCAACGACGAGTAGTTTTTCTATTCGATGTTTCTGTAGCACCGCTTTGGCTTGATCCAGCGTGGTGCCGACAGGAACAGTTACCAGCGGCTGTTTGGTCATCACATCGGATACTGGAATATCAAATCGTGTTTCAAACCGTAGATCGCGATTAGTAATGATGCCCACGAGGTGCCCGGCTTCATCGACGACCGGAACACCACTAATGTGAAACCGTTCCATCACTGCCAACGCTTCCCGGACAGGACGATCGGGTCGAATGGTTACTGGATCTACGATCATTCCTGATTCTGACCGTTTCACTTTGTCGACTTCTTCTGCTTGTCGATCAATGCTCATGTTCTTGTGAACAACTCCGATGCCGCCTTGTTGGGCCAGGGCAATAGCGAGCGACGCCTCGGTTACGGTGTCCATCGCAGCGGAACAGAGCGGTATCTGCAATCGAATGTTTCTAGTGAACTGCGTTGACGTATCAGTCTCGTATGGAAGAACGTCCGATCGATCTGGAACCAGGAGGACATCGTCGAAGGTCAAGCCTTCAAGTATTTCTTGGGTAATCATGTTGGTGTTAGCGGCTCCTTAAAAGATTGCTCTGAATAATTTTTTTCCAAAAGCAGAACTGCCCGCCTTTTGAGCGGGCAGTTCATTGTTTCGTTCGGCGCACACCAGCGTGGGTCGCGCCATAAAGCACTGACAAACAGGTAGAGGGAATGACTTAGAGTAAAACTGCTTCGTAATCAGCTTCCTGTAACCCTGAATCCACTGTGTGCTCATTATACAAGGACGCGGCACTTACCCGGAGTTCGTGGACCGGCTCATTTGTAAACAACGTCCTACTCGCTCGTTTCTGGAACCAGTGTAACGCCGCCAACGCGGCTGCGGTAAGGACGGCAAGAATAAGAACCGCCAAGACCACAGTCAACCAGGGTGAACGCGTTGCGGGGGTTTCCGTATAGACCTTGGAGTGCATCGGCGTTGTATTTACTTCGTCGGATGTTTCGCCGTGTTCTCGTAAGTAGCGAGTATAACCTTCAATAGCCTCGCGTTCATCGTAACCAACGCAGCGAGCATACGCTTTTATAAAACTCCGATTAAAAACGCCACCAGGCAAGCGTTTATAGTCGTTGCTCTCAATCGCCTCAAGATAATGAACGGAAATGCGAGTCTGATCGCAGATGTCGCGTAGACCTATACCTCGCGCCTCGCGTGCGAGTCGCAATTGTTCGCCAATACTCGCTGCCATGTCCAATCGCTCGATTCCAGGCGTTGGTTTAGGTTGGACTTTCGTGCCCGATTCTATCTTGGAGGCACGCGCCTACGGTGACTCGAATGAACCCACCTTGTATTCTCGCGCACTACTGATAAATGCTTACAACTCCCACTGTTTCCGCACTATAGCTTGCGCTGCTAAACGCTGTCAAACTTTTGCTTCTCAAAAGATCTACGTCTCTTGCTTCTTGGTTCGTGCGGTGGTACGTTGCTCGCAACGGTGACCCAATTTAGTCGCTTTCAATCTCTACAATTTTACAAAGTGAGGATAAAGAGATGCCCTTAGAAGCACTCGGAATGGTTGAGACCAAGGGATTCGTGGGTGCAGTTGAAGCTGCCGACGCAATGGTCAAAGCTGCGAACGTGCAACTACTTGGTAAGGAATATATCGGAGCCGGTTATGTAACGATCTTTGTTCGTGGTGATGTGGGTGCGGTTAAGGCAGCGACTGATGCAGGTGCAGCTGCCGCACGTCGTGTTGGCGAACTGATTAGTGTGCACGTCATTCCGAGACCTCATGCTGAAGTTGAGCGCGTTCTACCGGTGAATGGCAGAACCGGACTCAGCCCCGACGAACGTTCATTACAGGGCGGCGCCAGAGGTCAACTTGGCGAAGGCGATCAGGGAAAAGCGCTGGGCACTCGCGAGGGAAGTAAGGAGAGAGCCAGGTAATTTTAGATTGCCGATTGCCAATTGCCGATCGCCGATTGAATGAAATGTTCTTCTTTCAAATCGGCAATTGACAATCGGCAATCGGCAATGACAAGAGGTTGTCATGTCGGCAGATAGAGACCTTGTTTCCGTACAGCAAGCACGTGACCTAGTCGAGTCGGCCCACCGAGCACAAGCGGAAGTTGCGCAGTTCGACCAGGCGAAAATAGATCGGATTTGTGAGGCAATGGCCGCAGCCGCCCTGCGCGAGTCTGCGCGGTTGGGAGCGTTGGCTGTTGAGGAAACGGGCTATGGGGTTCCTGACGACAAACGCGAGAAGAATCGTTTTGCTGCAGAAGATGTCTGGAACTATTTCCGCGGACTACGCACGAAGGGCGTCGTTTCGGAGTCAAAGGATATTGTAGAGATTGCGAGCCCGCGGGGCGTAGTTGCCGGCATCATTCCTTCAACAAACCCTACATCGACTGCCATCTTTAAGATCCTCATCGCGATCAAATCGCGCAACGCTGTCGTTCTTTCTCCGCATCCTTCTGCGGCGAGATGTATAAACGAAACTGCTCGAGTCATGAAAGAGGCGGGCATCAAAGAAGGTTTACCTGCCGACGCCATCGGTTGCATGACTTCAGCTACGATCGAAGGCACAGAAGCGCTGATGAAGCACAAGCAGACTGCCGTCATTCTCGCTACCGGCGGAATCGGTTTGGTGCGCGCCGCATATTCATCCGGCAAGCCAGCATTCGGCGTCGGACCAGGCAACGTTCCAGTTTGCATCGAGCGCACCGCAGATGTGCCGAAAGCAGTGCAAGACATCCTGACTGGCAAGTGTTTCGACAACGGAACGATTTGCGCTTCGGAACAGGCTGTTGTTTGCGACGCTCCGATTGAACAAGCAGTGCGCGAACAGTTCAAAGCACAAGGCGCGTATTTTCTATCCAGTACCGAGTCTGATCAATTGGCGAAGATAGTTGCGACGCCTCAGCGCTCACTGAATCCCGGCATCGTTGGTAAATCTGTTGACGTTATCGCGAAGATGGCTGGATTGAACGTTCCTCCGGGTACACGGTGTTTGATGGCTGATGTCGGCGGCGTCGGGCGTGAGTATCCACTCTCGATGGAAAAGCTGTCGCCGATTTTAGCTTTCTATGTTCGTGACGGTTTAGGCGCGTGCGCAAAGCTTAGTCAACAGATTCTTGCATACGGTGGCATGGGCCACACCGCAGGTGTTCACACGCGCTCAAGAGAGGCTGCAGTTCAGTTTGCCTCAGACATGCCGGCGTCGCGCATAACAGTCAACACTCCGACCACGCATGGCGCCATCGGTTTCTCCACGGCCCTGCCTCCGTCAATGACACTCGGTTGCGGCTCCTGGGGAGGAAACGTTACTTCGGACAACGTTGGGCCATTGCACCTGATGGATATTAAGCGAGTCGCTTTTGAAACCAGGCCAGTTAAGAGTGTGCGTCCGGTTGCAAGTGCGGAGAGAACGGTTGTACCTCCAACTCAAAGCTCAACACGCGAACCTGCTATTGCTGGGGGAAAGATCAACCGGCAGGAGATCGCTGCAATTGTTGACCGATTCCTTGCCGGCAAGGGGGTTGAGAATCTGCCATCATCCTCCCCATTACCTAAACCGCCGGTGGTCCCGGAAGCGGGAAGTATGTACACCGGCCCTGCCGTGAATCTTGAAAGTAACACCCCACGAACCAATGGCGGAGAGACGCCGACGAGTACTCAGCCGAAAGCGACAACCTCGATGAATGGCGGCAAGCCTGTCGATTTCGTAAGTGAAGACGATGTGCGACGTGCGATTCAAAAGGGTGAGAAGATTTTTATTACTGCCAAGACGATCATCACACCTGCTGCTCGAGATATTGGCGAGCCGGCGGAGATTTTTGCGAAGGTATAGTCAGTGGTCAGTTGTCCGTGGTCAGTAGACTTTAAGATTGTTGACCGCTGACAACTGACGAATGACTACTGACAAATAACATGTTCCTGGCCAAAGTAGTTGGTACTGTCTGGTCGACAAAGAAGACGCCTGATCTTGAGGGCGTGAAGTTTTTGATTGTTCATCCATACGATCTGGATAAGGAGCCAACTCGGAATATCGTAGTTGTTGCCGATCGTCTTGGTGCCGGCACCGGTGAGATGGTGATGTGCGCGTTTGGAAAGGCAGCACGCTCAGCCATTGGTAATCAGGACATGTCAATAGAGGCTGCGGTGGTTGGAATAGTTGATCGAGTTGATATCAACGACTCAACCTCGCAGGAGATGGTTGAGGCGGCGAAAAGACTGGCGAAAGACAATGGAAGATCTTAAGGTTAAGATCTCAGAATTCAGATCTCAGA
>Ga0157378_10005568_pt1 | contig 11026 bp, 13 predicted proteins | sample M65metaG_FD_115309 | JGI IMG/M metagenome (GOLD analysis project Ga0157378, IMG submission 115309) | Miscanthus rhizosphere microbial communities from Kellogg Biological Station, Michigan, USA - M6-5 metaG | ecosystem: Host-associated > Plants > Roots > Rhizosphere > Soil | place: USA: Michigan...
GAACCCCCATGGTCTAATGACCACAGGCTTCTGAGACCTGCGCGTCTACCAATTCCGCCACTTTCGCATGTCGAGCGGGGACCGAGATTCTCGGTTGCTCGCTGTGGAATGTCAATCGGCTGCTTCGTATTCCTATCCATGACCTCTCAAAGGGGCTATTCTCCTCGTGCCGGATATCTGCCGAGAACCTTCCATGCCGCCGACCGAAGCCGTCTCCGCGATCACGGAGCGCGCGAAACCTACCGTCGTTCCCCCGCCGGAAAACGTCGCTACCGAGATCTGGAATCTCCCGAACTCGCTGACGCTCTTCCGCATCTTCCTCGTCCCTTTCCTGGTGGTCGTTCTTCTGACGAGGTATTCGAACTACCTCGGACTGGCCATCTTCTTCGTCGCCGCGATCACCGATTACTTCGACGGCTACGTGGCGCGCAAGTACAACAAGATGACCCGCCTCGGCGCACTGCTCGATCCGATCGCGGACAAGCTGCTGATGTCGGCAGCCTTCATCTCGCTCATCGAGCTCGGCCTGGCGCGAGCCTGGATGATCGTCATCATCATCGGCCGCGAGTTCGCCGTCTCCGGCCTGCGCTCGATCGCCGCGCAACACGGCGTCACCATCGCCGCATCGCCGCTCGGCAAGACCAAGATGGTGGCGCAGGTCGTCGCCATCGCCCTGCTGATCGTCGGCTACGAGCTGGGCGAATTCCGCTTCATCGGCGAGCTGGCGCTGTGGGTGGTGATGCTCTTCGCGCTCGTCTCCGGCGTCGATTACTTCATCAAGTTCTCGCACGCCGTGCTGCGGCCGTCGCCGCCTGAATGAATCCGGCTACGACTCGGGCGTCTCTTCGAGCGCTTCGAGATTGCCGAGAATCGATTCGATGCGATCGCGGATCTCGCTGCGTTCGCGCTTGAAGCGCTCGTTGTCTTCTTCCAGTGTCGACGCGCGGTCAGCGGCGTCGCCCTGCTCCTGCAGGCGCGCGGTGGCGTCATCGAGCTGGCGGCGGAGCGTGTCGCGCTCGCGGCGCAGTTCCTGAATCGTGGCGATCGCTTTCTCCACGCGATCGTTGAGGCGCCCGAGGATTTCACCCTCCTCGGTGCCGGCAAGGCTTAACTGTTCGGTGTCGCGGTTTTTCTTCACGTTGGTTTTCTCTCTCAGAGTAGTTTGACCGGCAGCGCGGCGGCGAGGCGCGAGGCCAGGTTCTGCTGGAACCCTGCCACTTCTTCCTGCGTCAGCGAGCGGTCGAAGGCCTGATACCACATGCCGAGCGTGGTCTTGATGATGTCGTCGGCCCCTTCCGGAACGAAGCGATCGCGCAGACCGACTTCGTGCAGGTGAGGGATCCCGAACGAACGAATCGTATCGATGACGCGCTGATACTCGACGTCGCGCGCGTGCGTGAGCGCAAGGATCATTGGCACACCGGGGAAGCGCGCCACCGGCGCCATGGTCCACTCGGCGTTCGAGGAGGCGATAATCGCTTCGACGTCGATCTCGGCGACGGCGATGTCGCCCTTGATGCCGAAGTTCTGCTGAATGTCCGCGGCGAGAAACCCGAGGCTGGCGATCTCGCGATCGTTGTGCCAGGCGGTGGCCCGTTTGCCGCTGCGCAGCCAACGTTGATCGGAGGCGGAGAAGGTGACGTCGACACGCAGCTTCGCCGCGATCTGCTCGACGATGCCCTTGATGTCGAAGAAATCGATGGCCCGCTTGGCATCGCCCCAGAACGTTCCGATCGAGCCGTAGAGGACGATGGCGATGCGGTGGTGTTCGTGAACCTTGTTATCGCTCTGCCGATGGTAAGTTCGTCCCACCTCGAACAGACCGCCGTCGCGCGTTCCGTACGAGCGGTTGAAGTTGACTGTCTCGAGCAGGCCGGGGATCAGCGACAAACGCATCGCTTCAATCGCCTCGGAAAGCGCATTCGTAATCGCGATCGGTTTTTCATCCGTGATGAGGGCGTTCCACTCGGGGCGGATGAACGAGTAGTTGATGGCCTCGGAGAGGCCGCAACCAACGAGCACATCGCGAATCGCATCCTCGGTAACATCCGTCGCCTCGCGCCGCACGTCGCCGATGGTCATCCGCGGCAGCGTGGCCGGAACGTTGTTGAGGCCGAAGAAGCGCAGCACTTCTTCAATCAGATCCATCTCTTCATGAATGTCGCCGCGATACGTGGGAACGGTGACCAGCAGGCCATCGTGTGCCTGCTCGGCTTCGAATCCGAGGCGGCGGAAGAGATCGAGCGCGTAGCCGACGCCGACGCTGTGGGCCGAGGCCTCCTCCAGTTTCGTCGCGCGAAGGCGAATCGTTTTCGGCTTCACCTCGGCGGCGACGACGTCGATCGGCGCTTCGGCGATGCCACCGCCGCTTTCGACGATCATTCGCGCCGCTTCGGAGATCACGGCCAGCGTGTCGTTGGGATCGACGCGGCGCTCGAAGCGATACGAGGCATCGGTCTTCATGCCGAGGCGCCGCGCGGTGCGGCGGATGGTGGACGGATCGAACCAGGCGCATTCGAGCAGCACGTTGCGCGTCGACGAGGTGATCTCCGATTCGAAGCCACCCATGATTCCGCCGAGGCCGACGGCGCGCTGGGCGTCGGCGATGACGACGGTGTCGGGATCGATCTTGCGCATCTCGCCGTCGAGCGTCATCATCGTCTCGCCCGCGTTTCCGCGGCGGACGATGATGGCCGGGCCGCTGACCAGGTCCATGTCGAAGGCGTGAAGCGGGTGGCCGAGGGCGATCATCACATAGTTGGTGATATCAACGATGTTGTTGATGGGGCGCAGGCCGACGGCTTCGAGACGTTTGGCGACGAGTGGGGAAGAAGGTTTGACGGTAATGCCTCGGATGGCCAGCGCGGTATAGCGCGCGCACATTTCGGGCGCGTCGATGCGGATGGTCGGCGGGTTGGATGTCTCGCCGGTTGGCGGAGGCGTGGCGGTGATTGTGGTCGATCGCCCCAGCGCGGCAGCTAGCTCGCGCGCCATGCCGATGTGTGACATGGCGTCAACACGATTTGTGGTGATCTCGAGATCGAAAACGGTATCGCTGCCGTGGCTCTCGGTCGCTTCAACGGCGTGGCCAATTTCGGTCAGGCGGACGCCGAGCTGGTCATCGCTGAGATCGGAAAGATCGACGTAATCGCTGAGCCATTCGCGGGAGAACTTCATCGGGGCGGCGATTGTAGCCGATCGGCATCTTCTTCAGACTCCTGCTCCGTCATCCCTCAACACGGCACTGACAAACGAATCAGGTGGTCGATAGCGATGTGCCGTCACGTAGTGGTAGATGAGATCTGGAGCGAAGTAAGTTCTACCGTCCGAGCCGGTCACCTTGATTTCCAAGGAGCCTAGTGGGGCTTGATCGATTGGACGGCCATCAGTCGACTCGCAGAACTCACAACAGTGATAGCCGCGCGTCTTGTGTACCTGAGTCGTTTCGGTGAGAGCGCGAAGGGCGTCTACGAATGCCGGCGGTGGGTTCCACTTTTCGAAGTCATGGTGCTTGTCGAGCCAGCCAACCGAGAACCCTACATCACCGCGTCCTGCACTGTAGTCGTATGGTGCTAAGTCTGCGAAGTAGGTCATCAATGGCTTTCACTCTCGCAGAGAATGAGCCATTCGCGGGAGAACTTCATCGGGGCGGGGATTGTAGCCGATCGTCTTCGTCCTCAGACTCTTCCTCGGCGCGGATGGTCTCGACGACGCGTTTCTTTTCGGGCTCGAGTAACGACTGAATCTCGAGCGCCGCCGAGCTGAGCGAGCCGGAGGTGCCGTGCTTCCTGCCGCTGCGCATGATGCTTGCGATTGCGGCGACCGCGAGCAGAACGATCACAACGCCGATGGCGATGATAGCGACCGCGCCGAGAGCGATGCTCATCGGCCGAAGGACACGCGCCTGAGCAGCCCTTCCGCGGCGTCGTGAGGGTTGTTGCGCTTGTGCAGCACGTCATCGAGGATGGCGTCGAAGTCCGCCGTTGACCCGAGCAGCCGGTCCATGAACTTTTCCTTCAGCATGGTCTCGATGCGGATGCGTACACGCTCGCGGTTGCGCCGATCGAGCTCGCCAGTCGATTGAATGTGCTCGAGATGTCTGACGATGGCGGCGTCGAGATCCTCGGTGCCCTTATTCGTCGAAGCCACGGTCTTCACGATCGGCGGAATCCAGTCGCCATGTTCTTCGACGAGCGACATCATCATGGTGACCTCGGTGACGGTGCGGTCCGCGCCCGGGCGGTCGGCTTTGTTGACCACGAAGACGTCGCCGATCTCCATGATGCCGGCCTTGATCGCCTGAATGTCGTCGCCCATGCCCGGAACGAGCACGACGACGTTCGTCTGCACTGTGCGAATGATCTCGACTTCGTCCTGGCCGACTCCAACCGTTTCGACGAGCACGATGTCGAAGCCGGCGGCGTCGAGCAGGTCGACGACGTCGTTCGTCGCCTTGGCCAGCCCGCCGAGGAAGCCGCGCGTGGCCATCGAGCGGATGAAGACCCCGCGGTCGGTGTAGAGATCGGCCATGCGAATGCGATCGCCGAGGATCGCGCCGCCGGTGAACGGGGAGGTGGGATCGACGGCGATGATGCCGACTTTCTTCTCCTGCCTGCGGTAGTACTTGGCGAGCGATGCCACCAGCGTCGACTTGCCGGCGCCGGGCGAGCCGGTGATGCCGACGATGCGCGCGCGGCCGGTGGCCGGATAGATGTCGGCCAGCAGCCGTTCCGCGCGGCCGTCATCGCGCTCGACCAGCGACACGGCCTGCGCCAGCGCGCGGTATTTGCCGCTGCGAAGAGCTTCGGCGAGGTCGGTGAGCTCGGCCATGGAACGGCTACTGATTCGATTCAGCCAGGAGATTGCGCGCGATCACCATCCGCTGGATCTCGCTGGTTCCCTCACCGATCGTGCAGAGCTTCACGTCGCGGTAGTACTTCTCGGCGGGGAACTCTTTGATGAAGCCGTAGCCGCCGAAGATCTGCACGCCTTTCTCGGTGGCGCGCACGGCGACCTCGGAAGCGTAGAGCTTCGCCATCGCCGAGGCCTGCGTCACCTTCTCGCCGGCATCCTTCATCGTGGCGGCGCGATAGCAGAGCAAGCGCGCGGCATCGATCTCGGTGGCCATGTCGGCGAGCATGAATTGAATGGCCTGGAATTCGGAGATCGACTTGCCGAAGGCCTGGCGCTGTTTGGCGTAGTCACGCGCCGCCTCATACGCGCCGCGCGCGATACCGACCGAGAGCGCGCCGATGGAGATGCGGCCGCCGTCGAGCACTTTCATGGCGTCGATGAAGCCGTAGCCGATCTCCCCGAGGATGTTCGACGACGGCACGCGGCAGTCTTCCATCACCAGCTCGGCGGTGTCGGAAACGCGCATGCCGAGCTTGTTCTCCTTCTTTCCGGGACGGATGCCGGGGCGATCCATCTCGACGGCGAAGGCGGTAATGCCGCGCTTGTCCGCTTTGTCAGTCACGGTCAGGACGACGGAGATGTCGGCGTAAGTGGCGTTGGTGATGAAGTTCTTCGTCCCGTTCAGCACCCACTCGTCGCCGTCTCTGACCGCGGTGGTGCGCATGCCGGACGCGTCGCTGCCGGAGCTTGGCTCGGTGAGGCCCCACGCGGCAATCCATTCACCCGAGGTCAGCTTCGGGAGCCATTTCTTTTTCTGCTCATCATTGCCGGCGAGATAGATGTGGCCCGTGCCGAGCGAGTTATGCGCCGCAACGCTCAGCGCGAAGCCGCTGTCGACGACGGCCAGCTCTTCGATGACGTGGATGTAGTCGATGTAGGAGAGTCCCGCGCCGCCGTGCTCCTCGGGGACGGTGACGCCGAGCATGCCCAGTCCGCCCGCGCGTTTGAAGACGTCGGTGGGAAAGTGCTGCGCCTCATCCCAATCCATGAGGCTGGGCTTGATCTCGCTGAGCGCGAAGTCACGCACCATCTGCTGAATCTGTGTCTGCTCGTCGGTGAGACGGAAATCCATTCACGCTCCTCGGGGATCTTTTGTTATCCGGGGGGCACGCAGGCTAGCGCGCCGCTCAGGCGGAATGGGGATGATAGCAGGGAGGCGGCAGGTTGGTAGAATTGCGAAATATGAGTGTCACCAAGCCGCCGATCGTTATGCCCACGGCCGAGAACAACGAAGTTCTCCGCGCGATCCGTGACAGCGACGCTGTCGACCCGCGCATCGACCGAACGATGATGGAGGCACTACTTCGGCTTACCCCCGCTGAACGACTGCGGCTGGCGGAAGAGGCAGCGGAAAACCTGAGCGACATCATCTCGCGTGTCCGCCGTTTCAATAAATGAGCAATCACGGCTTCTTTCAGATCCTGAGGACGTTGAACGAACACAACGTCCGGTACGTGCTGATCGGTGGCTTGGCAGCGATCATGTGGGGATCTGATTACATTACTAAAGACGTCGACGTGTGCTATGCACGCGACGATGAAAATCTTCGCGCGTTAGTACGCGCACTCCGATCATTAGACGCACATCTCCGGGGCTGGCCGGAGGGCGTCCCCGAATTTATCGACGAACGTGCATTTCGTCTCGGCGACACGATGACCTTCGAGACAAAGTTCGGTTCATTCGATTGCTTGGGTACCCCGTCAGGAACGGACGGCTATGGCGAGTTGAAAAAGCAGGCTACCGCGATGACCGTCGAAGATGATGTCACCGTTTTTGTGGCCAGCATCGATCACATCATCCACATGAAACGAACCGCCGGCCGTCCCAAAGACCTGAGCGAAGTGGAGAATCTGAAAGTGTTGAAAGCGATGCGGCAAGATCTGGCAGAAAAAGGGGAGACGCCTCCCGGCGAATGATCTACAGCAGCATCTTGTACACATCGTTCTTCCGCATTCCGAACTTCTCCGCTACTGCTTTCACCGCGTCGTTTCGACGCATTCCTCCCGCGCGCAGGCGTTCGAACTCGGCGGCGATCTCCTCGGGTGATGCGACGCTGGCAGTGGCGCTGGCCGCGGCGAAGACGAGCGTGATCTCGCCGTAGATCGATTGGCGCCTGCGCAGCTCGGCGAGCACTTCGCTGATCGTGCCGTTGAGGAACTCCTCGTGCAGTTTGGTCATCTCGCGGCCGAGGGTGATCTCGACGTCGCCGAGGACGGCCAGTGCGTCTTCGAGCGAATCGATGACGCGTTCGGGCGACTCGTAAACGATGGCGGTGTGGCCGAGCTCCGCGACCGTGCGGTAGAAATCCGTCCGCTCGCCGCGGCGATGCGGGGAAAACCCGAGGAAGGTGAAGGGGAGGGGGGCGATGCCGCTGGCAACGAGGGCGAGCACCCCGGCGAACGGGCCGGGGATCGGTTCGATGACCAAGCCACGCTCGCGCGCCAGCCGGACGAGCCGGAATCCGGGATCGCTGACGACGGGCATGCCGGCATCGGAGACGAGGGCGATCGTTTCGCCATTTGCGATTCGATCGGCGAAGGCCTGCGCCTTGGCCTCCTCCGTGTGCTCATCGAAGCGATCGGTTGGCCGGTCGATGCCGAAATGGGTAAGGAGCTTGCGCGTGTGGCGCGTGTCCTCGCAGAGGATGAGGTCGGCCGACTTCAGCGCCTCGATCGCCCGCGGCGGAAAATCGCCGAGGTTGCCGAGGGGAGTGCCGACGATGAGAAGTTTGCCGGGCATGCGGCCGAGTGTATCGCGCAGCGTTAAGCGTAGCGTTACGCGTAGCGCCGTCGGCTCGACGGCTGGACCGCCAGCCGCTCGCTGGCGGTTTTGCGGACTATTGCCGCCGAGCCGACGGCGGTACAGCCGTCGAGCCGACGGCGCTACGAGCGCTATGAGCGCTGGGCGTAGCTCCGTGCCAGCAGGATTGCTGCCGCCGAGGCAACGTTCAGCGATTCCATCCGCGGAGACATGCGGATGGCGATCGTTCGTGCGGCACTCGCCAGGGTTTGCGACAAACCCGAGCCTTCGCTGCCAAACGCGAGCACTGCGCGGGCAGACGGCGGATCGACACTCTCGCCACCTCCATCCGCGGCGATGACGGGCCAACCTCGCGCCAACAACTCCGAGGTGGTGCAATTCACGACCGGCACCGTCAGGATCGCACCGGCGGAGGAGCGGATGGCCTTGGGGCCGAATGCATCGGCGCAGCCGGGCAGTAAGACAACGCCATTTGCATCGAACGCCGCGGCCAGGCGCACGATCGTGCCGACGTTCCCCGGATCCTGCACGCCATCGAGCGCGATCACGATCGATGTCTCGCGAGCGAAAAGCACATCGAGCGATGCCTGCGGTCGCTCGAAGAGGCCGATCACGTTCTGCGGAGACTTCGTCTCCGCCAGCGCGTCGAAAATCTCCGATGAGAAATCGACGTCGCGCGTCACCACCTTGATCGGCTTCCAGCCCGCGGCGATCGCGTCCGCGACCGGCTTTGGTCCTTCGATCACGATCTCGCCGGCGTGGTCGCGGATCGCTTCGCGGATGCGTTTGAACCAGGGGTTCTGCCGGCTGCTGATCTTCATCAATTAGAATGCGCGCTCCTGGCAGGGCGATGATACTGAAACTCATCAAAGCGACGACCGCAGCCTCTGCCGCCGCGTGGTCGGCAATCTGGACCTTTCCGAGCATCCTCCTCTCGGCGTTCATCATCGCCTGGGCCGCCGAGGCCGCGCAGTTTCTGATCTCGCAGGGATTGGCGCTGGCGATTCTGGCGTGGCTGCAGACGTTGCCGGAGTTTGCCGTCGAAGCGGTGATCGCCTGGCAGGCGGGGAAAGATCCGACGAAAACGCACCTGGCCATCGCCAACTTCACCGGCAGCTTGCGGCTTCTCGTCGGATTGGGATGGCCGATGATCTACTTCGTCGCCGCGGCCTTCGGCTGGAAGCGCGAGAAGAAATTCATCAGCGTGCAGCTGGATGCCGAGCACTCCGTCGAAGTCTTCGGCCTTTTCCTTCCGATCGCCTACTTCACCTTCATCTGGTGGAAAGGAACGTTGTCGATCTGGGATGCGCTGCCGCTGACGGCGTCGTACGTGCTCTACCTTTTCATCCTCTGGAAAATCCCGCCGCGAGACGATGAAGAAGAAGCGCTTGAAGACCTCGGCATCGTCCCCCGCACGGTTCTGAAGATGCCGCCGAAGCGGCGCAATGCCGCGATCTGGATCCTGTTTCTCGCCGGTGGCGCGATCCTGTTCTTTGCCGCCCATCCTTTTCTCAATTCGATGCTGGCCATCGCCACCTCGCTCGGCGTCTCGACCTTCGTCTTCGTGCAGTGGGTGGCGCCGTTCCTCTCCGAGTTTCCGGAGAAGCTGAGCGCGTTCTACTGGGCGCGCAAAGTCAAGACGGCCAACGTTGCGCTGATGAACATGGTGTCGTCGAACATCAATCAGTGGAGCATCCTCTCGGCGATGATTCCGATCCTCTTCGTCATCAGCGCGGGTGAGATGCGGCCGCTGATTTTCGACGCCCATCAGCGCGATGAGATTCTGCTGACCATCCTCCAGAGTTTCCTCGGCTTTCTGCTCCTGCTGAACCTGGAGCTCAAAGTGCACGAGGCCTCGATCCTCTTCGTCTTCTGGCTGGTGCAGTTCGCGGTCCCGTCATGGCGCGGACCGATGATTTATGTGTATCTTGCGTGGTGCGTCGTCGAGCTGATTCGCCTTTTGGTGAGCCGGCAGGCACCGCCGGCCTGGCGCGCCCTGCGCACGACGCTCGGAGAACGATTCGCCTGATGGGAACGGACGTGATTGCGAAGCCCCGCATCCGCTTGACGCGCCGCGTGAGCGAGATGCAGATCTCGCCGACGCTGGCGGTGATGAATCGCGCCATGGAGCTGACGGCGCAGGGCATCGACGTGGTCGACCTCGGGCCGGGCGAGCCCGACTTCCCGACGCCGCAGTCGGTCTGCGCCGCCGGCAAGCAGGCCATCGACCAGGGTTTGACGAAATACACCAGCGGCAACGGCACCAAGGCGCTACGCGATGCACTGGCCGGCCGCTACAACCGCCGTTACGGAACCTCGCTGGCCGCGGAGAACATCATCGCCGGCACCGGCGGCAAGCAGGAGCTGTTCAACATCACGCTCGCGCTGGTCGAGGCAGGGGACGAGGTCATCATCCCATCGCCGTACTGGGTGAGTTTTCCCGATCAGGTGCTGTTCGCCGGCGGGACACCGGTCTTCGCGCCGGGTGATCCGCAGAACGATTTCCGGCCAACCTTTGCCGACATCGAAGCCGTCGCCACCGAGCGGACGCGCGGCGTGATCATCAACTCGCCCTGCAATCCCACCGGCGCGGTGATCGCGGAGAAGGAACTGCATCGCATCATCGAATGGTGCGCCTCGCGTGATGCCTTCCTGATGTTCGATGAGACATATGAGTTCTTCGTCTACGACGGCGCGAAGCACGTTTCGGCTGTGCGCTGGTTCGACGACTATCCCGAGACCATCGTCGGCGTGAACTCGATGTCGAAGACGTTCGCCATGACCGGCTGGCGGCTCGGCTACGCAGTGGCGCATCGCGACGTGATCGCGGCGGCGGGCAAGATCCAGAGCCATTCGACCTCGAATCCGAGCTCGATCTCGCAGGCAGCGGCGCTCGAAGCGCTCCGCGGCAGTGAAGAGGAAGTGCTGCGGATGTGGGAGGCGTACCGCGAACGGCGGGCGTGGCTGATTCCGGCCATCAACGCCATCGACGGCGTGCGCTGCGCCTATCCCGACGGCGCGTTCTATGTCTTTCCCGACGTCAGCGCGTTCTTCGGCCGCGGAAGCGTTCGCGATTCGCAGACGCTGTCCAATTATCTGCTCGAGGAAGCGCGCGTGGCCGTCGTGCCGGGATCGTCGTTCGGCAGCGATGACCACGTCCGCATCAGCTATGCGACCTCAATGGATCGCCTGCAGGAAGGCGTTCGCCGCATGGCCTCCGCGCTCGCGGAATTGCGCTGAGCCTGCTGGAATCAAGACTTACCCCCTCCCGTTACGAATCGCTGTCCAATCACGGCACGCCCAACGTACAAGGAGATTTTGTGAAGAAAGCAACGATTGTCATGGCTCTTGC
>Ga0157378_10005569_pt1 | contig 11023 bp, 10 predicted proteins | sample M65metaG_FD_115309 | JGI IMG/M metagenome (GOLD analysis project Ga0157378, IMG submission 115309) | Miscanthus rhizosphere microbial communities from Kellogg Biological Station, Michigan, USA - M6-5 metaG | ecosystem: Host-associated > Plants > Roots > Rhizosphere > Soil | place: USA: Michigan...
GCGTCGAACTTGTTGGTGAAGAAGACATAAACATGGCTCTCAAGAATGTCATCTTCGATCTGGACGGCACCCTGGTAGACTCGCTACCCGGCATCGAGTACGGAGTAGATCGCGCCCTCCAAGCGGCCGGCTTTGCGCCGCGCACCTGCGAGCTCCGGCCCCTGATCGGGCCGCCTATCCGCGACATTCTTCAGCACGTGACCGGCGAGACATCGCCCCAGGCGCTGGATCGTTTGGAAGCCGCCTTCAGAGCCGCGTACGATTCGGAGGGCTGGATCAAGACCGTGCTGCAACCCGAAGCCAAGGAAACGCTGAGCTGGATCATGGGCTCCGGCGGCAGCGTCTTCGTTGTGACGAATAAACCTCACCGTCCCGCGACTTCGATTACCGAGAGACTGGGACTGCAAGCCACAAAGATGGTCTCGCCTGATAGCGCTACTCCGCCCCATGGTTCGAAGGCAGCGATGATTCAGCAACTGATGCAGTCCGACGGTGTTCAGTCAGGCAATTCCTTGGTGGTGGGCGACACCCGGGAAGATCTGGAAGCCGCTCGCGAGGTCGGCATGGCTGTTGTAATCGTGGCGAACGGGTATGGCGATTTCAACGGGCCATGCCGCAAAATTCGCGCGCTGGGCGAGTTGAAGTCCGTAATCGCGGACACCGGAGGATTCGATGATCGATCGTGATATTTTCGAGGATCTCTTCGTTCTCGAAATCGCCAACAATCACTGGGGACGCCCCGAGCGTGGGCTCAAGATTATCAACACTTTCGCGCAAGTGGTGCGGTTCAACAACGTACGAGCGGCCTTGAAGCTCCAGTTTCGCCACGTCAACACCTTCATCCACAAAGATTTTCGCGACCGTACCGACATCCGGTACGTCAAGAAAACCATCGACACGCGCTTGACCGACGACGATTTCGCGGCTCTGGTGAAGAGCATTCGCCAGCTGGCCTGCATCCCCATGGCGACACCGTTCGATGAGCGCTCCGTCGATTTCTGCTGCGAGCTGGGCATCCCGATTTTGAAGATCGCCAGTTCCGATCTCAACGACTGGATGCTGATCGAAAAGATCGCCAAAACCAAGAAGCCGGTAATCGTCTCCACAGGAGGATCGTCGCTCAAGGATCTGGACGACCTGGTGACCTTTTTCACCAACCGCAACATTCCCTTGGCGATAAATCATTGTGTTTCGCAGTACCCGTGCGAGGACCGCGACCTGGAGATGAACCAGATCGATTTCCTGCGGGGGCGCTACCCCCATCTCACCATTGGTTTTTCAACCCACGAATATCACGACTGGACGTCGTCCATGCTCATCGCCTATGCCAAGGGTGCGCGGACGTTTGAGCGCCACATCGATATCGATGAGGATGGCCGGGCAGTCTCGCCCTACTGCTCGTTGCCCGACCAGGTAGATACCTGGTTCAAGGCATTCCACAAGGCCAAGGAGATGTGCGGACCCGCAGGAACGCAGAAGCGCATGGCGCCGCGCAATGAAATCGAGTACCTTGACTCGCTGGTTCGTGGAGTCTATGCCAAGTCGGATCTGCCGGAAGGACACATTCTGACCGATGACGATGTGTACTTGGCGATCCCCTTACAGCAAGGGCAGATTTCCTGCCGCGAGTTGATGCGTGGCGAGGTCCTGACGCGCCCGCTCCAGGCGGACGAAGCGATCATGATCGACGCCATCGACAGTCCGTATGCCAGCGTGCCGTCTCTTCGCCAATCGATTTACCGTCGCGGCATCGCGCCGACAGGCAAATCCTCTTCGTGAGGCCCCATGAAAACTATCAGTATTGTTACGGGCTGCTACAACGAGGAAGAGAACGTAGAGGAGCTTTATAACCGCGTTCGCCAAGCCATGGTGGAGGCCGGACGGTATTGCTACGAGCACATCTTCATCGACAACAGCTCCGAGGACCGGACGGTAGAGGTATTGAAGGACATCGCCCGCCGCGACCACAACGTGAAGGTGATCGTAAACGCCCGAAATTTCGGTCATATCCGTTCGCCGTATCACGCACTGATGCAGGCCCAGGGCGATGCAGTGATCAGCATCGTCGCCGACTTGCAGGATCCCCCGTCCCTGATTCCCAAAATGATCGCCAAATGGGAAGAAGGGTACAGTATGGTCCTCTGCATCAAGAAGAGCAGCGAAGAGAACTCGCTGATGTTTTGGGTTCGGAAGCAGTATTACCAATTGGTGCAGCGGCTATCCCAAATCCAAACGTTTCAGAATTTCACCGGATTCGGATTGTATGATCGCAAGGTAATCGAAACCGTTCGCTCCTTTGGCGACTCCTACCCATACTTCCGCGGAATGATTGCCGAAGTTGGACTGCCCCACTTTGAGCTGTATTATGACCAACCTGCGCGGAAAGGTGGCATCACCAAAAACAATTTTTACTCTTTGTACGATCTGGCGATGCTAGGCATCACGAATCTTTCTAAGGTCCCGCTCCGCCTGGTGACAGCTCTGGGATTTGTATCGTCGATCCTCTCGCTCCTTGCCGGCTTGGGATATTTCGCATACAAACTCCTGTTTTGGAATAACTTCAGCGTGGGAATCCCACCCTTAATCATCGGGCTGTTCTTTTTGGGATCGGTGCAGTTACTGTCAATGGGGATTCTTGGTGAGTATCTGGGGGCGATCCACACGCAAGTTCAGAAACGGCCACACGTGATTGAAAAGGAAAGAGTGAATTTCGAGTACCAGCCGACGGAACCCGAGGTGCGCGTGGAGGTCGAGAACTATGGACAGAAGTGAGTCCAATGTCCGGCTGCAGCGCACTTGCCCGATTTGCGGCGAATTGCACGGTCGGCGATTGGTCCACCAATCCTTCGAACCACTAAGCGGCGTTACGTTTGTGGAAAGCTATCACGTTACAGTCTGCGCAAATTGCGGATTTGGGTTCGCAGATGGCATCCCCAATCAAGAGGTTTTCGACGCCTACTACCGGGACCTGTCCAAGTACGAGCATCAACATAATGGCGGCAAGGAATCTGCTTTAGAGGCGACTAGATTCCGGGAGACCGCCGCGACCATTGCGCAGTTCATTCCATCGAAAAGCGCTAGAGTTTTGGAGATCGGATGCGCCACAGGGAAGTTGTTATCTCTCATTAGGGACGCGGGCTTTCCGAGTATTCAAGGGCTAGATCCTTCACCCGGCTGCGCACGAGCCGCCTACCAGTTGTATAGAGTACCGGTCGCGGCGAGTAGCCTATTTACCATTCCGCCGCCGGACAAGCTCTACGACTTCATCATCCTGCTGCACGTTATGGAGCACGTGGAAGATCTTCGTAAGGCCGTCGAATGCCTGCGACGAGTACTTGCCCCAAATGGCCGGGTCTTCGTTGAAGTGCCCGATGGAAGCCGCCTCGCAGGACGTCCAGATGCACCCTACCAGGAATTCAGTAACGAGCACATCAATTTCTTCTCGACGGTTTCTCTTTCCAATCTCTTCAAAACGAATGGCTTCAGGGTTGTCACAACAGGAGAAGCCGTGCACGATCAATGTGAGAACACCAAGTGCAACGTCGCCTGGGGCGTCTTCGAATTGACAGAGAAGCAGCAGCAAATTGAATCGGATCGCATCTCGGAACCTGGCCTGCGGCAGTACATCGAGGAATCGGCTGAAACAGATCGACGGGTCTTCCAGGCCATCCAAAGTGGCGCTCGCAATCGGGAATTATTGGTGTGGGGGACCGGAGCCCATACCCGGCGTCTTCTAGCCACCGGAGGTTTTACGGATATTCGCATCGCTGCCTTCATCGATTCCAATCCCCAGTACCAAGGACGCGAACTGCGCGGCATTCCAGTGATTAGTCCGGCATCCATTCAAGGACATACCGAGCCTATCCTGATTTCCACCCGAGGATTCCAACGCGAGATTCGCGACCAGATTCGTCAGCAGCTTAAGCTCAACAATGAAGTCATCATGCTCTATGACGCCGATTGAAAAGTCGGGGCTGGTCAATTTGTCAGCTACCATCGCGCCTCTCGAAGCTGCCATTGGTGATTCTCACCAGGGCCTTCCAGAAGACGTCTTCCTGTTCGTCAGCCGTATCACACCGCTGATCAACGTGGATTTGTTGATCAAGGACAATGCTGGCCGCACACTGCTCACTTGGCGCGACGACGAGTTTTTCGGCGCAGGCTGGCACATCCCGGGTGGAATTATTCGATATAAGGAGTTGGCCGTCGACCGCATCCGGGCTTGTGCGCTCACGGAACTGGGCGCCGAGGTCGCGTTTGATTCTGCTCCCCTGCTAATCTCCGAAAATATTCGACCACATCGCAGCCGCGGTCATTTCATTTCTCTGCTCTATCGCTGCCAGCTCTTGACACCACTCGACGAAGCGCGCCGCGCCAGTTCTACTCGACCTTCGGCGGGAATGTGGAGCTGGCACCAAGGCTGTCCACCAGATCTGATTGAAGCTCAAGCCGAATACGCATCGTTTTTCTAATGACAGTCGCTCCGCCCATTCCATCCGAAGACCGGCGTCCGAAGATTTCGCGTGCCAAAGTGATTTCCCTAACCGTGGCCATGCTGCTAGCTGCCACGCTGCTCTACTACTCGCTCCGGGGTATTCAGTGGTCCCAGGTCGGCGGCCTCGTCGCAGGGGCTAAGCTTTCCTATCTTGGCTTGGGCTGTTGCCTCATCACGCTGACCTTGTTTCTACGCGCCTTTCGCTGGCGCATTCTCTTGACTGCTGAAGGCCCGGTCAGCATTCCGGATGCGTTCTGGGCCACTTCGGCAGGGTATTTTGGCAACAATTTCCTGCCGGCTCGGGCGGGCGAATTCGTGCGGGCCTTTATGGTCAGCGCTAGGACGGGCTTGAACAAGGCATACGTGCTTGCCACTGCGTTCTCCGAGAGAATGGCGGATGCAATCGCCCTAGTGGTCATCAGCGCGCTGGTCCTTCTGACGATGCCGGCGCAACCGGGGTGGCTCGCTACAGCGGCCAAGCCCTTCGCGATTCTGGGATTGGGCGGCGTGCTTGCGATCGCCCTGCTGCCGCGCCTGGAGTGGCTCGGCAGGAGTATTCTCGAGCGCAGTCCTATCCCGATCGGTTTGCGAACGAAACTTACAGATGTGATGGAGCACGGCCTGCGCGGCATTCGGGCGTTCCATCAACCACGTCGTTTGTTCGGATTCCTCGGACTCACGATGCTCATCTGGTGCCTGGACGCTGCAACCACGGTGATCTATGCGGCGGCACTTGGACTGGTAATGCCACTCGCGGTGGCCTTTCTGTTGATCGCTGGACTCGGACTGGGAAGCGCCCTGCCCTCGACGCCGGGGTACATCGGCATCTATCAGTTCGTAGCCGTCAGCGTGCTGGTGCCTTTCGGATTCAGCAAAACCGACGCGGTAGCGTACATTCTCGTATTTCAGGCGTTGCAATACGTCGTCATTGGAATCTGTGGAGCATTAGGCTTTCTGAAATACCGGCGCCGCCGGCCCGAGGTGCAAGCATGACGGCCACGGAAACCAGTGTGGGCGATCGTTTGGAAGCGGCAGCATGGAGACTGGAACGGCGCCCCGCCTATTTCGTCTTGGTGCTAGCACTGATCTACGTGATCCTCATCTGGCCCTCCGTTGGTCGCCATCTCTGGTTTGACGAGTTGCATACGTTTTACATGGCACAGGCCCCGAGCGTCCATGAATTCATGGAAGAGTACCGGACCCTGGATCTGAATCCACCCCTTTCGTTCTTGATTGTGCGGGGATCGATCGACGTTTTCGGGCCGACAGAATTTGGCACCCGATTCCCCAGCATGGTTGGCTATTTCCTGGGGAGCATGGCCCTATTTGTATTCATCAAGCGAAGAGTAGGTGCCTGGTGGGGGGCCATGGGGGTAGGCTTATTTTGGTGTAACCCTTATTTCTATTTGACTACCGAAGCACGCCCATATGGCATTCTGGTCGGCTTCTTTGGGCTCGCGCTGGTTTCGTGGGATCGCGTCGCGAACTACGCGGCCGTAGGAGGCGAACGTCGACGCGCTCTCGCTGGCGTCGGGATTGGCATCACCGGCATGCTGCTAACCCACGCCTATTCCCCGCTCTGGGTGATGCCGTTCTGGGCCGCCGAGCTGATACGGTCTTGGCAGAAAAGGCGTATCGACTGGCCTCTATGGGCGGTGTGTCTCCTTCCACTTGTGTCGTGCCTTTCATACCTGCCTTTGATTCGGAGCGTTGAAGGAGCTGTAGTGCCTGCCGGGGGGCAAGGTGGGCTTACAAAACCTTTTTGGTATTTTGTTGCAATATTTCTAGGGGTCGGCCCCGCGTTGGTCGTCGCAGCCTTCTTTGCGTTCGGCATAGCGGCGTGGCGCAACCGCGCTAATGCCTCACCGTCCGAGTCCACATCCCAGGTAGGCTTTCAGGCGCCGGAGCTTGTGTTTCTACTCGCAGCCGTATCTCTACCTGTGGTCCTGAATTTCATGACCATGTACACTCATGGCCCTTTTTACGGGCGGCACGCGTTTCTTACTGTGCTGAACGTCAACTTGCTGGTGGTCCTTTTCATGGCGTACGAAAGCCGGGCCAATCGCTTGTCGGGCATGGCCGCGGCCATTGTAATTGTCGGATTCAGTATGTTCTTCCTCTGGCGCCTCGACTTGAATTCGGTGGAGCTCGATCTGAAGGCGCCACTGCTTGGGAAAGACCTGAATGGAATTCATCCCGAATTACCCCTCGTTGCAGATAGCATCCTGACGTATCTGGAAATGGATCATTACGAGAATCCCGCGGTGCTGGCACGACTCTTTTACGTGGTAGATCCGGAATCTTCTATCAAATACACCGGGTCCAATCTGACCGAGGGAGTTCTAACCATGAAGCAGCACTTCCCAGTCCGGGCGAACGCCTCCACCTATCGAGACTTCGCAATGCAGCATCGGCATTTCATGATCTTTGGGGATCCTAGCCAACACCGAGGGTGGATACTTCTCAAGTTGAAAGCCGAGGGAGCGCAAGTGACGGAACTGGGACGCCTCGATACCCCATATCCGGATTCAAAGCTATACGAAGTCCGGCTAGATCCTTAGTTGGTTACCGCCGAAGACTCTTCCTAATGAAACCTGAAATCTTTGCCGAAAAGTGATAAAGCATTGTTACCATCATAAGAATAAGCTGCATGCCAGACGACGGATTCATCGACTACTACGAGCTCCTCCAGATCAGTCCCAACGCGGAAATGGAGACGATCCAGCGCGTCTACAAACTGCTGGCCGCGCGCCATCATCCCGACAACACCGAAACCGGGGATTTGGATAAGTTCTTATTGCTAAAACGGGCTTGCGAAACCCTTACCAATCCAAGCCTGCGCGGTGAATATGATGCGTTATACCAACAGCGCAATACCGCCCCAATCGAGATTTTCGAGCTCAAGGAGTTCAGCATTGGCATCGAAGGCGAAGCCAATCGGCGTCTGGGAATCTTGTGCCTGCTCTACACGCGCCGACGCAGTAATCCGGACGATCCCGGCTTGTCGATGCTGGAATTCGAATCCATGATGTCGGTGCCCCGCGAGCACCTGATGTTCACCATGTGGTACCTGCGCGAGCATAACTGCCTCCGCCAGGACGAAGCTAGTGATTACGTGATCACCGGCGAGGGCGTGGATTACGTGGAAACTCACCTGCCGTCCAATAAGCTGATCCATCGGCTTTTGATTGCGTCCGAGAGCGGAGCGGCACACAAGGCCTCACGGGAGCCGGAACAGGAATAAGAACACCTCCACCCATGCCTCCCATTACACTGGTGCTATTGCTGCTGGTAGTCCTGCCTGCCGCATTCTTCGATATTCGCCAGCGACGCATCCCCAACTGGCTGGTCCTGGCAGGATTAGTCATGGGGATCGGCTTAAATACATTTCTTCTCTACGACAATCCCTCCCCGGTGAGTGGACTCTGGTACTCCTTGCAGGGTCTGGGCGTAGCGTTTCTGGTCTATTTTCCGCTTTATCTTTTGCGGGGCATGGGTGCTGGGGACGTGAAGCTAATGGCCGCGGTGGGCGCAATTGTCGGGTGGAAGGCGTGGATCTTCGTTTTGTTCTTCACGTCCGTCCTGGGTGGACTTACCGCGGTTCTGGTAGTGGTGAGCAAGGGGCGCGTCTACCACACTCTTCAGAACCTTGGGGTAATTCTGATGAGCATCCGCTATCGCCAAGCGCCATACTCTACCAATCCGGAACTCGATGTCGGCACAGATCAGGGCGTCCGCATGCCACATGGGGTAATTATTGCCTTGGGGACGATCGGTTACGTAGTCGCTAAAACAATCTGGCCCTAGGACCTAACGGCTGGAGCCAAAATTGCCGATGCCTCTGCTGTGAAGACGCTACTCGTTGGAACCGCCCCTGCCAGTTCGATCGACTGGTCGCTGAGCCTGCAAACCTTTTTGTACTTGCAAGTGCTCGATGTCTTAACGACTTTCCTGGGTTTTCGCTTGGGCCTCTCGGAGGCCAGCCCGTTTATCCGCGCGCTCATGGGCATGGGACCGATGGCCGGCGTCCTGCTCTCTAAGGTGGTTGCGCTGCTCCTGGGAGCCGCCTGCGTTCGTAGCGGACGGTATCAAGTGATCCGGCTGATCAACTACTGGTACGCCGCCCTGGTTGTCTGGAATCTAACCCTGATTCTGTCGCGCTAGTTGGTGCCCGTTCCAGCGAATAGGCCCCGCAGGCCGGTTCCCGTGATGCGCACGGATATCTCCCGGGAGAATGCGCAGGTTTGCTCGCCCGCGTGGATCGAGCGCAAATAGAAGTGGTCGGGATCCTGCTCAAACGGGCACACAGAATAGAGCGGTTCCTCGGTCGGGGTAACAGTATGCTCCCCGTCCTCGATTTCCTGAATCACTTTCATGTTTGAAGCGATCACCTGATTTGGCCCGGAGACGCGAATTCGGAATTGTTGACTTGCTGGCTCATAGTTACCATAGCTGAAACAATGCGCTATGCAGGCCCGATCAGCAACGTGCCCCATGGGGTTGATATAGGCGCCAGAATCAAAGAGCGCCGCTACGACTCGCTGACCGGGCGGAAGCTTGGCCGCCAGGCTGGCAACTTCATTCTCCACCCGATTGAAAGCTAATCCGTCCAGATAGAGGCACGTGAAGAAAAGGGTAGCGATGACCGCAGTAAACCTGGTGATTCCCCGCCCATAGCGCGCCCGGCCCACCATCATAATGAAGACGATTCCAGCCAGCAAGGAAATCCGCTGCGGAATGTACGCAAGCATTTGCTTGTATTGCGGTAGCTGAAAGGCAGAAGGCATCAGAGCCAGTGCAACCACGTGCAGACTCCAGATGTGGACAATCGGATCGGTGAGCATATCCCCCTGATCCAGGCGCTCCAGAAAAAGAACCAGCAGCACAATCAATATGGTGATACTTACAATCAAGTATTTCGAGTCGTACAGCCGAAACTGTTCCACTCCGATCATCCCTCCGATGCCGCTGAGGCTTAGTGCCTGCTCCGACGACCAACGATAAGGGTAGTGGCTTATTATGAACGACCGGATGGCCGCCAGAACAGCTACGCCACCCAAAGGCGCCGCGATTCGCCACGGTGATGGGATCCTGCGCACTATGTAAAGGTATGCCAGGACTGAGGCGACCCAGACGACGGGAAGTGCGTGGGCCATAAACGACAGAATCGCAAGCGGCACGGCAGCCAGAGCCTTCTTTGGCGAGAAGTTCCAGCATAGGCCGAGGATCCACAGGCACAGGCCCACCGACAAATAGAAGTTCAGGAATCCGAAGTGAAACACCAGCCCGTAGGCGAACATGGCCAACAACGGCGAGAACAGCCAGGGGCGGCGGCCGGTTGTGATCTCGACAGCGTAGAATGCGCCCCAGAAAAAGATCAGCACAGCCGCAGCCGACACAAGTCGTTCCGCGACCACAGGACCGTTGCGGTAAATCAGACGCTCTAAAACCCAATCGGTCAGGATGTTCGTGGATTGCGGGACAATTGTTAACCCCTTCACGGCGCCCAAGTCGATCTGCCCGGCAAGCCAGGCATTGTACAGGTGGCTGGAAAGATCTCCGGCCTGGATGTGGTCCTGCCAAACGCACGGGATCAGCATCACCACGGACAACGCGAACACGAGCAGAATCTCGATGCCGCGGGAGAAGTGGGGAGCCGGCGGACCGGTCGAATGATTCGAGATCGTCAACGCAATGGCCTCCGATATCGCGGCTGCTGCCGCGCATTTCCACCGCGAACCACACTCTAGAACCGGCCCAGGAGGGTCTGCTTACGCTCCGGGCGCCGGATGAACCAGGCGAATTGATTCCAAACTCGGTAACAGGGCAAAAGGTGCGGAGACTGAGGCGATCTTCTCCCCAGCCTGCGGAATTAAATCCTCACGCAGCTGCTCTTCGCCGGCTGCGATCGTGAGATACGGCACGAGCCGTGGGTCGATATGCATGATGCGGCAACAGGTGGCATCCACCGCGACCGGATCGGCCCCGGCCACAACAAGACCCATGGGACGAGGGGTGCCTTGAATCGGTCCATTACCCTCCATCCCGACGATTCCATCCACGATTGAGAACGTGCGCGGAAAGAGAGTATGCAGATCGGCGATGGTTTCCGCGATGCCCGCCCAATGCAGCACATTTTTGGGCCATCCATAAACCCCGCCGGGAACCAGTCCGAAGAGGTTCTTCATACTTAATGTGGCGCCGACCCAATGATGCGTTTTCATCTTCGGCATGGAAACCAATAGATCGCACCCCAGCACTGTATTCGGCAAATAGAGCGAACTCAACTTGGAATTCGGCCGGATCAGATTCACCTTGGTGACTTCATCCAGATTGAGATCCGTGAATAGCGACTCGAACTTCGGAAACGCGGAAAAGTATCCGGCGGCGTCGGCCAAGTCCAGCGTCACGCGGCGGTGCCCGGGCCCTTCGGCAACGCGCACATCGGCCGCTCCAGCGGCTCGGAAGGCTTCCAGTGCGGCGTGGACCATCTTTGGATGAGTATTGATCACGGTATTTTGATCGAAC
>Ga0157378_10005570_pt1 | contig 11023 bp, 10 predicted proteins | sample M65metaG_FD_115309 | JGI IMG/M metagenome (GOLD analysis project Ga0157378, IMG submission 115309) | Miscanthus rhizosphere microbial communities from Kellogg Biological Station, Michigan, USA - M6-5 metaG | ecosystem: Host-associated > Plants > Roots > Rhizosphere > Soil | place: USA: Michigan...
CCGGGCGGCAGGCCTGCTTCGATCATCAGCGCCGCCAGCATCATCGGCACGCCAGGATCGCGCTCCGAGGGTTTCAGGATGAACGCGTTGCCGCAGGCGATCGCGGGTGCGAACTTCCACATCGGGATCATTGCCGGGAAATTGAACGGGGTGATGCCGGCGACGACGCCCAGCGGCTGGCGCATCGAATAGATGTCGATGCCGGGGCCGGCGCCTTCGGTATATTCGCCCTTCATCAGATGCGGCACGCCGCAGGCGAATTCGGCGACTTCGAGTCCGCGCTGGATGTCGCCCTTGGCGTCGGGAACGGTCTTGCCGTGCTCGCGCGCAAGGCAATCGGCGAGCTTGTCGTAATCGCGTTGCACCAGTTCGACAAATTTCATCATCACGCGGGCGCGGCGCTGCGGGTTGGTCGCAGCCCACTCCGCTTGAGCGGCGCTGGCGTTCTCGACGGCCGCGCGAACCTCGGCCTTGGACGCCAGCGCCACCTTGGCCTGGACGTCGCCGGTCATCGGCTCGAAAACGTCGGCCGTGCGGCCCGACGTGCCCTTGACCTCTTTGCCGCCGATGAAGTGCCCGATGGAACGCATGCGTCTTCTCCCTGAAAGCCCGGCGGCAGCCGGAGGCTGCCGATTTCTTGTTTTGACGCGTTTTCTTCACGCGAACCGGTACCCACTTCGCTCGAAAACGCTATCGGTTACTTTGGAGCCCTTTTTGACCCGCATTTCTTAGGATACAAGTCCGATAAAATGCACCATAGATGTGCGGAAATGCAGGATCAAGGCGACAACGCGCAAAGCACCAATCCCCTCGACTGGGACGACTTCCGTTTCGTCCTTGCGATCGTGCGCGGCGGATCGGTCTCGGCTGCCGCCAAGCAGCTCGCCGTCGATCATGCCACAGTGATCCGCCGTGTCGACCGGCTGGAACGGCACCTGTCCGCAAAACTGTTCGATCGGCGCAAGACCGGCTACCTCCTCACCGAGGCCGGCCAGCGCGTTGCCGACAGTGCCGAGGCGATGGAATCGACGATTGTTGCCAACCAGGAGGCCGTCGGCGGCTCCCGCGCGCATCTGACCGGCACGGTCCGGATCGGCGCGCCCGACGGCTTCGGCAGCCATTTTCTGGCCTCGCGGCTGGTGAAATTCACCGAGCGGTATCCCGATCTCGATCTGCAACTGGTCGCGACCGCGCGGCTGTTCAGCCTGTCGAAGCGCGAGGCTGACATCGCGATCAGCCTCACGATGCCGAAGGAAGGCCGCATCGTCGGGCGCAAGTTGCTGGACTACAGCCTCGGGCTTTATGCCGCGCCCGCCTATCTCGATCGCACGCCCGCCATTAAAAGCCGTAGCGACCTGCCCGGCCATCGCTTCGTCGGCTACATTGAGGAACTGCTGTTCACGCCGGAACTGGACTACCTGCCGCAGGTCTCGCCAAAAATTTCCGCCAAGTTCCGCAGCGCCAACCTGATTGCGCAGCTCAACGCGACGCTGGCCGGCTTCGGCATCGCGGTACTGCCGCACTTCATGGCGACGGCGCATCCGGAGCTGCGGCCGGTGTTGCCGGACGAGATCACGATCTCGCGGACGTTCTGGTTGTTGATGCACGCCGACAGCAAGGATCTGGCGCGGATCAGGGCCGTGGCGGATTACATCTACGAGACGGTGGAGAGCGAGCGGGCGTTGTTTAGTGGGCAGTAAACCCACCGTCATTGCGAGCGAAGCGAAGCAATCCAGGCTTTGCGCGAACGAGAACTGGATTGGTTCGTCGCTTCGCTCCTCGCAATGACGCCGAAACAACTAATGCGACTTCGCCTTGGCCTTCTTCGCCGCCGGCTTCACCGCGGTCCGTTCCAGCACTGCGTCCCGCCCCGACGACAGTATCTCATCGGAGAACTCGCCAGAGCCGGCAATGCGCGACAGCACTAGCGTGCCCATCATCGTGGCGAGCGCGGCCATGGCCTGCTTGCGCGCGGTCTTGCGCGGCACGTCGAGAATCTGATCGGCTATGATGTCGATCATCTGTTCGAGCTTGGCGGCAAAGGCTTTTCGCGTCTTCAGACTTTCACGCGCGATCTCGGCGCCGAGCGTCGGCACCGCGCAGCCGTGGCCGGGGTCGTCGCGATGAACTGATGTCAGATAGCTCTCGACGATGGTGGCGAAGCGCTTTTCGGGCGGGGTCTGTTCGGCGACCTTGCGCCAGCGCTCGGTGGAACGGTCCATCGCATAGCCAAAGGCCTCGACCACCAGCGCCTCACGCGAGTCGAAATGCGCGTAGAAGCCGCCATGGGTGAGGCCCGCCTCCTTCATCAGGTCGGCGACGCCGATGCCATGCGCGCCTTTTTCCCGAAGCCGCACCGACGCTTTCTTCACGATCCGGGCATGGGTTTCCTGCTTGTGTTCCTTCGAATAGCGCATCAGCCGTCCTATTAGATGTTTTCAGTCATATAATAACAGTCGTGCGGCGAAAAAGCTGCATCTATTTCGCTTTTTCGGCCCTGCCGATCATGGAAAACGCCGCGGTCGCGTGCACTGCAAGAAGCCGGAACCGTCGCGCAGGAAGCCTCGGCATTGCCGGTTCGCCGTCCAAGCTCGATCACCTTGGCTTCGGCCGACATGATGCGGACTGTACCGACAGCGACCGGCAGCTTGACAAGCCGGCTCAATGTCCGGGAAGTGGCGGCAACGGTTCCAACAAGGCCCGAGACGATCTCATGGAAATGCTCAACCCCCATTGCGGTATCGATCGCGATAAACGCGGCGTGGTTCGCCTGACGATCTGCAATGCAGGCTCGCTCAACATTCTCTCCTCCGCCGTCACCAACGGCGTGCGCGAAGGCTTCGAGAAGCTGGCTGCCGATCCGGAGATCCGCGCGGTGATCCTGGCCGGCCAGAGCGAAAAGAGCATGATCGGCGGCGCCGATATCAAGGAGATGGCGAAACTCGACCAGAAGTCGGCGGAGGCCTTCATCACCCGGTTGCGCGACCTCTGCGAGGCGGTGCGGCAATTTCCGGCGCCGGTGATCGCCCGCCTGCCCGGCTGGTGCCTCGGCGGCGGGCTGGAAGTCGCCGCCGCCTGCGATTTCCGGATCGCGGCGCATGACGCCATGTTCGGCATGCCGGAAGTGCGCGTCGGCATCCCTTCGGTGATTCATGCCGCCCTGTTGCCGCGGCTGATCGGCTGGGGCCGCGCGCGCTGGCTGGTGATGACGGCGGAGAATATCGATGCCCCGACGGCGCTGGCGTGGGGCCTGATCGACAAGGTCGCGCCGCAGGGCGAACTCGATGCCGCGCTCGAGCACACCGTGAAGGCCCTGCTCGAATGCGGCCCGCAGGCGCTGCGCTCGCAGAAGGCGCTGTTGCGGCAGTGGGAGGAACTGCCACTGACCGAGTCCGTCAACCTCAGCGTCGGCGTTTTCGGGCAGTCCTATCTCACCGGCGAGCCGCAGCGGCTGATGCAGGGATTTCTGGACCGGAAGCGGTAGACCGCCGCCCCGCGCGCCGCGTTCGGATCAACCTGGCTCATCCGAACGCGAAATTTTCTCATGAAGTGATTTTCCCAACTTTGTGGGATCGTCCCGTTGCATCTTTTGCAGCGCATCATATGATGATCATAATCTTATCTTCTTGCCCGGAGTTTCACCATGGCCGCCGCTTCCGATCCCGTCGTCATCGTTTCCGCCGCCCGCACGCCGCTTGGTCGCTTCATGGGCGAATTGTCGCCGCTCAGCGCCCACAAGCTCGGTTCCCATGTGATCGGCGCGGCGCTGGAGCGGGCCAGGCTGGCGCCCGAGCGGATCGACGAGGTCTTCATGGGCAACGTGCTGCCGGCCGGACAGGGCCAAGCGCCGGCCCGGCAGGCCGCGCGTGGCGCCAGACTGCCTGACGCCACCGGCGCCACCACCATCAACAAGGTTTGCGGCTCCGGCATGAAGGCGACCATGCTGGCCCACGACGTCATCAATGCCGGCTCGGCGGACATCGTGCTGTCCGGCGGCATGGAGAGCATGAGCAATGCTCCCTACCTGTTGGCGAAGGCGCGCGGCGGCTATCGCGCCGGCCACGACCGCATCATCGACCACATGATGATGGACGGGCTGGAGGACGCCTACGAGACCGGCCGCTCGATGGGCGATTTCGGCGAAGCCACGGCGGAGGCCTATCAGTTCACCCGCAAGGACCAAGACGCCTACGCCATGGAAACGCTGACCCGCGCCCGCAAGGCGGTCGAGGGCGGCGCCTTCAAGGCCGAGATCGCGCCGATTACGCTCGCCGAGAAGGCCGGGCCGCGCATCATTGCCAATGACGAGCATCCTTTGAAAGTCGATCCCGCCAAGATCCCCGGCTTGAAAGCCGCGTTCCGCGCCAACGGCACCATCACGCCGGCCGCCTCCTCCGCCAACGCCGACGGCGCCGCGGCGCTGATTCTCGCCAAACGCTCGCTGGTCGATCGCGACGGCCTGCCGGCGCTTGCCGAGATCAACGGCCACGCCACCCACAGCCAGGAACCGCAGTGGTTCACCACGGCCCCGATCCCGGCGATTCGAAAACTGCTCGACAAGGTCGGCTGGAGCGTCGGCGATGTCGACCTGTTCGAGATCAACGAAGCCTTCGCGGTGGTGGCGATGGCGGCGCAGAAGGATCTCGGCATCCCCCGCGAGAAGCTGAACGTCAACGGCGGCGCCTGCGCGCTCGGCCACCCCATCGGCGCCACCGGTGCGCGCCTGATCGTGACGCTGCTGCATGCACTGGAAGCGCAGAACCTCAAGCGCGGCGTCGCGGCACTCTGCATCGGTGGTGGTGAAGCCACCGCGATCGCGATCGAGCGCGTCGTCCGCTGATCGGGCAACTGCCCACAACAAGTGGTGAGCGACACCTCACGGCGTCGCCCACCTCTCCTTCGCTTGGCGTATTCGGACTCGACGGCCTACGCTTCGGCAGCGCAGTTCATTACTTGTCGAACTTGGTCAGTCGCCACCGCACCAGATCGTCGGCGCCCGGACCGGCCTGCGGCCGGACATCCTTCAAGGAAACGACTTCCCCCGACTTCTCATCGACGAGCGCGACCTTCACCATCCGTCCGCTGTTCCTGTTGAGGAACTTCATCGGCGCTCCGGCAGGGCCGGTAATCGCCCACTTGTCGCCGACCTGGGCGAGCGCCTGAATCACCAGAACCATGTCCCTGCCCTTTCGGGTCAGCCGGTACGCGTATCGATCGGGCCCGGTCTGATACAACCGCCGCTCGATCAGCTCGTTTTCCTCGAGATGCTTGAGCCGGTCCGACAGGGTCGCGTGGGTGACGCCAGTCGATTTCCTCAGCTCTTCATATTTGCTCAACCCGAGCGACAGATCTCGCAGGATCAGTACGGCCCAGCGATCGCCGACGGCATCGAGCACCCCGGCGATCGAGCACGCCATTCCCTCAAAGCTGTTCGACCGCATCGACTCCATCCTCTCAAATCACTCTGATTATTAGAGTAATTCGATTGCCCGCGCAAATCTTCGGAAAAGGCTTGCCTTTCAGCAACTCTTATCATTAGAGTTACTGAAAGACAACGGAGAGACGGCCATGGCTGATCTGCGCGATCTGGTTCTCGATGCCCACGGCGCCGCGCAATGGCGCCGGTTTCGCAGCATTGAGGGGGACATGTCGATCGGCGGCGGCCTGTGGGCGCGAAAAGGCTGGCCGGAAGCGCTGAAGAACGTTCGCGTCACCGTCGATATCGCCGACCAGCAGCTCAGCTACGAACCATTCACGGCCGAGGGCTTGCGCAGCGTCTATCGTCCCGACCTGGTCGCGATCGATGACGTCAATGGCAAACGCCTGAAACAGCGGACCAATCCGCGCGAGTCATTCGCGGGCCACACGCCGGCCACGCCATGGGACGATCTCCACCTCGCCTATTTCAGTGGTTATGCGATGTGGAACTACCTCAACACGCCCTTCATGTTCGCTCTGCCGGGTTTCACGGCCGAAGAGATCGAGCCGTGGGTTGAAGGTCGGGAGACGTGGCGCCGGCTCAAGATCACTTTTCCGGTGTCGGTCGCTACCCACTCACCGGAGCAGGTGTTCTATGTCGGCGGCAACGGCCTGATTACGCGGCTCGATTATTCCGCGAACGTCGTCGGCGGTATTCCGACCGCGCACTACATTTCCGAGTATCGCGACTTCGATGGGATCAAGATTCCGACCAAACGCCGCGCCTATCGCCGAAATGCCGATGGCACCCCCATCACGGACGGAGCTGCCGTTGCGATCGACATTGCCGACGTCAAGCTGTCCTAGAGGGCGAAGTCATGTCTCATCCCGCTGCACTTCACACCGTGACACTCGACGTCAACGGCACGCACAAGACCATCGCCGTCGAGGCGCGAAGGTTACTGGTCCATCTGATCAGGGAGGAGCTTGGCCTCACCGGCACGCATGTCGGCTGCGATACGTCGCAATGCGGCGCCTGCACCGTCGAGATCGACGGGCACGCGGTGAAATCCTGCACCGTGCTCGCCGTGATGGCCGACGGTGCGTCAATCACGACGATCGAGGGCCTGACCGGCATCGGCGCCGAACTCAGCCCCATTCAGGCGGCGTTTCACGAGCATCACGCGTTGCAATGCGGCTTTTGCACGCCCGGCATGGCGATGAGCGCGCGGCCGTTGCTGAAGGACAATCCCGACCCGTGCGAGCACGAGATCCGTCACGGCCTCGCCGGCAACATCTGCCGCTGCACCGGCTATCACAACATCGTCCGCGCCGTTGAAAGCCTCGCATCGAAAGGCCACCAGCCATGAGCGACATGACCCCGATTCGCCAGATCGGCCGGCCTCTCAAGCGCCGTGAAGACCTCAAGCTCCTTGTAGGCAAGGGCCGCTACGTCGACGACGTCAGACTGCCGGGCATGCTGCATATGGCGGTGCTTCGCTCGCCACATGCCCACGCCGGGATCAAGCATGTCGATCTCACGGCAGCCAAAACGGCAGCCGGTGTTCGCCTCGTCCTGTCGGGCAAGGCGTTCGATGGCAAGATCGGCCCGATTGTGCCGAACTGGGTCATTCCCGGCAGCAAGGTGCCGTTCCGTCCCGTGGTCGCAACCGACCGGGTTCGCTTTGTCGGCGAGTGCGTGGCGCTGGTGGTGGCGGAAACGCTGGCTGAAGCCTACGACGCGGTGGGCCTGATCGAAGTGGATTACGACGTGTTGCCCGCCGTGACCGATGAAGAAATCGCAATCCGTCCTGACGCGCCACAGCTTCATGACAACGTTCCCGGCAACATCACAACGATCTATAAAGTGCGTGGCGGCGACTACCAGAAGGCGGCGCAAGAGGCCGACCAGGTCATTGCGCTGCGCGTTGTCAATAACCGCCTGATCCCAACCTGCATGGAAACGCGCGCGATCGTTGCCGCCCCCGAGCCGGATGGCACGCTGACGGTCTATATCGGCAGCCAGGTCCCGCACATGCACCGGCGCTGGATCGCCGAGACGGTAGGCATTCCCGAACATCAATTGCGGGTGGTCGCACCTGATATCGGCGGCGGCTTCGGCGCCAAGATGCATCTCTATCCGGAGGATCTGCTCTGTCCCTATCTTGCGCGCGAACTTGGCGTTCCCGTCAAGTGGTGGGAGAGCCGCTCCGAAAGTCATCAATCGACCAGCCACGGCCGCGCTCACACCGAAAACATCGAGGTCGCTTTCAGGAACGACGGCACCATCCTCGGCCTGAAGGTAGCCACGCTCGGCAACGTCGGCGCCTATCTCTCGAACATGGCGAGCGGCGGTCCGACCGTGAACACCGTCAACTTCGGCACCGGCACCTACAAAATCGACAATTACGAGGCGACCTCGCGGGTCGTCGTCACCAATACCGTGCCGGTTGACGCCTATCGCGGCTACGGCCGGCCCGAGGGCGCCTATATTGCCGAGCGCGCGATCGACGCGGTCGCGCGTCACCTCGATCTCGACCAGATCGAAGTGCGCCGGAAGAATTTCGTTCAGCCTGCCGAATTCCCCTATCGCCCCTACGGCAGCATGGGCGTGATGTACGACAGCGGCAATTACCAGGGATTGCTCGACAAGGCGCTCGCGGCCTTCGACTACGATGGACGCCGCAAGGAATGCGAGACCTTGCGCGGCAGCGGCATCTATCGCGGCATCGGCGTCGCCGCCTATACGCATATGTGTGGCATGGCGCCGTCACGCCGGCTGGCTGTGAGCGGATTTGACCGGGGCGGCTGGGAAAGTGCGCGGGTCAGCATCGATTCCAGCGGCCGCGCCACGATCTATTCGGGCTCGATGAGCCAGGGTCAGGGCCACATCACGTCGTTATCTCAGATCGCTGCGGATGTGCTCCAGATTCCGATGGAGCACATCGACATCGTGCAGGGCGACACCCGCCAGGTGCAGGCCGGGCACGGCACTTTCAACTCCCGTTCGATGGCGGTCGGCGGATCCAGCGTGCATGTGTCCTCGAAGCGCATTGTCGCCAAGGCCAGGAAGATCGCAGCGGGCATGCTGGAAGTGGACGAGAAGGATGTTTCCTATTCGGCCGGCGCGTTCAGCGTGCCCGGCACCGATATTGTGCCCCTGACGTTCTCGAAGGTGGCCCGCATGGCCTATGTCGGCCATAAGCTCCCGGATGACGTCGCGCCGGGCCTGGACGAGACCGTATTTTACGACCCGGTCGGCATGGGATCGCCATCAGGCGTCCATCTCGCTTATGTCGAGGTCGATCCGGAGACCGGGATCGTCGACATCCTCGACTACGTGGCCGTGGACGACGTCGGTACGCTGATCAATCCCCTGCTGGCGGCCGGCCAAATCCACGGCGGTGTCGTGCAAGGAATCGCGCAGGCGCTCTATGAAGAGGTCAGCTATGACCCCGACAATGGGCAGCTCCTGACCGGTTCGCTGCTCGACTACGCCGTTCCGCGGGCCGAGCATGTGCCGAACATTCGATCGCTGTTCCAGGAGACGCCCTCGCCGACCAATCCGATCGGCGTCAAGGGCATCGGCGAAAGCGGTTCGATCGCCGCTCCGCCTTGCATGGTCCACGCCGTGCTCGACGCCCTCTCGCCGTTCGGCATCACGCATCTCGACATGCCGCTGACGCCGCCGCGCATCTGGGCGGCGGTACAATCCGCACGTACGGGAGCGAGCCGATGATCCCCGCCGCCTTTGGTTATGTCCGCGCGACTTCGCTCGCCCAGGCGATCGATCTGTTGCGGGAAGATCCGGATGGAACAAAGCTGCTTGCCGGAGGTCACACTCTTCTGCCGGCGCTGAAATTGAGGCTGGCGTCGCCCGAACGCCTGATCGACATCGGCGGCATCGGCGAGCTCAAGGGACTCCAGATCAGCGAAAGCGGCATCAGGATCGGTGCCTTGACTACGCATGCCGAGTTGCTCGCTTCCGAGCCGTTGTCCCGGATACTGCCGATCTTCCGTCAGGCGGCCGGCCAGATCGCAGATCCCCAGGTGCGTAACCGCGGCACGATCGGCGGATCACTCGCCAATGCCGATCCGGCGGCCGATTGGCCCGCGATTGTCGTGGCGCTGCAGGCAGAGATCGAGATCGCAGGCCCGGAGGGCTCGAGACGGGTGGCGGCAAAGGACTTCTTCGTCGACATCTTTTCGACCGTACTGAAACCGGACGAAATTCTCACGGGCATTCGGATATCGATTCCGACGCCAGGCATGCGTTTCGTCTACCGCAAGATACGTCACCCCGCGAGCGGATTTGCCGTCGTCGGTATTGCGGCTGGCCTGCGCGTGCAGAACGGTGTGGTTGCCGAGATTTCCATCGGCGTTACCGGCGCGGCAGGTCACGCATTCGTTGGCGAAGCGGCTGCGTCCTTCCTGACCGGCAAGGCGCTCTCACATGAGAATATCGGCGAGGCCTCGCAATTGCTGAGCGAGTCCACCGAGTGCCTGTCGGACCGCTACGCTTCGGCGGAGTACCGCGCCAACCTGATCCGGACCGAGACCAGCCGCGCGCTACGTGCGCTTTCGTCGTGAGACGGCCGCCTTCGCGCCGGCCGCGGCACGATCGGCGACGCCGCCTGCAAATCGCTTGCGATTGAATGGAACTGCGCCTGCGCCGGCTACGACCTCGACATCCTCGAGTCGCAGCGGCTTGCCGCTCGTCGTGCGCATTTCCGGATATTCGATCGGGCGCCCCGCGGCCCGGTCGCGGAAAACCACCTGCGGTCCCGCCGGCTCTGCGAGCCAGTCGTCGCCCCACTTCTTCAACGCCAGATAGGCCGGAAAGAAATCGCGCCCTTTCTCGGTCAAAACGTACTCATATCGACCGGCATGTGCAGGTTGCGGCACCCGCTTCATCACCCCGGCATCGACGAACTTCTTCAGCCGGGTGCTCAGGATGTTAGGAGCGACACCGACATAGTATTCGAACTCGTCGAAACGCTTCACGCCGTAGTAAGCCTCGCGCAGAATCAGAATCGACCAGCGGTCGCCGACGACTTCCATGGCGCGCGCCATGGAGCATTCCTTGTTGGCCAGGCGACTTTGCTTCACACCAGACATCGCTATCCTTCAGATCCGAGCTCGGCCATACCATATTGGCCCGGATTCGGCTATGTCCAGCCTCACCTTGGCATCTCTGTCATGATTGACGGCCCAGCGGCGGGTTGGATCCCGCTCCACTTCGGGTCGCCGCGATCGCCTGGATAGAGATCGGTTTGCCTTCGAAAATCGTTACCTATTGCGGCTTGGATGGTGGTAGCGAATTCAGGACCCTGAGGTACTTCTCGCGCTCGCTTCTGAAGAATATCGTCGCTTGAGACACGTCCATCGACGCTACGAGCCGCGATGCATTTGCATTGATCCTTGCCAGGTTCTCATCGCTCGCGTTCCAGACGTTCAACGCCTCGTTCAAACGCGTGACGACATCGTCCGGCGTACCCGGCGGCGCAAACAACGCCGACCAGAGGCTGTATTCGAATTTTCCGACTTTCACACTCTCGCCGATCGTTGGAACGGCCGGCAAAGCCGGATTGCGCTCCGGGCTCGC
>Ga0157378_10005572_pt1 | contig 11022 bp, 10 predicted proteins | sample M65metaG_FD_115309 | JGI IMG/M metagenome (GOLD analysis project Ga0157378, IMG submission 115309) | Miscanthus rhizosphere microbial communities from Kellogg Biological Station, Michigan, USA - M6-5 metaG | ecosystem: Host-associated > Plants > Roots > Rhizosphere > Soil | place: USA: Michigan...
CGCAAAGACTGCAGCAGATTGCCGGCATTGGCGTCGACCGAATGGGGGCGATCGCCGATTCTTCGGAACGCGACTTCTTGCGGCTTGAGAATCTCGATGTCGACATTCCGCCGGACCGCGACGCGATCCTTCGAACGCAGCTCGCGGCGAAGCTCGACGCCGACAACAGCTACCTGCCGTTCGCCGGCCAAAAGAGGCTTCGCGAAGTCGCAGCCCGGCATGTGTCGCTTTTGTCGGGAGTTCCTTATGAGGAACGCAATTGCATCATCTCGGCTGGCGGCCTTTCCGGTATTCTCAACGTCCTTCTCGCAACGGTCGAGGTCGGCGACGAAATAATCGTGACCGATCCCACGTACGCGGGCCTCCTCAATCGCATCCGGGTAGTGGGCGGGACCCCGGCATTTGCGCCCATGAATTTTGATCCCGGCGGGCGCTGGGCGCTCGATCGGGGCGCGCTTCGCGCAAGCGTCAATGACAAGACCAGGGCCATGCTCCTGATGTCTCCCTCGATGCCGTCGGGCGCGTCGTTCGATGCCAAGGACTGGTCGCTCATCGCCGAGCTTTGCGTCGCGAACGACCTGCTTCTCATTCTTGATTCCGCCATGGAACGGCTCCTGTTTGACGGGCGCAAGCTTATTCATCCCGCCGGCCTTCGCGGAATGGCCGAGCGAACGATCAGCGTTGGTTCGTCCGCCAAGGAGCTAAGAATGATCGGATGGCGCGTCGGATGGATCGTCGGTCCCGAAGAATATATGCCCGACATCGCCGCGGTTTCGCTCGCCAATGTCGTGGTCCCGGTTGGAATCGCGCAGGATGCCGTCGCGAGCGCGCTTCAATATTCGTCGAGCACGATGGGACCTTATGTCGCCGAGCTTCAACGCCGGCGCGACATCGTCATGGACGAGCTCGCCGGGCTTCCCTTTGGAATACCCGATGGCGGCTGGTCGATGCTGTTGCGCGTATCCGATTTCGGGATCGACGGCGAAACCATGTCGCAGCGCCTCCTCGACGAGGGAGTTTGCGCAACGCCAATGTCCGGGTGGGGAGAGGCTCACGCTTCCCAATATGTAAGGTTCGTATTCGCCAACGAGCCCGCCGACCGGCTGCGGCTGCTGGGATCGAGGGTGCGCTCGGCGCTGGAGTTCTAAGGGCGAGGATCTCGCTTTCGGTGCGCGGCAACCTTGGCCTTGTTGCCGCAGGCCTTCATCGAGCACCAGCGCCGCTTTCCAGTGCGCGACGCATCGAGGAAATAGATGCCGCAGGTCGCCGAAGCGCATTTGCGGATGCGGGCACGATCGTCGCCGCCCAGGAGGTAGACGGTCTCGCGGGCGAGGAGCGCGATCAGTTCTTGCGCGGACGCCTTGAGGATCAAAGCACCGTCTGGGCTCAGCGCCGGGGCCGGCGGCTTTGCCGCAGCGAGCCGGTTCAGGACAGATAGAGCGGAGCGGTCGAGATGGGGCCCGGCGTCCGTCACCAGCCGGTATATCGCTTCGCGGAGCGAGCGCGCGTCTTCAAGGTCGTGCTTGGCCGCTTTGGGCGGTGAAGCCGCCAATCCTGCCGAAATCAGCCAGCGGTCGAGGTCTTCCGGCGAGCTTAGGGTTTCGCGTGGGGCAGGGCCTAGGCGCGCCTGGAGCGTCGCAACGAGATCGAGCGCTTCATGGCCTCCCCGGAAGCGGAACCCGTCGCGATCTTCGGCTGGCAAATCACTGGTCATGTAACCCTATTGACAGGTTTCAACGCTTCAGCCAAGAGGTAACCCCATCATATGGTTACAGGAGATTGAAGTGAACCGGGTCTTTTTCCTCGCAAGCGCCACGTTCGCACTAGCTTCAGTCCTTGCTGCGGATGCATCGGCAAAGCCGGCGGCAATCACCGGCTTGCACTCGCTCGAAGGCACGTGGGTCATGGAAACGGCCTATGAAATCCACCCTGATGGTAGCCGCACCTCCAATTATACCGAGCATCCCCTGGGACTGCTCTCGGTCGATTCAGCCGGCCGCTATAATCTGCAGATCTTCCGGCCTGGCCGGCCGGCTTTCGCGAGCGGCGACAAGACCAAAGGAACGGCGGACGAATACCGCCAGGCGGCGCTGGGTTCGAGCACGCATTTTGGAAAGCTCGCCGTCGATGTGAAGAAGCACCAGCTGGTCTTCGATATTGAAGGTGCGTCCTTTCCCAATTGGGAGGGCAAACGCCAGGTGCGCGACTATCATTTCAAGGACGGGCGCTTGAGCTACGCTGTCCCGGCGAGCGCGTCTGGAAATGGAACGATCGCTTATTCGGTGTGGCGCCGGGCCCGCTGACGCGCCCGTGCTCGAGCTTTTCGCCGATCCCAACTGGCCCGAGGCGCAACGGCGCATGTCTGAAGACCTGGTCCGCGCGCTCGAAGCGGTCGGGCGCTCGGTCCGGCGGCGCCTTCGCCCTTCTCGCAAGGAGCCTTTGTTGAGCCGCAGCCTTCACGGGCAGAACGTCGTGGTTATCGGAGGGAGCTCGGGGCTCGGCGCTGCCGTTGCCGTGCTGGCCCTCGAACAGGGCGCCCGGGTCATTGCGTACAGCCGGTCGGGCCGCTCGCCAGGCGGAGTGGAAGGCTTGGCCGTCGATGTGACCGACAGCAAGGCCCTTGACCAGGCTCTGGGACGGGTGGGGCAGATCGACCACCTGGTTCATACCGCGGGCGCCAGGACTCCGTCCGAGCCGCTTTCCTCCCTTGCTCCCGACAGTCTACAGCAAGCCTTCGCGCCCAAGCTGTTCGGGGCCATCGAAGCAATCCGCGTTGCTTTGCCTTATCTCTCGAAGAATGCGTCGATCACGTTGACCTCGGGCCAGCTTTCCCGAAAATACGGGACTGGAACGCTCGCCAAGGGCGTGGTGAACGCGGCCGTCGAAGCGGCCGGCCGGCATCTTGCCAAGGAGCTTGCTCCCCGCCGGGTGAACGTCGTCAGCCCGGGCGTCGTCGGGACCGAGTTCTGGGGCGAGGACGGCAGTGAATCTCGTAGGATGTTTCTCGAGGGCGTCGGGAGCGGTCTTCCCGTCCAGCGCGTCGGGGCGCCCGAGGAACTGGCTTCAGCCTATCTCTTCGCAATGACTAATGGCTTTGCCACCGGTGCCGTGATCGACGTCGATGGTGGCGGCTTGTTGTAAGCGATGATTCCCTGTCCGATTGGCTACCTTCAAGCCGGCCTAATCGCTGAGCGGCGCGGGGTTCGCCTTGCCAGCGCTCAGCGCGCTCAACATCTCATAAAAAGCGTTCGCCGCTGGCGCGTTCAAGCGCATTTCCAATGCCGAGCCTACTTCGTCGAGAATCCTGCCGAAGGAGCGGCGGCCATCAACCCGGCTGGCGATATTGTAGAGCCAGGCGTGGCTGTTCCGATCGCTCTCGAGCACGAGGTTGACGCGTCTTCGAACATCCGGGTCAAGCGACCATAACAGAGCCCGAATGTTCACTGGTCCTTGCCATGTCCGCGCCGGGATGAAGCTCCTTACCGAGGCCAGCTTCGTCCCTTCTCCGTCTCGTGGCGTGGCCCGAGGCGGCGAAATCCGTGGAGCCTCGAAGTCTTGGGAAGTTCGAGCGAGCTGGAACGCAATTGCTGCGCTTGCCACGGTCGCGCGCTGCATCTCCCTTGCCGATACTTTGTCGACGTCGTCAGCGGCCGAATGATTATAGGGATCGCGCTCGTGAGCGAGCTGGACGGCGGCGGCTTCGAATGGAGGCGAAGCGAATAAGGCGTGATCGGAAAAACCCTGGAATGGAATGGACTTCCAGGCCGAGCAGCCGTCGTCCGTTTGCCGGAACACCTCGCTGATGACGCCTTCAGCGATGCGGTTCAGGGGAGAGGCGATATAATCGGGATGACGCTCGAGCACGAACGGCCCGCACCCTTTAAACTGGTCTTCGCCTACCATGTCGACGTTGATCACGGCCCTGGGCCCGGCAAGGCCGCTCTCGGCAAGCTCGTGGAGAAGCGCGACGCTTCCCAGGAATTCGGGACCCCATATGAAGCGCAAGGTTAGGCCTTGGGGGGCCCCTTCCGCTCTCAACTGCGAAAGAACCCGGACTGCTCCTAAAAGCGCGGCAACGCCTGAAGCATTGTCATTGGCGCTCGGACGGGGATGGCAAAGATGCGCAACCAGCCAGGCTTCGTCCCGACTTTGTCCTGGAATAGTCCCGGTCACGACGGGCATGGACGCCGACCGGTCGATCAGGACCAAGGCATGCGCACGAGCGCCAGACGCCGCCGATTGGCGAAGCTTCGACATCACGTCCGGGGTTGTGCTGAACGCGAATAGCCTCGTCTCCTGCGGAAGCTCGATTCGGCCATTTACGAAGCCTTCTTCACCGGTTGCCCGCGCCGCGCCGTCACTGATGAAACCGGCGATTCCAGATTGTTCGAGCAATGCAGTCCGTTCCGCGCCGAGCGGGATATCTGAATCGAGAAGGAGCAGGCTACCTCGGTTTTGACCGGGGTCGCCGCCTTCGGCATGCAGCTCGAGCTCCAGGCCTTCCGCGGGCGTCGGGTGCGAATAAGCGCCGATCGTGAACGGGTCCTTAGAATGATCGAGGGTGATCGCCTTTTTGCCCGAGCCAATTGTCAGCTTCGCCTCGAGCGGACTCCACGAGGCCGGCGCTTGCCAGTTCCACCACCTTGTTTTGCCATCGGCCGCAAACTTCCTGATCTCGACGTTGGAAAGCCCCCAATCGAACGCACGATCCCGAACTTCGCGGGCGGCTGCCTCGATCCCGCTCGACGCCTGGTAACGGTCAAGATGAGCGATCGCCCTTAGGGCGGCCATCACCTCGTCGGTCGGAGTGGCGGCAAGGGCCGCCTGGACCAAATTCTCTAGCTTCATCAAGCGTACCTTGCTGGACGAACGGCTAGAACTATACTTGGCTAAGAACAGCGCAAGGAGCCTCGAAATGGAGCTTCTGGAGCCCGAGACAAGAATCGGTTCGGTTGGCACCGGCGAGGCGCTGGCCTTCCGCCAGAACGGCTGGACGCCGGTCAGGAAACTCCTTGGCGCCGACGTTACCGCCGAGATCCTGGCGCGCGCCAAGGCTCGAATGGGGGAGGAACCCCGGACCGTTCTACGGCAATCCCCTGGAGAAAGGGTCGAGAACGTCTACGGCTGGTATGCGAGATGGGACGGCTGCTCGCATCACGACGATTATATTGCTTCAATCAGTCATTCGGTAAGACTTGCGAGGGTTGCAGCGACGTTGATCGGCAAGCCCGTCCGCTTCTATTTCGATCATATCTTCGCTAAGCTCCCAGCCAGATCGAGCGGTCGCGACACTCCCTGGCACCAGGACCTCCCCCATCATCCGCTCGACCGGCATGGCGCCCTGACCATGTGGATCGCGCTTACCGACTGCACTCCCGAAATGGGCAGCATGCGGTTCTTGAATGGCTCGCACCGGGCCGGCTTGTTCGGACGCTTCTTGAACCGGGACGACGGAGTCACGCTTGTCGACGATCATTCCGACGTTCTAGAGAGGTTCGGCATCTCGCTCCCGGTCTCGCTCAAGGCCGGGGATGCGACAGTTCACGATCTCGCCGTCATCCATCATGCGCCCGAAAATTCGAGCAATGAGGTGCGCTGGGTATATGTCTGCCAGTGGCTCCCCGCTGACGTGCGCTACACGGGCGCTCCAAATCATCGGACTGACGGGCTCGGGCTGAAGCTCGACCAGCCGTTCGATCATCCGTTTTTCCCGAGAATTGAAACTTGATGCATGGCCGGCTCGGCAGTGGCGCTCCCGCTCCAAGCCCGGAATGCGCCGGCGAGCCAGGTCCCAGCTGGCACGAACTCACAAGGGTTCGCTTGAAAGCGGAGCTTTACGCTTCCGACGTCTATTTCAGGGAAGGCTGGGCGGCCCTTGGCGAGCGGTTTGGAGGTCAGGTCGCCGAACTCGCGCGGGCGCTTGCACTCCTTCTCGTCAAGCCCGACGGACTCGTCTCGGGGAAGACTGGAACGATCCTCGATTTTGCCGCCGAGCATGGCTTTGTCGCAACCGCATTCGCGACGCCCAAGCTCAATGGAGCCCGCTGGCGGGAATTGTGGCGCTACCAACTGAATGCCGCGACACTCGACCGGCTCGCGGTCAACGATCTCATCATGCCGGGCGGGACATTGCTCCTTATCCTCCGCGACGAGCGGGGCTCGAACCTCCCAGCCTCGGTTCGCTTCCAGTCGCTCAAGGGGCCATCAGCGATTGCGGCTCAGCCGCCTGATTGCCTGCGGAAGCGGCTTGGCCAGGTTACCCGCACCTTGAGCTTCGTTCATTGCGCCGATGAACCCGTTGATGTCATTCGCGAGCTTGCCATCCTTCTTCGAGGAGGCGACCGCGACTTGGTATTTCCGAAACTCGCCCGAAGCTCGCTTCCGCAATCCGAGCGCCCGGAGCTTGCGAAATTTGCGCAGAGGGCTCCAACCGATCCATTCGATCGGGCCAAGGCATTGCAATCTCTTCGGGGATCTCTCGAAAGATCGCGACTGTACCGGCCCGATATGAATTGGCTGCTCGAGCAGGTCGAAGCTATGGAGCAGGGTGAAACGATCAATTGGCGAGCTTTTCACCGGACCCTCGACGAATGCGGAATTCGAGTAGCGCGCTGGACTCTCGCAAGCGTTGCGAGCCATCATATCGTGACGGACGAGCCCGGGGTCGCGAAGCTTATCCCGCCGCTCGATCATCGCCTGTGGCTATGAGTCCTTCCTCGCCATCGTAGCTTGCGGCGCCTTCGTCGCGGTACCAGGTCCGGATCATCAGGCGCCGTTCGGAACCATCGAAATAACGGGTTCGGGCGTGGGCGATGCCATGGTTGGCAAGGTAAAGGACCTGGCCTGGTTCAAGGTGGAACTCGACGCTGTTGGCGGGGTCGGCGAGCAGCACTTCAATATAGCTCAGTGCGTCGGCCAAGGTTTCGTCGAGAACCGCGCCCGCCATCTCGTAGCCGCGGCGGATGAGGTTCGGAACGAGCCGCGCCTGAAGCGTCTTGCCGTTGAATTTGAAGATGGGTGCTTTAAGCACGAAAGGTGAATCGGCCTCGTGCTCGCGCTGCCGGTCGAAGAATGCGTTGCCGTAGAGCCGGGCCAGCAAATGTGGTTCTTCTTTCTCCATCCGGTCGTGGATTGCGTAGAGATTGCAGATCCTGCTGACGCCGCCGCTCCGCGCAGTTCGAAGGCACAGGAGGCCGACAAATTCGGGCATGATTTCGGCAAATGCATTGTCGGTATGGAAGTTGAGTTCGGAACTCGTGGCCGAACCGCGAACGCCGGGCCCGAACGGCCGACCTTCGTCCGTCACCCGATAGAAGAGCGTTCCGTCGAACTTGGTCGGAACCTGCCGGCCCAACATCGAGCCCAGCCAGGCGTACAAGTGGATGGCCTCCTTCTCGCTCATCCGGCTGACCGGCAGCCGATCGATGATTGCAAAGCCCGTCCCACTCTCAAGCTTCTCTTTGACCAAGCGCATTGCCGGGCGGAGGGCCGCGGGGCCGAGCTCGACTGCTTCCTCGATTTCCCGGACGCCGAGCCCGATCGTCCAGTCAGGGGGCGACAAGTCAGCTGGCCGCCAGGCGAAAGGCCGGCCGTCACTCATCGACATCATCCCTGTTCCAGCAAGGTTGAGTTCGAGGACCCGGGCCTTAGCGGGCTCAATGATCGTTGAACTCATGCCTTAAGCCTGGTCCGCCGCGGCCCATTGCCGCTCGCGTTCGATGAGATGGCTCGCCACGCAGATGCGGTCCCATGGAGCAATCCTTAAATCTTCCAACGGGATGGCGCTGCAAATCTCGTCCCAACCGACGAAGTCGCCGCTCGAATGGCGGGCAACGAGCTCATCAAGCTGTTCCCGGGCTTCGGGAAGAGCTTCCCTCAACCGTTCGATCGCGCGGCCAAAATCAAGATCATGCGGGGCTTGTCGGGCCTCTAGCTTATCGATGATGCGATCGGGATTCATCGTGAACGGGACCGCGCCGCCCGCGATCACCTCGAGGAGGGCGGTTCGCTCGTCGCGCTCAAGAAGGATTCCGAGCTCGCGCACAATCTCGCCAGGGGTATCGGCAACATGCACGAAATTGAGCACCTGGTTGGGTGGGTCAAGGACCGTTCGAAGGCTGTCCGCGGCGCGCTCGGCCGCGATTGCCGATCCTTTGAGGCTCGCAAGGCGAAGGGAAGCCGAGCGGCCGGCTTCCAGCGCTTTGTCCTTGAACAGGATAAGCACGGTTTCGGCGGCCTCGTACCAGGTGGTCGAAAAGCTCAACCGCGAGTTGGGATAGACCGTCCAGTCGTAGCGCCAGACTTCGCGCATCGAATGGCGGTTGAACCTGAACGCGACCGCGGCGAGCGCTTGGAAACCATGGGCGCGTAAATGATCCAAGGTCGGCCGGACTCTTCGCGCGGCAATCGCCTCCGGCTTGAAAGCGAGCACGGCGACATCGAGGAGGGGTACGACCGGGTCCGGGCCAAGCGCTGCAACCGTCTCGCCCCAGCCTTCACGAAAATAGAGGTCCTGCGCGAGCCTTTCCCGGGTGAGCAGGTCGGGGGCGAGAAGCTCCCACTGTGTGCTCGATGGCCAGGGATCGGGTCGAGGCGGCTCCATCAAAGCACCTCCTCCCGGGCCCTGATCAGCCGCTGCAGCGCAGACATGCGATCGTAAGACAAGGGAATGCTCATCCGGCACGAAAAGGAAACCGCATTGAGAGGACCCCAGAAGGGCTGCTTCTTGGACCTGATCCGGTGCTTCGCCAGGGCCTCTGAAACGCCCGCCGCAGCGTCGTGCCAGGCAAATGCGGGAAGAAATTCCGAAGCTGAAGAAGGAGCGGGAAGGCCGAAGTTTGCAAGGGCTTCGCGCGCTTCGCGCCTCGCTTCCTGGATCCGCCGGCGAAGCCGCCCGGTGATGTCGCCAAGCTCGATCACTCGCCGGCAAAGTGCAAGCGAGAGCGAAGAGGCGAGCAGCGGGGGTATGAGATTTTTCAAAAGCGGTTCGGCGGAACGCGGCGCGATGCACGCTCCGACCCTCAACCCGCCGAGCCAATAAGCCTTGGAAACGCCGCGAAGGACGATGAGGTTTTGATTGCTCGCGACGAGCGGCGCAGCGCTAAAATCTTGAGGCGCATAATTGGCATAGGATTCATCGACGAGAACGAAGGCGTTTCTCGTCGCTGCCGTTTCGCAAAGTCCAGCGAGCTCAGCCATTGAAATGTCCCTCGAATCCCAGGCTGGCCGTTCGAGAAGGATGAGCGAAGCGGGCGCGCTCAAGGCGTCTGCAAGGTCCACTGAACGGCACTCGAGCCCGGCAAGCGCGACCCATCTTGGAAGGTCGGGATAGACACGGCCCACTGCCAATGCTCCATTGGGCCGGGCCAGCGGGGCAAGGGCATGGAGCAGGCTGTCGACGCCGGCCCCGGCAAGGACCGCGCAAGCCTCGTGGCTGAGATGAAAGGCCGATCGAATTGCGTCCCCTAAGAAGGCGTCGGCATAAGGGTCGTCCAGCAGGTAGCGGTCGAGGGCCGGCAGTCCGGCCATGAGTTCATGGCTGAGCTCATCGGCCATGTGTCTCTTCAAATCGATGTCGAGCCATTCCTGCTCATCGAGCGTCAGCGCAAGATTGAGGCCAATCGCTGGATCTGTCGGGCTAAAGCCTGCCTCATAGCTCTGGACAGCGAGGAACGAAGCGGCGTTGCTCATTGCCGCCACAGAGCAAAGGGAACGAACAATTCCTCATTCGTAAGCGAGCCATGCTCATATTGATGGCCCTCGGGCATCAGGAAATGGTCGCCTTCGGCAATAATGAAAATCGACCCAGCGCGGACTTCCGGTTTCGAACCGGCCGGGAAGAAAAAGCCGGACTCTTCGACCCTGATCCCCGCTGGCACGCGTTTCCTAAGCATCGCGAGCAGGGAGTCCTTGCGTCCTTCACTGGGATAGAGCCAGCGCGTCCGCCCGGCTCCCCCCATTGGCCGGTCGCAATGCCGCTCGGCTTCCAAGAGCAATTCTTGCAGGGCCGGGTCGGGCTTCGTCTTGATGAGCCCGTGATCGGAATGAGAAGCGACGATGGCGCCTCCTTCGGCAAGCTCGATCGCCAAGACTTCGAGGCCCTTCAAGCATTGCTCCAGCGCAAGATCATAGCCGTGTCGGTGGATGTGGAGATCGGCATCGATGAAACACCAAATGAACTTGGGCTGCCGAGAGCCTCTTTCGCGAGCGCTTTCAATCTCTTGTCGCACCAGGTCCGGTATCTCTTCGGGAGAATGTTCAGGCTTGCCGAAGAAGGCCGTCCCGCCAGTTCGCTCGGCGCCCTGGAGCAACAATTCCCGCCACGTGCAGTCGAGAGGTGCCAAATCGCCAAGCACAGCGATTGGAGCATAGCCCGCGTCTGCTGCGTCGGTGAAGATGTTACTCCTAGGGCGAGGCCCGAGCTCCTCGCGATAATCGTAGACATTGATGAGTTCGCCGGAGCTGAGCGCAAAGGCGACGCCGGGTATTCCGTGCTCCGACACTTCCTCTCCGGTGAGGCTGCTAAGCCAGGCCGTGCTCGATGTCGTCGGAAAGACCGATCTTAGTTTCTGAAGCTCGGCTCGCTGCCAGCAAGTCGCTGCGAACCCGAACGGGATTCCGTCGATCGCAAGGACGATGACGTCCCGCCTCGCTTCTCCATCGGCCGCGTCGAAGAGCGCTCGAAGGCGCGCCCTCACCGAGACGATCGAGTCATTGGATTGCTCAGGCATGGCAAGGCTCGGCGGCAACCGCCTGATCGATTTCGTTGAGGACGTCGCGGGCCCAGGCGTCCAAGAGCTTTACGGACTGGCTTCCCGAAAAGGGCCGCGCGGCAGTCAGCTGGAAGAAGGCAACCCGTTCGATGGGCGCACCCAAAATCGTAATCCGCTCGTCGACCGCTCCGTCACGGCCTTTGGGATGACGGTCGCGGGTAACGTCGAGCCCGCCGGGGATGAACTTTTGGTCTTTGCTATTTCCTTCGTTGGCCCACAATCGGACGAGCCCTCGCCGGATTAGGTTCCG
>Ga0157378_10005575_pt1 | contig 11018 bp, 7 predicted proteins | sample M65metaG_FD_115309 | JGI IMG/M metagenome (GOLD analysis project Ga0157378, IMG submission 115309) | Miscanthus rhizosphere microbial communities from Kellogg Biological Station, Michigan, USA - M6-5 metaG | ecosystem: Host-associated > Plants > Roots > Rhizosphere > Soil | place: USA: Michigan...
CGTGTTTCCGCTGATGGCCGCAATGTTGCGCCGTTCTGCCTGCCGGGGGTCGAAATCCGTGGATGCGAGAACGATCTCGTCGCCGACGCGCCAACCGGCAGCGTTCAGGACCTGGATCGAGGTGGCGCCGGCGTTCGCTGTGCTGGACAGCTTCGTCCAGGAATTGGTCCGGTCACCGTGAAGATTGAGGGTTCCGCCCATGAGCATGATCCCGCGGTCACTGCGGTCATTTCCACCCAGCCCGCCAAAATCTTCGTCTTTGAAGTTGTCAGTGAGGGTAATGGTCGCCTGGTGCGTGTGGGGTTTGGCTTCCGTGCCAATCTCCAACTCTCCGTGCACCATGATCCACTCGGTGGACAGTTCGAGATCTTTGTTGTCCGCGAAGCTCAGTTTGCCGTTGATCGTCAAACCGTGCAGCGCCGGAGGAGTGACATCGAGGACGACGTCCATGTCCCTCCCGATGGTGACAACGGCGTCCTTGCCGGGTACCTTTTTGTCGGGCCAAGTGGCCGCATCCGACCAGCGCTTCGCGCTGGCTGGCGTAGAAGCTTTTTGCTGGGCCTTAACGACGGTGTATCCGCCGAGAACTAAAAAGGCTGGAACCAGGAACGAAAGGAAGAAGTGATAGGGTTTGCGCATCTGTCAACCTCCAGTGATTTAGGAGCGACTGTAAAATAGCAGGTTCCAGAGAGGTTCGCAAGGGAGGGACCCCAAAATCTCGATGGTGCCCCACGCCCCCATCTACGCTTCCGTGCGGGCACTCTGGCTCATCCGCTTTCGTCCGATTATCGGATCGTTTGTGCACGGGCTTACGGCAAGGTCATGGACATCTTCTGGATGGCGCATTGTCCCTCTACTGTGGGTACGAAGGCATGAACCCAACCACCTTTGGCAAGACGGTCAAAGAGTCCGAGAGGGCGACTACTCGCGCGTCGAAGCCTGATTTCGGTTCATGGTTATTCTGAGCGGTTCCCTGAGCTCGCTCACGTTGAACGAGCCGCCTGGATTTCGTTGCTCGATTAGTACCCGGAGCGGGAAGCACCCGAGATCGGGAGCCAGCCAAGCGGTCAGCCGAAGACCACTGCGGCTTTCACGCCGCAATGCAACTGCCGTGTGGTTGAGGATCGTCACTTCTCAGGCAAAGAGATCGTTTCTGCAGCTGGACCGATCTACCTGCATCGTCCAATCGCCGAGTGTTCGACACGAAGGGTCGCCGCACACCACAATTCGGGCTTTTGGACTCTCTACGTGCAACGCTGCGCGTCATCTCTTGCCTGCTGGTTGCTTGCCCCGGGAAACGTAATTCGCCAGCGACACACTCAGAACGAGAAGCGCCCGATGAACTGGCCCTGGCGCTGTCCGCTGGTCCCGCTGATCGGGACGACGGTTCCGAAACCGCTCGTGAATTGGCCGAGCGCGTTTGTTTGCGGCGCCGCCGTGAAGCCGGTGGTTGTGGGGACGGGCAGGATCAACCGATTGAAGGCATTTTGCCATTCCACCCGGATCTGCAGGACGACGCGCTCCTTCAGGCGAAAATTCCGGCTGAAGTTCACATTTGTGGTGGGACGACGAAAGCTCCGGTAATCGTCAATAAAGGTGGTCTGGCTGGCGCCCCACTGATTGTTGGGCACGTTGGCCCACGCCGCGGGATTCAGCACGTTGGTTTTGGCCGGATCGAAGCAGTGGCAGTTGATATCGATGGGAGTGTTGTGAACCACGCCGTTGGTATCGGTCCAGTTAGAGGACCACAGCGACTGCCCGGCAACACGTTGCGCAGGGCCCGGACCACGGCCCAAAGTGTTGCTGATGGGATCGGTGCCGGCTGAAGCGGGCAGGGCGAGCAATGCGCCGCTCTGAAGCTGCACGTACCAGCCGGTGCCCCAATCGGAGAGCACATTCCTCAGAATCTTATTCCCGAGGAACCTGTTACCGCTATCGATCCGGGGAACCGTGTATTCAGCGGAAACTCTGAATTGGTAGGGCACATGGTTGGCCGCCAGATTCTTCCCGAGTTGAGCGGGGTTATAGACATCGGGATTACTCATCAGGGATAACGTTTTCGACCAAGTGAAATTCCCGTTCACAGATAACCCGTGGGAGACGCGCTTGGTGACCACGGTTTGAAGCGAATCGTACCAGGTGAGGCCCATCGGAGCGACCAGAGTTTGGAGGCTGGTGTTGTACTGCGGAAATGGACGTATAGACTGGCGGACGGTCTGGTTCGTGGGGAAGCCGCTGTAGGGGATCGAGACTCCTTGGGAAGCCAAATTGGATATCTGGAGAGGGCTCAGGCCCGACCACAGACTCCTGAGCACCGTCGAACTGGCTGCGTCAGTCCCGAATTTATACCGTGCAAGCAAGTCCGTCGAGACGTCATTAAGCCCCGGGGCCACAGTCGCGGCCCATCCTGACCCACGATTGCCCACGTAGGAGACTTCCACAACCAGGTTGCGGCTAATTTCCCGCTGAATACCCACGCTAAATTGATACTGCCTGGGGGGACGGCCGGCGTTTCGGTCCAGCCACGCCGGCGCGGCAACCACGGTGCCTGTGGCTTGTCCGACATTGGAGAGAAAGGAAGGCCATGCCGGTTTGATGCTGGAAGGGATGCCGTTCTGAAGTTGGAAAAAGTACTGGCCGAGGGGCAAGGCCGAATTGGTTACACTGGTGATCGGCGCCCCGGCAAGAGTAAGGCCGGTCGGGGCGAAGACCACGCCAAAACCGCCGCGGAACACCGTCTTGCGGTCGATCTGGTACGCGAACCCGGCACGGGGGCCGATCGCGAAGGGATAGTTCTGGGCGAATTGGCAGCCGCAGGTGGCTTCGAATACGTTACCGCCCGGGTGGTTTCCAGCGGAAGCATTCGGTAGGCTGGGATCGAAGTTCGCCACCCGGCCGTATTGCTCCCTTCCGTAGGTTCCGAAGTCCCAGCGAATTCCGTAGTCGAAAGTCAGCTTACGCGTGATCTTCCAGGTGTCCTGCGCGAATATAGCCACTTGTTGCTTTCGGATACTATAATTCGCGGGCACGGCGAGAGTCACGGTGCTCACATTGCCCATCAGGAAATCGGCGAAGGGGAAGCCGGTGCTGCCCTGCGAAGTCGTAAAACCTTGGAGAGCCGGCTGCACGGTTCCTCCCCCAAAGGTGTATTGGCCATTGCTGCCTGTAAACTGGTTCGAGGGATATTGCTCAATGCGAAAATCGGCTCCGACTTTATAGCTGTGGTTTCCCTTCACCCAGTTGACGTTCCCGTTGAACATGGCTTTATGGTCGGTAGTGCCTGTGCTCTGGTTGCCGTTCACGCCCGGGCCTAACGTAGTCATGCCGCCGGTGGCGAGGGAGGAAGTGGTGGTGATATTCGGGAAATTCCGGGCAAGCGTTGCACCTACCAGGCCGAGTGACGTAGCGGCATTGTAGTCAGTGACCTTCGTCGCGTTGCTGAAGTTGATTCCGGTATAGCCGATGCCAACGTGCAGCAGGAGGCTGGGCGTGAGGGTGTGGTCGTAGTTGGCGCGGGCCGTCGGGGAGTAGATGAAGGTGCCGATGTTCGGATCGATCGGGTCCGGCAGACCCAACCCGGTGAAGGTCGAGTATTGGGCCGTCGTGCCCGTATTTTGATAGTAAAAGGACGCACGTCCCTTGGAACCGACTTGTTGATCGATCTTGAACGATGGAATTATCGAGTTTCTGCTGGCGGTCCAAGGCACTTGATAATTATTGCCGACCTGCCCAGCAGCGGCGTTGGGGCCAATCGGAGACGGAACCAGCGCCAGGATTTTCGCCGCCACCGGATCCAGGTAGGTCTGCGGAATCTTGTTCCCGACCAGCGGATTTTTCACTTGGTAAAGGCTCCCGGTCTGGGCCTGCGTGACGCAGGTCGCCGTTGGGACCGCTGCGCTGCAAACTACTGGAGCTGAGGAGAACGGATCGAAGATGGTGCCTGAGTTGATGGTGCGGCCAAGCGGGTCAACAAAGTTCGCCGTGCCGACTCTAACCGCGACGGGCGTGCCATTGACTCCGGAATAGTTCGGCAACTGGCTGAAATCGCCGATCCGATAAGCCGCAGTGGGGACCGTCGCCGCGGTGCTGGTGACGCGATTGCTCTCGAGGTACTGCTCCCAATTCCAAAAGAAGAAGGTCTTGTTTTCGCCGTTGTAAATCTTGGGGATCTTAATCGGACCACCCAGCGTACCGCCATAATCAAAACGCCGCTGCACGGTCTTCAAGCCCGTGTAGGGCTGCGCCGCGTTCAGGACCTCGTTAACGTGGTAGTCGTACAGCGTGCCGTGGTACTGGTTGGTGCCCGACTTCATGGTGACGTTGAAGAGGCCGCCGCCAACCTGGCCGAATTCCGCCGCGTAATTGCTGGTTTGAACCGCAACCTCCTGAATCGCGTCCACGCTGGGCTGACTCTGTCCGGTTAACCCGCCTGTACCCGCCCCCGTGTGGTTCACGGTCTGGCCATCTATCAGGATGTTCAGTGTGTTGGTCGGGGCGCCGTTCACGGTAAAGCTACTGCCGGCATAGTTCGAGCCGGGAATGAGCAGAAGGAGCGCAAAGGGATCGCGGAAATTGCCGGTGGTGGTAAGGATGGGGAGGTTAGTCATCTGACTAATCGTGACGTTGTGAACCAGCGCCCCGTTTTCCGTCTTCAGCAGCGTCGCTTCGCCGGTGACCGTGACGGACTCCGCGCTTGAGCCGACCTCCAAAGGAATATCGATGCGCATCACTTGCGCCGCGGACAGCGTCAGACCTTCCCGGTTGAACCCTTTAAACCCTTGGACGGTGACCGTGACATCGTAGTTGCCGATCGGCAATTGCTGAACCGAATAGTTGCCAGTGTCGGTCGTCGTAGTCCGGTACGCCACACCGGTCCCGGTGTTTTTCACTTCAACTGGTGCGTTGGCGACCACCGCCCCGCTCGGATCAGTGACGAATCCGGTGATGGTACCGAGTCCGGTTTGTGCACTCGACGTGCTAACCAGGACTAAGGAAAGAATAAGCGCGAATGAAAAGGCTGGACGCATCGGAATCTCCCTCTTCAGAAGTGAGCCCCTGTAAGTCTAAGCTTGCAACTGACCGGGCCTGATAATACTTCAGGGTGGGGTGCTTGTCAAACAGGGCAAGACACAAAGCGAGGCCTGATCGCTGGCCGGTTAGTGGACCGGAATTACGATACTGTTTCCGTCGGAGGCAGAGCTCTAGGGTTCCTCGACACGCGCAGCCATTGTGGGAACGCGACTTCTTTTTCACGGATCGCCGAGTCGCTAGCGTTAATGTGACATAACGGGTGGTTCCACCTCCGCCTAGCCTTAGTAGGGAGTTGATGTGGCGCACGTGCTGCGGCGAACGACAGGCAGAAATCGCACAATATACCTACAGGTTTCGCTCACTCGCCTCGATGGGTGCATCATTGATGCTCGCAATACGGCGCTGCATGAGCCCTCCTTCATTGAACTCCCACAATTCAATCCCATAGGACCGGTACCATTGCCCAGCACTGTCGTGCCATTCGTACTCAAAGCTCACCGCCATTCGGTTTCCCCGGAATCCCCACAACGTTTTCCGCAGTCGGTAGTCCAGCTCCCTGGACCACTTCCGCTGTAGAAACGCCCGGATCTCTTCGCGTCCCTTCAACAACTCTGTGCGATTGCGCCACTCCGAGTCTTCGGTATAAGCGAGCGCCACCCGTTGGGGATCGCGAGTGTTCCACAGATCCTCAGCCATCTGCACTTTCGCCAGGGCACTTTCTTCCGTAAATGGTGGAACCAACACAGCCGCCATATCTTATGTCCTCGCATTTCTCGCTTCAAGCGGTCGCCGTATGGCTCGCAGCGCAGTCTCTTGGATGAAGAATCCGCCATGCGGGTTTCACCGGAACCGCGTAAGCTGACTGGCAACTGACCAGGCCGCGATTCCTCGCCCGCCCTGCAACGCTGGAGGCACACAAACAATTGGGAAAAGTTTCGGCAGCAGGCCGTGAAAAGGCTGAATGTGAGGCTGTTCCAAGAATAGAACCGGTGCGTATCTTTTGTTACAGACCTTAGTGCCGGTGGTCGCTACACTGAGCTGGATATGCGAAACAAACTCTTCTTGAAATCACACATTGCGCTCATCGTGCTATCCGCATGGTGTGCGTCAACGTTATTCACATCCGGCGGTTCAGCGTCGGCGAAATCCTTGAGCGATGGCCAGATTCTAGGTATCTTCATTCAAGTCAACGGCTTCGATATCGAAACCGCACTCCTCGGCCGGGCTCAAGGCAAGTCCGAATCGGTACGCAGGTTGGCCACCCATGTCGCGACCGACCACCTGGGTGTGAGGCAACTGGCGTATGCGCTAGCCGAACAATGCAAGGTGCCGATCTCATTACCCAGCGAACGGGTTCTAGCGGCGGTCGAGCACGGCAAGGCGGTGACTCAGCTCCTAGCACTGGGCGGCGATTCATTTGACAAGGCGTTCGCCCAACATGAATTGGCCTTCCACCGGTCCGCGATCGAAGCAGTCCGCACGACGTTGCTGCCTGCCGCGACATGTCCGGCGCTGAAGGCTCATCTCAACAACGTGCTACCGGCTTTCGAGCACCACCTCGCGCAGACCGAAGCGGTCGAGCGCGAGCTTGATGCTCACTAGCTCGAAAGGCGGCGCCGACGCGACGCTTGCGAAGCCGGGTCCGTCGGCGTTACGGTGATTTAAGCGTGGGCGCTAGTGACAATCTGACCGCAAGAACTTCTCCTAAACGGATGCGCAAGAGTGACGCCTCGCCTGCAGCGAGCAAGAACTTACTTGATGCGCTAGCTCGATTCGAGCCCTTTCAAAACCTGAGCGGTACGGCCCGAGCGTTGCTGACCGAGTCCGTGGTCATCAAGAAACCGTCCCGCTCTGCCGCAATTCTGCACAAAGGTCAACGTGTGTCCGGCGCTTATCTGGTGCTCAAGGGAAGACTTCGCGTTTTTACAATCGCCCCCAATGGAACCGAAGCAACTTTGTATTTCCTCGATCCAGGCGATACTTGCGTGCTGGCAATCAATTGCCTCTTCAACGATTTGCTGTATCCGGCGTGGGTGCAAGCGGAGACAGCGGCAGACGTAGCCGTGATCCCCGGTTCGGTGTATCGCAAATTGTTCGAGTCTGAACGCACCATTCAAAATCTGACAGTGCAGGCATTGTCGGCTGTGGTGTACCGCCTGATGACGGAGCTGGAACAAGTGCATGCAAGCGATTACCGACAACGGCTGGCGCAGTTCATTCTGGCGAACGCGTCCGCGGAAGGCTTATTGAGCATTACGCAGCAACAAATTGCTCGGCACCTAGGCACGAGCCGTGAGGTCATTGCGCGACTGATGCAGGAGTATGTGGCGCGCGGCATCTTGAGATCGCAACGAGGGTTAATCGCTATTCAAGACCTGGTCGGGCTCCGTCGAATTATCGCGCCAATCGGGATGAAGCTGGAGTGACCGACAGGACCGCGTGTCTCGGTTGGTCATCTCATGACGCCAAGGCCCGAAAAGCCTTATTCAGAGCCGCGCTGCAGAGCGAGGAATTTCGGCTGATTTGGCGGGAATACGCCGTCCTCCGGCCACGATGAGGGGTTCGTCGCGCCACTGGCGAAAGTTGCAGAAAACTGCGGGCAATCTGCTGCCCTCGACGGCAGCGAAAATTAGCGGAATCTCGCTTCCGTTTCCGCGTCCGCGGGCCGGTAAAAGACAACTCGGATCTGATGATCCGGCGGATGCTCCAAGGTGATCGGATCGAACTGCAGCCTCCCCATTTCGGGATGATTCATCACCTTGCGCCAATCCGGAGGCTGTTCCTGCCATCAAGAGGTAATGTCCTCATGACGTAGCTACCGTTAATGCCCATTACCTTCCATAATCAATCGTCGCGACGTTTGGCTGGCACACTGAGCAACACTGTCTGGTTGCAAGTACAGCGCGCTGGATGCGTTCTTGTTGCGGGATGCGTTGGTACCCTCTGACTCGATGTTCCGAGAGTTTTGGGACGCGTATTTTGAATATTGGTACGCTCTCTGAACTCGGCATGGTGCAAAAAGCTAGTTGATTGACCGTCGCCTCGTGGTGACCGTGACTATCCTGCCTGGCTCGATTACTTTGTTCCAGAATAGAGTACTGTACTCTAGGGCGCATCTAGAACAATTAGGGAATACCTGCCTGCAGGTACCGAGCCACCGGCAGGCGACGTGGGTTTAGTGAACCCATGGCGATCGGTATCCGCAACGCTACGAACGGCTTCCGACTTTCGCTTCAGCTGCATTTTTTTGAGGCGGTGGCCGTTTTCGGGCGCTGCTACGGAGATCGAGCACACAGCTGCTTTCGAGCTGCAATCTTTGAGGACCACACCTGACGAAGCGCCAAAACCCCGCCAAGTTTCCAAACCTCCCAGATTTCAGAAGGAAAGAGCTCGCGCGGTGACTCAGCAGCAGGACTTGCGCCACCAGGGCGGTAGAACGACACTTGGTCCATGGTGTCTTGCTCTCTCGAAATGGAACCTGCCTTCGCCGATTTCAATTTCTGCTCCATCTGGGATCCGGCGCTCAAGATGCGATTGCCTAAGCACCGCCTTTTCCGGCTGGCGTATCAAGCTCGCCAGGGTCACCGCGGCGCCAGAATGGAGCTCAGTGACACAATCGACTGTACTCTCCGTCCTGCAGCGTTTGAGGCATTCCAGCAAGCGCATGGCCCGTTTGCAGCCACTCACGCTGAGTGGCTATATTCGAAGCTCCGCCAAATCTTCGATGTGCTGTTGTACGAGCGCCTGGTAATCCTCGACGAAACAACGTCCCAGAAAGGATTTCGCGACATAGAAGAGCCGTGGAACGAGGGCCTCGAAGATTGCTGCCTTGACCTGGGTCCGCACCTAACGGAGGAAGATGTGCAGGAGTACTTGGTGCCGGAGGATATCGAGCGCGTCAGCTGGAGCGAGCTTGTTGATGCGGTTTCGCGGGCAAGGCTGGAGAACCGCCCCGCAACACTTCGGCAATGGCTCTCCCGGCAGCGCGAGGCTCGAATATCGGCTTCGAAGGGAGCACGTGGTTCCTGGGGAAGGAATCGCGAGCGCAATCAGACTATTTCAGATTTGCTCGGGCGTCAGATTGGTCGCGAGCGGATTTGCGCCGAGCTCGACCGGCAGCGAATCGCTCTGAATCTGCCAGCGCTTGAAGCCAGGGGATTCCCAACTTGTGCGGCGGCCTGGGCGGATCCGGAGGGTCGGGAGGCCATCCAGAGATTGTTTTCAAAACTCACAGCTCGCCGAAACGCTGTCAAGTCCTTGATTGTTTCCGAATAGCTTCGGACGGCTAAAGCATTTCCCTACGGCGTACGCCGTTAAGTTGTTCCCGAACAGATTCCTACATCCTGGCACCGAGCTTGAACCCCCTTCCGGGTATTTCCAAATTGTTTCCAGAAAAACGTGGCGGTGGTCCGCGCCGAGAATTCACACGTAGGATGGTGCTGAAAGACGACCAGGACCAAGCTCTGACGGATGATGATGCAAGATCCCCATTCCATGGTGTCCAATAAAGAGGTCGGTAAGCGGCTCCTGAAGGTCGAGGAGGCTGCCCGCTTTCTGGGCCTCGAAGTGGACACCGTCTACAAGAAAGCCCGGTTGCGGGAGCTTCCCTCGGTCAAGGTGGGTCGAGCGTTGCGGTTCGATGTTGAAGCGTTAGAGCGCTTCATTGAACAGCACACGATCGAAACCATTGACTGAAAGGAGTACGAAGAAGTGTCTATTCACAAAGTAGAAGACGGAGGCTACAAGATCCGTTGGAGAGAGGGAGGTAGGAACCGCAGTCTGAACGTACATGGTTCGCATGCACTGGCGACCAAGATCCTGCGCAAGAAGTTGTCGGCGCGGGATGAGAATCGCCACCTAGACGTTAAGAAGGAGGTCAACTTTCGGATGACATCGCTGATTGACCGATACCGGGAGCAGTATGGACGGAAGAAAAAGTCCTGGGATCGGGAGAAAAGCATACTCGAAGACATCCGGAAGGAGTTCGGGAGCCGTTTCGTGAGGGAGATCGACGGGGCTGCCGTTAACGGGTGGTATCAAGGTCTCACCGAAGGAAAGGGTCTCTCCCCTGGTACGGCCGTGCGGCACTTCAATGTCATGCACCACATGATGGCGAAGGCGACGACTGTCTGGTCGAAGGAAACCGGAATCGACCGCAACCCTGCGGATGCAGTGGAACTGCGGCGGCCGGATGACCAGAGGGAGCGTTATCTCGATGCTGAGGAGATTGGCAGGTTAAAGGCAACCCTGGACGAGAAGATGTACCGGAAGGGCGGGAAAGGCATCAACCAGACGTTTTTCCGTTTGCGATTGATTGTTTTGACTGCGCTAACCACAGGGATGCGGATTGCCGAGGTCTTCAGTTTGAGCTGGCGTGACCTGATTTACCGGGAGGAGTTGATTGCGGTCCGGGCTAAGCTGAAGGGTGGCAAGGTCCGGTATGTCCCGATGCCGCCCGAACTGGCAGCCGAGTTCAGGAAGTTCCCGGCCATTTTTGGGGAGGAGCGCATCTTTCCTCCTGTGCCGGGGGCCAAGCGCAATCGTCAGAGGGTGGATCGGAGTTTCGATACCATCCTGGAGTTGGCCGGGATCAAGGAATTTCGGTTTCACGATCTCCGGCACACATTCGCGAGCTGGTACATGATGAACGGCGGCGACCTGTACGAACTGGCCAAGATCCTGGGACACGCAAACATCAAGATGACCGAACGCTACGCCAAACTGGGCAAGAGTCATATCGCCAGAACGGGTGGTACGGCACGCGAGATGTGGAAGCTGATCGAAGGAGCCCTGCGGAAGCAAGCTTCGGGAACGATTTGAATGTTCCCGTATTGTTCCCGCGCTTAAAAACTGATGTTTCTGGCGATCACTAAGTGATTTAGAATGTGGTGGCCAGATGGGATGAGAAGGGCCGGTTCCTCGGCGGGATGCGTTACGCTCCCAATGAGAATCGCACTCGAAGGTGCAATCGAAAAGGAGACCGGCCA
>Ga0157378_10005576_pt1 | contig 11018 bp, 9 predicted proteins | sample M65metaG_FD_115309 | JGI IMG/M metagenome (GOLD analysis project Ga0157378, IMG submission 115309) | Miscanthus rhizosphere microbial communities from Kellogg Biological Station, Michigan, USA - M6-5 metaG | ecosystem: Host-associated > Plants > Roots > Rhizosphere > Soil | place: USA: Michigan...
GAATTTTCCGTCCTTATCGAATTTCACGACGCGGGTTTCCTCGTAGCCGTCGGTGACGAAAAATGTGCCGTCTGGCAACCACGCGATGTCAGTCTGGCGGCCGAAGGTTTCACTGGGCGGACCGGTCTTCTGGATATAGGACGGACGTCCGGTATTGCCGGTCATTTTTGCATTCCGCTCGGTGGTAGTGTTCAGCGTGCCGATCGTCTGGAGCAGTTTTTTGCCGTCGTTGCTGAATATACGGATGACTTCGTGACCGTCGTCGATAGCCCACACGCGCTTTTCCGGGTCATAAGGACTGATCAGAATCTTGTGTACCCGACCTTGCGACAACTTATTCGGGTTATCCGGCTTGAACAGCGAATCCCACTGTGTCCACGCCTCTTTCACATTTCCCTGGCCGTCGTACACCGTGATGATATGTTTCCAGCGATAATCTTTTCCGTCGACGCCCATGTAGTCGTCGGAAGCTTCGCCGGGGCTGGCATACGGACCAACTGACGCATTTCGCCCGTACATTCCGCGCCCAGGAACCTCCACGTGCGCCTTCAATCCGAAAGCAGTTTCTAATTCGACGTATTTTTTCTTGACGTTCGCTAGATCGGGCAGCTCGCCTCGCATCACCACGAAAATTCGATCCGGGTTCTGGGCAAACACGCCCTGCACGGCGCCCCACGTCCAGCCCTTCTCCTCTGGAAACAAAGTGGCCAATGGTTTGGGCCAGTTCGGATCGACTTGATAGGGGCCGTCCACGAGTTCATCCGTCGGGTTTGCTGGATCGACCCACTGACCAGTCACCGCTTGCTGCTGTGTTGCCGCTCCCTTTTCGGGGTTTGAGCAACCTATCAGCGTCATGATCCCAATCGCGGCGCAGACCATCGCTCCGAAGACGATAGTTCGACCAACAATTCTCATTGGCTTTTCTCCTCTGTTTTGCGTCTGGTATTGCCGGCCCTAGTTCCGCGATATTACACGAAACGGTCCCAATGGAATTCTATTTTTGAAATGCACACGGTCGACTTGAAAATGTAACGTACGCCAAATGCGAGTTAATAGTGAGACACCAAGTGCGGACGGACGCGACGACGTTTCCGACACCGCCAACTGCGAAACGCCTGCCGTGTGTTCCTGGCACCTATGCAAAAATATTGCGCCGGTTCGGTCGAAGGGGTGTAGAGTGGGTTCTAAGGTCCTAAAAATCCCGGTGAATGCGGCCTTAATTTGGGTGGTATTAAGTCAGACGGAAGGAGTACGTCATGATCAATTCCAGATTCTGCGGCGTGATATGGCAGGGCGTTGCAGCGGGCGTGCTGGGTCTCGGTTTTGTTCTGGTGTTCGCATCCCCTTCCATCGCGGGCGGTTCGTCGCCCAGCAAGCCGGTGACATTCGCTAAGGACGTCGCTCCGATTTTTCAGGCTCACTGCCAGGAGTGCCACCATCCGGGAACCGCGGCGCCCATGTCTCTCGTGACCTATGAAGAGACGCTGCCGTGGGCGGAAAAAATCAGGGACCGCGTAGCCACTCGTAATATGCCGCCGTGGCACCTCGATCGAACGGTCGGAATTCAGCGGTTTAAGAACGACACTTCCTTGACGGATGAGCAGATCGCAACGATTGTCAAGTGGGTTGATTCGGGCAAGGCGCAGGGAAACCCGAAAGACATGCCCGCAGCCAAGATGTGGCCGAGCGATGAAGGTTGGCAATTGGCAGAGAAGTACGGCCAGCCGGATATCGTCGTCAAGTCGGCGACTTACACCGTGCCGGCTGTGGCGCAGGATGCCTGGTGGAAGCCGCTGAGCGAAGAGCTTCCGGTAACCGAGCCGCGATGGGTACGCGCGGTTGAGATGCGGCCGGGAACAACAGCAGGGCGGCGGGTAACGCACCATGCCCTCGCGCAGCTTCTGCAGGATGAACCGGGCGTGAGCAGCGCCGCTGATGACGATGGCATTGGGCCCCAAGCCCAGGCGAGGCGCAACGACGGCGGGCTCTTGATGGAGTGGGCGATCGGTAAACAATTCGACGTCTATCCTTCCAGCACCGGAAAATTATTGCTGCCGGGATCAAGGATTCGATGGGAAGTTCACTACCACGCTGTAGGCGAGCAGATCCGCGACAACGTCGAGCTAGGCATCTATCTTTATCCCAAAGGCGAGGTGCCGAAGTACCGCACGCGGCTGATGGAATTCCATGCCAGCCAGCTTGGAAGGGTGTTGGACATTCCTCCCAACACAGTCACCGAGAATCAGGCGTTCCACGTGCTGAAATCGGCTGCCCGGCTGGAGAATTTTCAGCCGCACATGCATCTGCGCGGCAAGGCGATGTCCATGGAAGCCATCTTGCCGGACGGTACGACGCAAATGATCAGTTATGTCGATCGCTTCCAGTTCAATTGGATGAACAATTATATTTATGCAGAGGACGCGGCGCCGGTGCTTCCCAAGGGCACAGTGCTGCGCATCACTGCTTGGCATGACAACACCGCCGCCAACCCCAACAATCCCGATCCGAATCAGTGGGTCGGCTGGGGTGATCGCACGATCGACGAAATGGCCCACGCGTGGGTGAACGTGACCTACATCAGTGATGAGGACTACAACGCGTGGCTCGCCCAGCACAAGCCCGTTCAGGCTCACGCTGAAGAGATGCACAGCCACTAAATTAAAAGTCCACCCACCACATTTAAGGAGATTTCCCGGATGCGCATGCTGCGGTCGTCGGTCACAGCTCTGTATCTTGCGATTGTGCTCGCTTGCTGGACGCTCGTCTGGGAAACGATACCGGTGAACGGACAATCCGGGCAGTTGCCGATGGAGCCTTTGCACACAGCTGGACAAAGCGTGACGCCCGCATATGAGGGTTGGTTCAAGAATCCGAACGGCGGCTTTTCTCTTCTTTTTGGATATTTCAATCGAAACCTGAAGGAAGAACTGGATATCCCGGTCGGACCCAATAACAACATCGAGCCGGGTGGTCCGGATCAGGGCCAGCCGACCCATTTTCTGCCGCAAAGACAGTGGGGCCTTTTCACCGTAACGGTGCCGGAAAATTTCGGGACCGACAAGCTGGTCTGGACACTCGTCGTCAACGGCCAGACAACTTCAATTCCCGCGCACCTCGATGCACGTTGGGCCATCTCGCCGCTCTTCGACGTTGGCGTCGGCAATACTCCGCCGCTGATCAGCTTTGAGGAGGGAGGCCCGACGGCTCAGGGACCGCTGGGGATCAGTACCGCGGTCGAGACAACATTGCGCAACGCGGTCACACTCAACGTATGGGCCGCCGACGATGCCAAGACCTTTCAGGGTGGCAAGCCCCTTGAGACTCCTCCAGTCGTTATCACATGGAGCAAGTATCGCGGACCAGGCGCGGTGAAGTTCGCCAACAATAAGCCTTCGGTCGAAAAAGCAGAAGGGAAGTGGAAGACTCCGCAGGCCTTCAGCGGCAAGGCCACGACGACCGCTACATTCAGCGAGCCCGGAGAATACGTGCTCTACGTGGTGGCCAACGATTGGTCAGGGGCGGGCGGCGGCGGATTCCAGTGTTGTTGGACGAACGGGCAGGTGAAGGTTTCCGTCAAGCCCTAGGCATTATGCGCAAGAGTGCCAGCAACTATTGCTGCGCCTCTTTCACAATTTCGGGCGGAAATACAATTCCAAGTTTCTGCGCCTCATCCTGATTCAAAACAATCTTCTTCAAGGCAACTTCTTCGAACGGGATGTTCCGCGGACTTTCCCCGCGAAGTACGCGCGCGGCCAGCACCCCTCCGGCGTGTCCCGCTTCGTACCATCCGAGCCCTACGCTGGCCACGGCTCCCCGAGCGGTGAATTCAGGGTCGTTGATGATCAGAGGGAGCTTGGCGGCGCGTGCGGCTTTTACGATTCCGTCGAAACTCTGTAACGCGGTATTGTCACCTGTAACCCACAGTGCTTGCACGTTGCGATAGGTCACCACTTGCGCGGCCTGAAAAACTTCGCTGGTGCTTGTCGCCGTTACTTCCTGCAGAGCGATGCCTTTTTTCTTGAACGCTTCGCGGGCCACGCTGATGACCTTCACGGAGTTCGCTTCGGAACTGTTGTACACGGTGCCCACGGCCTTGATGCCCGGCACCAGCTTTTGAATCAGATCCACGGTGTCATCGACCGGCGGAAATGAGCCGACGCCCGTTACGTTAGGGAGATGCTCTTCGCGGCTCTTGCCTGCGCCTGCGGCGATCGGATCATAGACGTAAGTGAAAACCACCGGCGTCTTCTTGGCCATGCTGCATGCGGCGGCCAGGCACGGCGTGGTCAGAGTGATAATCGCATCGAGATGCTGGCTGTCGTAGTTCTGAATCAACAGCGGAATATTGGAGATTTCTCCCTGGGCGTGCGCGCTGAGAACTTCGAGATTTTTGCCGCGCTCGATCCCTCGATCCTTCAGGCCGTCGAACAATCCTTTCATGCAATTGTCCGCTCCTTCCTCCGGCGCGAAGTAGACCAGTCCGATTTTGAATCCGCCGCTGCCGCTCCCGCCGGAGGTCGTGTTGTCAGCTGGCGCCTTGCGACTGCATCCGGTAAGAAGAAACGCACCTGAAGCCGCCTGCAAAAGCAATTGACGCCGCGTGATTGGTGACATGGCCATAAGAGTCGCTCCTCGAAAATATTTGTGTTGAACGTCCGCTATACGTAACTTCGGCCAAGCATCTCGGCAACAGACATGTCCAGTTGCTCGCGATGCCGCACGTCCTCGAACCGGCTCAGCAAATCCTCCGGGCGCGCCCGCGCCCGCTCGCTCCCCTGAAGATCGTGCAGAATGCGGCCTTTGTGCATCATCACGATGCGATCCCCAAGGTTAACGGCCTGCTGCATGGAGTGAGTGACCATCAGTGTCGTGAGCTTGTCCCGCTCGATGATGTCGTGCGTGAGGCGAATCACCTGATCGGCGCTCTTGGGATCCAGCGCAGCGGTATGCTCGTCGAGCAGAAGCAGTTCCGGCTTCAGCCACGACGCCATGAGCAGCGTAAGTGCCTGCCTCTGTCCGCCGGACAGGCTGCCAATAGCGTTGTCCAGCCGATCCTCGAGGCCCATGTTCAGCGAGCGGATGCGGTCACGAAGCGCGCCAATCGCATGCCGATTTACGGCCCAACCGAGACCTCGCCGTTTGCCACGCCGCGCTGCAAGTGCAAGATTCTCGGCAATGGACATCGTCGGCGCCGTGCCGCTGAACGGATTCTGAAAGACACGGCCGATGAGTTTCGCGCGGCGATGCTCCGGCCATTTTGTAATCGTATGACCGGCGAGAGTGATTGTGCCGGCGTCAACAATGAACGAACCTGCGACCGCGTTGAGCAGCGTTGATTTTCCGGAGCCGTTGGTTCCGATGATGATCAGGAACGATCCGGGAGCAAGATCCAGCGAAACATCGGACAGCGCGCGGACCTCATTCGGGGTGTTGGGATTAAATGTCTTGAAGATCCGGTTGAGCTGCAGCATAGACATCAGGCCACCTTCGCGGGCGCGGGCCGGCGCAGGCGCACGCGACGCGCCAGATCGGGCATCACCAGGGCAGCGAAGACGAACGCGGCCGTGATGAGCTTGAGATCATTGGGATTGAGGCCCCAACGCAAAGCAATCGCCACGAGCAGGCGGAACAGGACCGAACCCATCACTGTGCCGGTGATGAGCAGTCCTACGGCACGCGTACCGACCAGCGCCTCGCCAATGATGACGCTGGCAAGCCCCAGCACGACGATCCCGACGCCCATTTGCACATCAGCAAAGCCCTGATATTGCGCAATCAGCGCGCCGCTCAAGGCAATCAGTCCGTTGGACATGGCCAGGCCGAAGATGGTAATCGCATCGACGCTTACGCCGAGCGCGCGGATCATCTGCGGGTTATCTCCCGCCGCGCGCATGGCGGTACCCAGATTGGTTCGAAAGAAAACATAAAGCAGGATGCATACGACGACGATAAAAAGCAGAACGCTGAGAAGCATTGAAGCGTCGCGCACCCCGACCGACCATCCGGCAATATTCAAATCGGATGCATCGCCGAATATTTTCCCGCCAAATTGTTCTGCACGCGTTGCCAGCGTCGTCTCGTTTAGCAGGGGCAAATTGCTCTTGCCCATGACGTGAAGATTGATGGAATACAGCGCCGTCATCACGATAATCCCGCTCAGCAGGGCATTGATGCGGCACTTGGTGGCCAGAACTCCAGTGACGCCTCCGGCGACCATGCCGGCGAGCGCGCCCGCCGTCGTGGAAACAGCCGCGCCATGTCCGCTGACCATGAGTGCGGCCGCCACCGAGGCACCCAGCGTGACCGATCCCTCAGCCGTAATATCCGGAATGTTAAAAATGCGGAAACTCAAATACACGCCGAGCGCCAGCAGGGCAAGAATCAAGCCCAGTGTCAAAGCTCCGATCAGCAGCGTCATAGATTCCTCATCCGCGTGAAATCGCCTGCAGGGGGCCAACCCAGCAGGCGCCTCGCACAAGATCGGTTTCGCCCACGCCTTCAAAGGGCCTTGTGTCCGCCATTACGTGCATCACCGCGCTCGGCGTGGAGCTTGCAAAAACTTCGGTGATCGCTTTCCGGAACGGCAATTCTCCACGCTGCACCGGGCGGTACGGAAACACCGCCGCGTGGATATGCGCCTGCACCGGCGAGTCGGCTTTCATGGGACGCAAAAATGCGGCGGCGTCGCTGGGCACAGTGCGCGCTGCTATTCCGACCAGGAGCGCGAGACTCCGCTCACTGGAGCGTTCGGTGGTAAACGATAGCCAGTCCCGGACGCCGGGCAACGAGAGGGAGACCGCACCTCCCGCTGGCGACCTCCGCAAAGTGGCACCGACGATGCCGGCGGCTTCGGCGAGCACAACAAAGGCTGCGACGTCCGCTCCCGAGAAATCCATGAGCGCTTCGACCAATTCCGAAAGTGCGATCTTGCCAGGCCCATCGGCTGTGGCGTCAAAACGCACCATCGAGGCGAAATCACCCGAACCTGCCAGCGCATAAAGTGTCTCAACGCGCGGAACAAACACGCCCTCCTCGACAACGTAGTCGGGCAGCGCGTGCATGTCATTCGTCGGTAGCGTGATCGCGCAGCCTCCCGCTGCCAGAAATTCCCCAAACCGGTTCCGGCAATCCGCGAATCCCTCGCCGAATGCGCCGAGCCCAAGACCGAACGATCCGTTTGCAAATGTTACCGGCCGGCAATCCGCTTCGCTGAAACCAGTGGATCCGAGCTTTTCAGGTTCGCCGATGAAATTACAGGACAGCGGCACGGTTTCCGCCTGCGGATACACTTCATAAACCGCGCTCCCGCGCGTCACCTGTTTCGCGGAGGTCGTTGCGGCAGCGGTCGCCGCTTGGGCGCTGCCAAACAAAATTCCTGCCAAGCCTACAGCTTTCAAGATCGTTCGAGTCACTTCATTGGGCTCGATGACCATCAGGCTGCCATTCACAGCTTTCAAACGCTTGTAGTGGCTGATCAGGATCTGAATCCCAAGCGAGCTGATGTACTGTACTCCAGCGAAATTGAGAACGATCTGATGCGAGCCGCCGCGCACTGCGGTCTCGATCGTTTTGCTGACATGATCGGCCCACGTGGCGTCCAGCCTGCCCGTCAGTCGCAGTTCGAGCGCGTCTGCTCGGGGATGGTGCGTGATTTCCATCAGCGAATCACCCTGCCGGCCTTGGAGACCAGTTCCTGAGGAATCCGCACGTGATACGATTCCGCCACCTTAAGATTCACGACGTAGTTCAGTTTAGGCACGGACAAGAACGGAATGTCCGCCGTGCTTTCCCCTCGCAGCACACGTGCAGCAATCTGTCCGGACTCCACACCGTTATCGTAGTAATCGCGAGCGATGATGAACATGGGCCCCATATCGGCTACAGTCGGTGAATAAGTCACTACAGGCAAGTGGGATCTCCTCGCCGATGACATCAGAGCAGGAAAACCGGAAGCGATCAGATTGTCCGTGATCTGCACGAGTACATCAATGTGACGTCCGGCTAGCGTAGTGACCGCATCGCTAATGTCACCGCTCTCCGTGATACCTACCGACTCGAACTCGAATCCTGCTTGTCGAGCGGCTTTCTCCAGTTTTTCCTTATCGAAGACAGAATTGATTTCGGCCGGAGTATAGACCGTCCCGATGTGGTGCACTCTAGGCACGCAATGTTTCAAAGCCTCCAGCATTTCCGTCACGGGTTGATCCAGATATGCGCCGGTTACAAACGGAAGATGGTTGGTGTCGCTCTTGCCCGCCTTCACAATTACCGGATTCGAAACCATGGTGAAGACGATCGGCGTCCCGCGACCCCGCGCCAACGCGCTCTGCAAGGCAGGGGTGCTGGACGTAATCATGAGGTTCGTATGCTGGGTGATCGCCGTATCGATGATGCTGCTCAACGTCGCAATATCTCCCTGTGCGGCATGGCGGCGAAGATCGAAATCTTTTCCGATCACCAGGCCGGATTCTTGCAGTCCCGCCATCAGACCTGCGCGAGCCAGCTCCGCATTTGGCGTCTCGATGTATTCAATCAGGTCCACCGTCAACTTTTCCGGAAGTGGACCCGTTTTCGCAATCTTGGTTTTCTCGCCTCCCGCTGATGCAATCGGCTGGTCCTTCAAGTGGATTCCGGTATCGTCCAGGACGCTATTGGCGCGCTTCAACACAGAGTCCGGCAACTCCCAGCGCTCGCGAAGCCCCTTTGCCGTGAGCCGGTTGATTTCCAACCGGACAGGCACGACATTTTCGACGGGAATCTGCGAGGGAAGACGGCCGTCCAGAACGTCCGCCGCCAGCTGCCCCTCCGTGCGACCGATCGCGGGATAGTCAGCGCCCAGATCGAACAGCGAGCCTTTATTAATATTTCCCGGTAGCGACGTGAACACTGGAATGCGCGCACGTTTCGCGGCGCTCAAAATGGAATCGATACCGAGGGTCACCGTCTGGTCCGGGCTCACCCATATGGCTTCCACCTCGCGCGACAATAGAGATGCCGCGGATTGTGCGACCGAAGTTGCGTTCTCCGCGTTGGCTTCGACGAGCGTGATACCCAATTCGTTGCAAATCGAGCGCGCCAAGTTTGTGGCGGCTACCGAATTGGTTTCCGTGGGATTCCAGACCAGTCCTACCCGCTTCAATCCTGGCCGCAGTTGCCTGGCGAGCTTGAAGGTGTCCGCAACGGGGGGCAGGCTGCCAAACCCGGTCATGTAAGCCGGATGATCCGCGTGATTCTTGGCGTTCACGCCCACACCGGCTCCGTATGGATCACTGACCAGTCCGAACACGTGCCGCCGAGGCGGGGTCGCGTAGCGATTGGCGTTCGCGATGGTCTGAAGCGTGACGGTGGAAACCGAAATGATCAGGTCGTAGTCAGCGCTGGTGATTTCCTTGGCAATGGCGTTGGCGGTGGACATGTCGCCTTCCGCATTGTAGCGGCGCACGGTCATTCGTCCGCCATCCACATATCCACGCTCTTTCAGCGCGGCCAAAACGCCTTGGATGCCTTCTTCCAGCACGGAGATGGACGTATGCTGGACGATCGCAACTCGCGCAGATCGTGCCGCCTGTGCGCGCCTTCCAGCGTCACGATGGCGGGAGCTCAAATCGGAATAGAGCAGCACGGCCGCTGCTCCGAAGATCAGGAACAGACCGAGGCCCACGCTCTTCAGCACTGAAGTAAAAGAGTTCATTAATTTAAGTGAATACAGTTGTAGATGTGCGTTTGCCGCTCGTCCAGCATTTAAATCGAACGTGCGATACCGAATCCGGCCGTGCCGCGCGCGAGATCCTGCATTAATGCGGCAATCGAGGTGCTCACGTTGCGCGAAATCGTTTCAATCTTGGAGAGAGTCTCGATCCAGTCCGCGCGCTTTTCGATCTGCGCCGGCGCCAGCACCACGCTCAACAATCCGCAGGCGTTGGCGATGCTGACGAGCATGATATCCCGCACATCGGGAATCTCGTCCCCAAGCACAGCCTGCGCCAGGCGTGCCGTGATGTATTGATGGTGAGCATCATCGAGTACGCGTAGCCGCTCAAGATCGATGACCCACAGGAACTTGGAAGCTTCCTTTCGCAGAATGCCTTTCTCAATCAACAGCGCCAGCGCCTCGCTCTCCAGATCCTGGCGTTGGAAGAAAATCTGCTCCACGCAGTCGCGAACTTTGCAGGGTGCCGCGCCCTTCGCCAGGGCCGCGAGCAGGTCATCCTGAATCAGGTTGCCAGTCGGAGTGTCATTGATCACAAATACCGTATCGACGTCAGTGTCGATCCGATGGGCCAGCGCGAGATCAAACAATACGGCGCCTGCCAATGCGTAGCGCGCGCCAAAATTGTTCCCGCCTTCCAGGCATCCGGTCCGAGGATTAATCGTGAGGAGTACGATCTCTTCGAGTAGGGTCAGCAAGACGGCGCCTCGTGAGAATCAATCCAATCGCCGCTCGAACCAATGATAAGAAACATTCTGAGCATGGGGCCGCCATTCTACAACAAAACAAAAACTACGTTCACGAATTCTTGGCCGTCAGGGTCTGCCACCTCACGTCACATGATTTCTTCGCGCTAGCCGGCCGAGCACGCAAAGGCTTATGAAATCCGCTTGGTCAAGGTAACCCGGTTGGTGTTGTCGCGCCGCTCGTACTCGATATTGTCCGCCAATTCCCGCAGCATATGGATGCCGAGCCCGCCGATCGGCCTGTCTTGTATTTCCGCGGAAAGATCCGGCGGCACCGCCGCGAGGGGATCAAAAGCATGCCCGTCATCCACCACAAGCATGGTCAGCGATTGATCAGCGCGGGACAACGTGATTTGGATCGTGTGCTCGCCCGAATCGTCGTACCCGTACTTAATGCAGTTGGTTACAAGCTCCTCGATCGCGAGACTCACCAGAAATGAAACGTCCGCGGAGATTTGCTGCCTGGCAAGCCATTTTTCAGCGGCCTCGGTCGCGGGCCAGATGGCATCGAACGTGTTGCGTACCTGTAGTGCAAGGGGTTCGCTCACCACCATCGGGACTCC
>Ga0157378_10005578_pt1 | contig 11018 bp, 3 predicted proteins | sample M65metaG_FD_115309 | JGI IMG/M metagenome (GOLD analysis project Ga0157378, IMG submission 115309) | Miscanthus rhizosphere microbial communities from Kellogg Biological Station, Michigan, USA - M6-5 metaG | ecosystem: Host-associated > Plants > Roots > Rhizosphere > Soil | place: USA: Michigan...
CATCAATGTATTCGGCCTTGCCATTGGCTTAACTAGCTGCATGCTCATCACCTTATACCTATATAACGAGTTAAGCTACGATAGCTATCATCCAAACATTAGTAATTTATATCAGTTGGGAACTACGTTCGTAAAAGAGGGGAAGGAAGAACGGACCGCCAACACACCGGCACCGATGGCAAGAACGATGCAGCAAGAGTTTCCTGAAATTGAACATTCAACAAGGTTGATGAAGACGTTTGCCGATGACAAGACGCTTCTGCAATATTCCAATCCATCAGGAGAAACAAAATCTTTCTATGAAACAAAGGCGTACCTCGCGGATTCAAACTTTTTCCAGCTCTTCAATTACCATTTCATTGAAGGAAACGCAAAAACGGCTCTGGCAAACCCTAATTCATTAGTGCTATCGAAAGAGATCGCACAAAAATTCTTTGGCAATCAATCAGCCATCAATAAAATTATACGGATCAGTAGCAGTACTAATGGCGACTATGATTTCAAAGTGACCGGCGTGTTCGTTCCGTCTAAAATGCCTTCTCATATTGACGCACGCTTATTCATGTCTCTGAAAGGTGGCGACGTGGATCGATACATGTTGAATGCCACTAGTCTCGCTTTTAATAATATGTATTATACCTACATGGTCCTGAGGAATGGCGCGAATCCAAAACAACTGGAGGCCAAATTTCCTGCGTTCATTGACAAGTATGCTGGAAAAGACCTGAAGTCGATGGGATTTTATAAGAAGCAATTCCTTACTCCGGTAAAGGATGTACACTTACACGCAAACACAACTGCAAACGTCACACCATCGGGCAGCGTCACTTATTTATATATTCTAGCCTCTATAGCTGTATTTACTTTACTAATTGCATGCATCAACTTCATGAATCTTTCAACTGCCAGATCGTCTAAACGTTCTGCGGAAGTTGGCGTGCGCAAAGTATTAGGCGCAGAAAAGAATCGACTCATATGGCAGTTCCTTAGCGAATCCATACTCATGTCACTGATCGCTTTCCTATTTGCCATCGGCATCACTCGGTTATTAATTCCGCTCTTTGCAGAAGTATCAGGAAAGCAGTTTTCCTTTTCCATACAACAGCACTCAACCTTGCTTTTAGGTTTTCTGTTGTTAGCCATTATCACTGGTTTTGTAGCAGGAAGTTATCCGGCATTTTACCTATCATCATTTGCACCGGTAAGGGTATTGAAGGGAAAGATCACGAATTCACTTTCGGCCGTTGCCCTTCGCAAAACACTCGTGGTATTTCAATTTGTAATCTCAGTTGTGTTGATCATCGCATCAGTGGTAATCGGGAACCAGATGCGGTATCTGCATACAAAAGACCTTGGATTTACCAAAGACCAACAAATCGTAATCCCATTGAGAAGCGGAACTGCCAAGACTATCTATCGTTCCCTGAAATATCAGTTGGGTAATATGTCGCAAATTCAATCGGTGGGCGCCTCACTGTATTACCCGGGCATTATGAATCCGAGTGATATGGCTTTATATCGGGAAGGAACTAGTGTAAACGACTCGAAGCTGGTTATGACGAACTGGGTAGACGACAGCTATCTGCAAACACTGGGAATAAAGCCAGCGGCCGGAAGACTGTTCTCGAAGGAGTTCCCATCCGATACTAATTCTAAAATGATTTTAAATGAACAAGGAATAAAAGATTTGGGATTTGGTTCCGCTGAAAATGCAGTGGGAAAAAAAGTACAGTTCAATTGGAATGGCGAAACCTACCGTTGGGAAATAATTGGCGTGGTAAAAGATTTTCATTTTAAAGACTTGCATGTGCCTGTGCAGCCTTATGCATTTCAACTGAACAACAATCCTTCATACAACTATATTATTGCTCATGCGAAATCCTCCGACATGTCGGCAACATTGAAATCAATAGAAAAGGCCTGGCATAGTGTGAATCCGAATGAGCCATTTGAATATAGTTTCCTCGACCTCGACTTTTTTAAAAATTATGAAGCCGAAGAACGACTTGCGTCAATTGTAGGCTATTTCACCATCATTGCGATATTGATCTCCTGTCTTGGGCTGTTTGGTCTTGCCGCTTTCAGTGCGGAACAGCGAATCAAAGAAATTGGAGTAAGAAAAGTATTAGGCGCTAGCGTAGGAAGCATTGTTTCATTGTTGTCGAAAGAGTTTTTGAAATTAGTTGCCATCGCGATTCTAATTGCGTCACCTGTAGCCTGGTTTGCGATGAATAAATGGTTGCAGGATTTTGCATATCGAACAAATATCGGCTGGCAGGTTTTCGTGATCACTACCGCAATCGCGCTTGCAATCGCCGTGTTAACGGTAAGCTTCCAGGCAATACGAGCTGCGATAGCTAATCCGGTGAAGAGCCTGAGAAGTGAATAGTTAAACATTACTTGTTGCTGGTTACTGGCCTTGGCCGCCGAAGCGCGCGAAGGCGGGTTGCTGTTCGCTACTTACTCATTCGCAAAACCCTATTAAACTTGTGAGCAGTAAACTGTGACGTGTGAATATGTTTAGAAGAAAACGTTCCTGTTGCTGGTATCTGGCCTTGCCCGCCGAAGCGCGCGAAGGCGGGTTACTGGTCGCAACTTACTAATTCGGTTGACGCTTTCAAATTGATAAGCAGTAACAAGCAACAAGCTACCAGCAACCCGAAATTGCCGAAGATTCAAATATGATACACCAATGATAAAAAACTACTTCATCACCGCCATCCGCAATATGCTTCGGCATAAAGGATTCAGTCTGATCAATATTTTAGGACTTGCAATCGGGCTTGCGGCATTCCTGCTCATCACCATTTTCGTGCGGTATGAGTTGAGCTTCGACGGCATGCACAAGAAGAATATTTATCGATTGGACGAGGTGCAGAGTTTTGAAGGAATGGTTGCGCCGCAGAATGTGGCGTTGTCGATGTATCCTATGGCATCAACGTTGAATGCAGAATTTCCTGAAATAACCAAAGCAACCCATATCTATGGTTTTGAGAAATATTCATTCAATAATGGAGAGAAAAAAATATACCTCCCCAAGATTTTCATGGCTGATTCTTCATTCCTGCAAGTTTTTGACTTCCCACTCGTTCATGGTGACAGGGCAACTGCGCTTACAGAACCAACCAGTTTGTTACTTACCGAAGAGAGTGCTGCAAAGATTTTTGGAAAAGAAAATCCAATCGGCAAAACAATCGTTCACTATGGAGGCGACACCGTTACATTTAAAGTAACCGGCATCTTAAAAAACATTCCAAAGAATTCTCATCTTCAATTCGATGGAATTGCTTCATTCAAAAACATTGAGGACCCTGAGTGGCTAAATGGCTGGGGAGGAAATTGGGTGAACACATACCTTGAACTTGCGCCAAATACAAATATAGCGGCCCTTGAGAGTAAGTTTCCTGCATACCTGAGGAAACATAAAGGGGAAGAGGGTGTCAAGAACTACAAACTTTTTCTTCAATCATTGAAAACTGTGCATGCAGGTTCGGTTAACGTTACGCATGATTACAACAATTTTCAAAAATTTGACAGCAGGTACACCTACATCTTCTCTATTCTCGCAATTCTTGTATTGGTCATTGCCTGTATCAATTTTATTAATCTTTCTACGGCACTTTCATCAAGCAGGGCGAAAGAGGTTGGCATTCGCAAATCAGTGGGCGCGTTCCGCTTACAAGTAGCGGGGCAGTTCATTGGAGAATCCATACTCGTATCGCTGTTTGCATTGGTGGTTGCATTAGGCATCATTTATCTTTCGCTTCCATTCTTGCGAAATCTTACTGAGCGTGATTTGCAATTGCCATTGTCATCCCAACCAATTATGTTTCTATTCTTAATTGGATTGGCCATAGCCGTTGGATTCTTATCAGGCCTTTATCCGGCTGCATTTCTATCCAGATTTAATCCATCAAGAGTGCTTAAAGGGTTGATAGAAAATGTGGGAGGAAGACCAACGATGCGCAACACGCTTGTAATTGGACAATTCTCTGCCGCGATTATTTTGATTATCGGAACGTTGCTCGCAACGCAGCAATTAATATTTATGCAGCGTCAGCCAACGGGATTCAACCGCGAACAGGTTGTAATTATTCCATTGAGTAGAATTGCCAATCAGAAATATGATGCGTTGAAGCAGGAATTGCTGAAGAATACGGCTATAACAGGGGTAACGGGATCAGGGCAGCGACTTGGAAATAATTTCCACCAATCCAATGCGCGGTTCAAAAGCGATAGCGGAATGAGAGAGCTCACCACCTCGCAGGTACTCGTAGATTTTAATTATCTCGCCTTTTACAACATTCAACTATTGGAGGGAAGAAATTTTTCGGAAGGAAGAGGTGATAATGGACGAGGATACATCATTAATGAATCGATGGCGAAAGAACTGTTGAAGGATAAACCTGGTACGCCATTAAGGTCGTTAATCGGGAAAAGTTATGCAATGGGTTGGGAAGATAGTTTAGGCACCATCATTGGAATTGCAAAGGATTTTAATTTCAATTCGCTGCATCACAAAATTGAAACGCTGACCATGGAAGTGAAGAAGGAGTGGGGCTATAGTGAAATGTCAGTCAGAATCGATGGCAATCACGCGCAACAGGCATTGAATTATATTTCAAATGTGTGGAGCAAAATGGTACCCGACCTTTTCTTCGACTATACTTTCCTGGACGATCACTTTGCGAAATTGTATCAATCGGATAAACAGGTGAGCGTTGTCATGAGTATCCTTGCAGGACTCGCCATCTTCATCGCCTGTCTTGGATTGTTTGGACTGGCTACGTTCACAGCTCAGCGACGAACTAAGGAAATAGGGATTAGAAAGGTTGTGGGTGCTTCAGTTTTCCAAATCACTGCATTGCTGTCGAAAGATTTTCTGAAACTGGTGCTAGTATCCTTTATCATTGCCGTACCCGTTGCATGGATTGGAATGAGTAAATGGCTCGAGGACTTTGCGTACCGGATCAATATCAGTGTTTGGGTATTTGTTGTAGCAGGAATATGCGCGATAGCGATAGCATTGCTCACCATCAGTTTTCAGTCGATCAAGGCGGCCCTTGCTAATCCGGTTAAGAGTTTACGAAGCGAATAAAAATGGGCAGCTAAAGCGTGATGATTTCAAATAACGAAAAATAAGAAAGATGCTCAATTCATTTAAGGTGGCACTGCGACAGATGAAGAAGCATAAGTTGTATTCCTTTGTCAACTTATTCGGCTTGACGCTCGGGATGGGCTGCTGTTTACTAATTGGAATTTATATTCTCCATGAAGTCTCATACGACCGGTTCCACAAAAATGCATCCCGGATAGTTAGGGTGACTATGGATTACAATGCCGGGGATGTATCCAATAAAGTTGCCACTACTGGCACAAAAGTAGGGCCGCAGTTTAAAAGAACGTTTCCCGAGATAGAGTCATTCACCAGGACCTTAAAGTACACCCGAGTGGTAAAGTATGAGAGCGATGCATATGAGGAATCGAATTTTCTGTATGCAGATTCAGCATTTTTTGAAATCTTCTCTTTTCCAGTCATCGAAGGAACCGCTCAATCTGCGTTAAATGCGCCCGATAAAATTGTGCTTACACGATCTACTGCAAAGAAATATTTTGGAAATAAAGATCCATTAGGCAAAACCCTGAAAGTGGGCACAAGGGATTTCAATGTTGCGGCAGTAGTAGAGGATCCACCTTCGGAATCACAGATTCAATTTGATTTTGTGGCATCATTCAATGCGCTAAATGCTTCTAAGGAAGAAAAATGGTGGGAAGCAAATTACATTACGTATTTATTATTGCAGCCGAACGCTGATCTCGATCGGCTATCAAAGAATGTGTCCGCATATATGGCGGGAGTTTCCCGCGATGAATTGAAGATGACTGGGAATAACTACCTCGCCTACCATCTTGAGCCGCTGCAATGGGTTCATCTGCATTCTCCGCTTGATGGATTTGAACCGAATAATAGCATTACTTATATATATATTCTTGCGTTAGTCGGCATTTTGATTCTTGTCATCGCATCCGTCAATTACACTAATCTGGCAACGGCGCAATCGGCATCGAGAACGGGTGAGATAGGAATTCAAAAAGTGTTGGGTGCTTTGCGAGGCCAAATTTTTCTGCAATTTATTATAGAGTCTGCTATTACAATTGGTATCGCGTTATTGCTTTCGATGGCGGTTGCCTATTTCGCTTTACCGTTTTTCAATCAACTTTCGGGAAAGAATTTACCTGCATCAGCGTTGCTGCAGCCACAAACTTTATTAATGCTGGTTATCGTAGGCATCATTGTAAGCTTTGCAGCAGGTACCTATCCTGCACTCCTACTATCCAATTTAAAAACGATTCACATACTTAAGTCAGGATTCAATTTTACCGCAAGGGGTAGTAAGCTGAGGAAAACATTGATTGTTTTACAATTCCTCATCTCAGTCTTCCTTATCATATCAACCATCGTGGTTCTACAACAGCTTTCTTATATCCGTCATAAAGACCTTGGATACAACAAGGATCATATCCTTGTCTTACCTCTTGACAATACCATGTCTAAAAGTTATGAGTCGCTCAAACAGTCCATGTTGAATGTGCCAGGTGTAAAATCCATTAGCGCCGCATATGAGGAACCGGTTGATATTGGATGGGGCGACGGCATCAGCAAGGACAAAGATGATAGGGAAGGTATTTCTGTAAATGCCATTCCGGTTGATAAGGATTTTGTCGGCACAATGGGAATTCATATTGTAGCTGGATCGGACTTTACTGACGCGGACGTAAAGCAGATGGACACGTCGGAAAATAGCGCTCATCTGAATTACACTTATATGATCAATGAGACAGCGGCGAAGGCGCTTGGATGGAAGCCCGACGAAGCGATAGGAAAAACGATTTATAAAGGAACTCCAGGAATAGTTAAAGCCGTTGTTAAGGATTTTCATTTCAAATCATTTCACAATCCAATCAGTCCATTGGTGATTTTCCTCGATCCTCGCATGGCTCAGGAAATATTCATTAAGGTTGATGAAGCGAACCTTACCGGTGTGATTAATTCACTCGGGAAAGTGTGGAAAGATCGTGTACAGCATCGTCCATTCGAGTATCACTTCCTGGATGAAGATTACTCGAGGTTGTATAAGGCAGAAGAACGAATGGGCGGCATATTCGGCACATTCTCAACACTGGCAATTCTGCTTGCGTGTCTTGGATTGTTTGCACTAACGGCCTATTCCATTGTTCAACGAACAAAGGAAATTGGCATAAGAAAAATACTGGGAGCCAACCTTGCAAATATCATTTCGTTGCTTTCAAAAGATTTTCTGTTACTGGTATTAATGGCTATCGTGATAGCAAGTCCGCTTGCGTGGTATGCATCGCATAAGTGGCTCCAGGATTTTTCATATCGGATCAACATTCAATGGTGGGTATTTGTAATTGCGGGATGCGCGTCCATTCTAATTGCATTATTGACAATAAGCTTTCAAGCGATACGCGCTGGTTTGGCAAACCCAGTGAAGAGTTTGCGATCGGAATAAGCGGCGATAACCCCGACAGCGGTCGAAGACCCTGTCGGCGGTCGCTCCCAAGGAAGTCAGGAGTCAGAAGAAACGTGCCTCTTTTTAAATTTTTCTCATATGCTCAAAAATTATTTGCTCGTAGCGTTAAGGAACTTAAGAAAAAGCAAGGCTTTTTCTATCATCAATATCCTGGGATTAGCGCTGGGACTATGTTGTAGCCTGTTGATTTTTTTGTGGGTGAATGACGAGCGGAACGTTAATAAGTTTCATAAGAATGGACCTTATTTATTTAGTGTATATGAGCGACAATACTTCGATAACAGGATTGAATCCTTTCACGGCACGCCGGGAATTATGGCAGATGAAATGAAGAAGGTTTTGCCCGAAGTAAAATACGCCTGTGGCATGGCATGGAATGATCTTTCTACATTTCAAGTGGGCGACAAGATCATGAAGGAAGAAGGAAATCATGCGGGAATGGATTTCTTCAAAATGTTCAGCTTCCCCCTTCTTCAAGGTAAAGTAGAAACTGCGCTAGCCACACCGGTAAGCATTGCGATCTCGCGCAAAATGGCAAACGATTTTTTCGGCAGCCCTGAAAAAGCGATTGGCAAAACTGTTCGATATGCCAATAACAAAGATTTCACGGTGACTGCAGTATTCGAAAATATTCCCGCAACATCCTCCATGAAATTTGACTATCTCGTGAATTGGCATTCATTCCTTGAAGAGCAGTCGTGGGCGAAGAGTTGGGGAAATAACGGTCCGCAAACTTATTTGGTGTTGCGCTCAGATGCAGACTCTGCAGCATTTGAAAAAAAGATCGTAAAGTTTCTTGACAACTACAACAAAGAACAGAGCAAAGCTTTTCATATCGAATTGGGCATTCAACGATTCCAGGATATATACCTCTATTCACAGTTCAACAAATTAGGTCAGATTGAAGGAGGAAGAATTGAATACGTAAGATTGTTTAGCATTGTCGCCATTTTTATTTTGGTAATTGCTTGTATCAATTTCATGAATCTGACTACTGCCCGCTCTATCAAAAGGGCAAAAGAGATCGGAATAAGAAAAGTAGTTGGCGCTTTTAGAACTTCATTGATCAGGCAATTTATAGGAGAAGCAGTTTTACTTACCGCTATTTCAATGCTGATAGCAATTGGAATTTTAGCGCTTGTACTTCCAGCATTCAACCAACTAACGCAAAAGCAAATTCCATTGCCCTTCATGGATGCCTGGTTTTGGGGTGGAATGATTGCACTGATTTTTATTACCGGATTTGTATCTGGAAGTTATCCCGCACTCTTTCTTTCATCATTCAATCCTGTTGTAGTATTAAAGGGAACGTTGAAACTTTCACCGCTATCCGCCTGGTTCCGCAAAGGGCTTGTTGTTTTTCAATTTGCACTTTCGATTATCCTCATCGTAGGTACAATTGTGGTTTCGAAGCAAATCAAATTCATCAATACGACAAATCTTGGTTACGACAGGCAAAACCTTATCTACATTCCACTTGAAGGCGATCTGCCGAAACAATACCAACTATTCAAACAACAAGGGCTGAACATGCCCGGCATTCAATACATCTCCCGTATATCGCAAACCCCAACGCAGATACAAAACGGTACCGGTGGTGTGCAATGGGAAGGAAAGGATCCGAACACTTTACCCATGTTTACTCAAGCCGCGGTGGGTTATGATTTCGTGAAGACATTGAACATTCGGGTTTTAGAAGGAAGAGATTTCTCAAAGGATTTTCCAACAGACTCTGTTGGCTATATTCTGAATGAACAGGCACTAAAGAAAATTGGGTATAAAAATCCGATAGGCAAGCCGCTCACTTTTTGGGATAAGAAGGGAACAATTGTTGGGATCATAAAAGATTTCCATTTTAACTCATTACATGTGCCGGTAGAAGCGCTTATTATCCGTAATGGCGAAACTGACGGTTACGGCTCAATACTTGTCAAGACACAACCAGGCAAAACGAAAGAGGCGATTGCCAGTTTGGGTAAACTATGCAAGGATTTGAACCCAAAATTTCCATTCACATATCAATTCTCTGATGAAGAATATTCCAAACTATACAAGAGTGAACAAATGACGGGTAAGCTTGCCGACTGTTTTGCATTTCTTGCCATCTTCATTTCTTGTTTAGGTTTACTTGGATTGGCAATGTTTACGGCCGAACAAAAGACAAAGGAAATTGGTATTCGAAAAGTTTTAGGCGCAAGCATTCCATCCCTATTTGTTCTGTTGTCGAGAGAATTTTTGCTCTTCGTAGTTATTGCGATGCTGGTGGCATCACCTATTGCGTGGTATGCAATGAAACAATGGCTCAATGACTATGCCTACAAAATCAGCATTAGCTGGTGGATGTTTGTCCTTGCGGGATTGGTTGCGTTAGTGATTGCATTATTTACGGTGAGCTTCCAGGCCATTCGTGCTTCGATTGCAAATCCAGCGAAGTCGTTGCGTACTGAGTAAGTCGTATGTCAGAGGAGTCAGGAGTCAGGAGTCAGAAGAGGAGTTAGTAAATCACACCAATCAGGCTAATGGCTAACGGCTAATGGCTAACGGCTAACGGCTAATGTAGAAAGTTCATAAATCAAAACATATGCTAACTAACTATCTCAAACTTGCCTTTCGCAACCTGAAAAAAAGAAAGGGCAATGCCCTTCTGAATATATTGGGGTTAACTATTGGAATGAGCGCGTGTTTGCTCATATTCCATTATGTTTCCTTTGAAAGAAGCTTTGATGATTTTGTTCCGAAAGCAAAAGACGTTGTGCGGTTACGTCTCGATAATTATCAGAAAGGAAAACTTGCCTGGCAGTCGGCCACTATTTATCCGGCTATTGCTCCCACCTTAAAAAAGGACTATCCAGAAATTGAAAACTTCTGCCGCATTTACGATGCACAGTTTTTATTGTCGACAGAAAACAATGATGTCAAGTTTAATGAAGACAAGGGCTACTATGCGGATCCCGCGTTCCTCGAAATGTTCAACATTCAATTGACAAAGGGAGATCGTGCCACTGCATTAAGTACTCCGGACAAAATGGTCATCTCCAAAAAGATCGCAAAAAAATATTTTGGCAATGCAGATCCCATGGGGAAGCGATTAATGGTGAGAGATCCACAATTTCAGCGGAGCTATATGATAAGTGGAGTATTTGATTCCTATCCTCAGAATTCGCATCTAATCGTTGAATACCTTGTTCCCTATTCTTCACTTGGCCAATACCTGCGTCAATTGGGTGATACCAGTAACGCAACTGAAACCAGTTTTGGATGGTACGACTTCTATTCTTACCTGCAACTGAAACCCGGTACAGATTGGAGGCAATTTGAAAAAAAATTACCAGGATTTTGTGACCGATACATTAATAGCCAGGAATGGTATAAGAAAAATAATAATCGCGCCGAGCTTTATTTAATTCCTCTAACGGATATTCATCTTCATTCCAACGTGAACCAGGAAGCGGAGGTAAATGG
>Ga0157378_10005583_pt1 | contig 11015 bp, 10 predicted proteins | sample M65metaG_FD_115309 | JGI IMG/M metagenome (GOLD analysis project Ga0157378, IMG submission 115309) | Miscanthus rhizosphere microbial communities from Kellogg Biological Station, Michigan, USA - M6-5 metaG | ecosystem: Host-associated > Plants > Roots > Rhizosphere > Soil | place: USA: Michigan...
GACCACCTCGGTCAACGAGGCGCATCGTTCTGGCCGGACCTGGTGCAGGCGGCCGGCACCGCGGACGAACAGGTGCTTCTCCGCGCGCTCTGGGACCTGGTGTGGGCCGGCGAGGTCACGAACGACACCCTCGCGCCGCTGCGGGCGTACGCGCTGTCGTCCCGGCGATCGAAGCCTGCGGGTGCCAAGCCCCGGCCCGGCTTGCTCCGCCGAGCGGGGCCGCCCGCCGGCGCAGGTCGGTGGTCGCTCGTCACCGATCTCACGACGGCGGGGATCGAGCCGACGGCGCAGGCGTTGGCGCGCGCCGAGCGGTTGCTCGACCGCTACGGGGTCGTGACCCGCGAGGCGGTGCTCGCCGAGGGTGTGCCCGGCGGGTTCGCGGGTGTCTATCCGGTGCTGCGAGCGATGGAGGAAGCGGGGAAGGCGAGGCGCGGCTACTTCGTCGCGGGGCTCGGCGCGGCGCAGTTCGCGATGCCAGGCGCCGTCGACCGGTTGCGGGACCTGCGCGAGCCCGCCGGGGACCCGACGGTGCAGACGTTCGCCGCCGCCGATCCCGCGCAGCCGTACGGAGCGGCGCTCTCGTGGCCGGCGTCCCCAGGCAGACCGTCGAGGGCGGCGGGCGCGTTCGTGGTACTGGTGGACGGCGCCCCGGCGGCGCTCCTCGAGCGTGGGGCCAAGACGTTGGTCACGTTCCCAGGCGCAGATCCTGGGATCTGGGCTAACGCCGTCGCGTCACTCGTGAAGGACGGTCGCCTCCGCAAGATCGAGCTCCGCCAGATCGACGGCCTGCCGGCGTCCACACATCCCGTGGTCGATGCGCTCTGGTCGGCGGGGTTCGTCGACGGCTACTACGGCCCGACCCTTCGCGGCTGACCGGGTCCGGCCGATCGGTCGCTTCGGTTGCCCTCGAGCGATAAGGTAGCCGCGACCCCCGGCGCCCAGCTGATCGATGCACGTCCAGGGCCCGCCCCTTGGTCTTATGTGGAAGGAGATGCCGTGCGCGTCAAGGTCGGAGCAGCAAGCGCGTTCGTCGTTCTGATGGCTTCGATGGCGCTGAGCCTGCCGGCGAGCGCCGAGACCCCGTCGGTTGGGGCGTCGACCGCGAGCAAGCTGCCGTGGCTCTCGAACGACGCTCGGACGATCCCAGGGCAACTCGTCGTGGTATGGCGGGCGGGCGCCTCGCGCGCCGACCGGCGCACGTTGGCGGCGCAGGTGGGAGGCGCAGCGTCGACGCCGGCCTCGAACGTCCAGATCGTTCACGTCCCGCCCAGTGCCTCGACCGCCGCCGCGATCCAGGCGTATCGCGACTCTCCCCTGGTTCGGTTCGCCGAGCCCGACCGGATCGCAAGCCCGATGGCGGCGCCCAACGATCCCTTGTTCGCCCAGCAGTGGGCGCTGGATAACACGGGCCAGACCCATCGGGTGACCCGGTACCGAGGATTGCGCGGCAAGAACAAGACGGGCACCCCCGGCGCCGACGTCGACGCCCCTGAGGCTTGGGCCGCACAGACCCTGCACACCCCCGAGGTGGTCGCCGTCATCGACACCGGCGTCGACACCCAACATCCGGACCTGCAGAACTCGCTGTGGACGAACACCGCGGAACAGGCCGGCACCCCCGGGGTCGACGATGACGGCAACGGCTACATCGACGACGTGAACGGCTGGGACTTCTTCGACAAGGACGCCGGCCCGGGGCCGAGCAACGGCGAGAACAACTCGCATGGGACGCACGTCGCAGGGCTCATCGCCGCCGAGCGCGACGATGCGACGGGGATCACCGGTGTCTGTGGTGAGTGCCAGATCATGGCGCTGCGGATCGGGGACGCGAGACACCTCTCGCTCGGTCGTGAGCTCAAGGCGATCCAGTACGCGATCGACAACGGCGCCAACGTGATCAACCTGAGTCTCGGGAGCCCCGTCTGGTCGCCGGCCGAACGCAGCGCGATCCATGAGGCCGGCGATGCGGGCATCCTCGTGGTCGCGGCGGCGGGCAACTCCAGCCTCGACAATGACATCGAGTTCTACGACGCCGACGGCTTCGACGCCGCGCCGTTGTTCCCTGCGACGTACACCCTGGACAACATCCTGTCGGTGGCGGCGAGCAACGACCGGGACCGCTACGGCTACATCTCGCAGTGCGAGGGGCATATCGAGCTCTGGAGATGCGGGTTCACGAGCTGGGGACACGACTCCGTCGACGTCGCTGCGCCCGGCGTGGACATCGTGAGCACCGTGAAGCCGAACCTCTCGGGCACCGCGTACCCGGGATACGACGTCTGGGACGGCACGTCGATGGCGACGCCACTCGTCGCCGGCATCGCCGGCTTGGTCCTGTCCGAGAACCCGGGCTTCACGCCGGTGCAGGTCAAAGACGCGATCATGAACTCGGTCGACACGCCCAACTCCTTGCGCATGTACACCCACTGGGCGCGCGTCCTGGGTCTCCCTCGGCAAGCGCTGTCGGGGCACTTCACGCGCACGCAAGGACGGGTGAACGCCCTAGCCGCGCTGACGGGCTCGACGTCGAGCGCGACGATCCAGACCGACGGCAATATCGACGGCGCCCGCACCCTCGACGTGCGGCGCTCCGGCCGCGTCTCATGGCCGAGCGACACGAACGACGTCTACAAGAAGCGGCTCGTCAACGGCCACCGCTATCGGGTCATCCTCAACGGCCCGGCCGGCGCCGACTTCGACCTGTGGGTCTGGAAGCCCGGGACCAAGGAGATCTTCCAGTTCACCGCGGGCTGTTTCCAGCGCGGCGGCTCGTGCCCTTCGATCGCCGCGGCCTCGACGAGCCCGCGCGCCGACGAAGCCGTGACGTTCCGATCCCACAGGACGGGCACGTTCTTCATCCAGGTGAACGGGTGGTACAGCCGCGGGAGGTACGGGCTGCGGATCAGACGTGCCTGATGACGAAACTGGAAACCGCCCGCCACCTGTGCTTGCCTTGCCGCGTGCCGAACCTCTACCTGTTGATGAAGGCCGACGGGCCCTCGGATGAGATCTCCGCGGACTTCTACCAGCGCGAAGACGACGACTGGGTCTTCATGCTGGCGGGCGCGGTGGTCGCGCGGATGCCGATCGACTCGATCGTGAGCATCGCGAAGGCGCCTCGCGACATGACCAGCTGAGCCGACGGGCCGCTCCCTGAATCAAGGTCAAAGCGAGGTCTGGGCGCCGATTATCGGCACCGGTTCGAGCGGTTGTATAAGGCTCGGATGGAACAGGAAAACAACTGGTTCAAGTTCTATTACGCGTCGTACTACAAGAAGTCGCCGTACCACCGTCGCGCGGTGGAGGCCGGCTGTACCAGCTGGGACCTCTACAACCACATGCTGATCCCGACCCTCTACGACGACGACGTCAAGGAGTACTGGCATCTCGTGGATCACGTGACGCTGTGGGACGTCGCGGTCGAGCGGCAGCTCGAGATCAAGGGCCCGGACGCAGCGAGGTTCGCGCAGCTGATCACACCCCGAGACCTGTCGCAGACGGTTCCCGAGCAGTGCAAGTACGTGGTGATCTGTGCTCCCGACGGCGGCATCGTGAACGACCCCATCCTGCTCAAGCTCGCGGACGATCACTTCTGGCTCTCCCTGGCCGACTCCGATGCCCTGCTGTACGCGATGGGCGTCCAGGCCTTCGCGAACCTGGACGTGGAGCTGGGCGAGCCGGACGTCAGCCCGCTGCAGATCCAGGGCCCCAAGTCGAAGCCGCTGGTGCGGAAGCTCTTCGGCGATGCGGTCGCCGACCAGCGCTACTACTGGCACAAGCAGACCGAGCTCAAGGGGATCCCGGTGGTCGTCTCGCGGACCGGGTGGACCGCCGAGCTCGGCTACGAGGTGTACCTGCGCAACTCGAGCCGAGCGTTGGAACTGTGGGATGCCATCGTCGACGCCGGTGAGGAGTTCGAGCTGCGCGTCACCGCGCCGAGCGACCAGCGGCGACTGGAGGCGGGCATCTTCAACTACGGCAACGACATGGACGTCACCGACAACCCGTACGAGGTCACCGGCCTCGAACGACTCGTGGAGCTCGACAACGACAACGAGGTCGTGTCACGCGACGCGCTCGAACGGATCAAGGCCGAAGGGGTCAAGCGGAAGCTCGTCGGGGTGACGATCGACGGGCCACCGCTCGGCATGTGGCTCGAAGACTTCTGGCCGGTCACGGTCGGCGGTGCGGTCGTGGGCCGTCTCACCTCTGCCGGCCACTCCCCTCGCCTGGACATCAACATGGGCTACGCGTGGGTGCCGATCGAGCACGCAGCGGCAGGGACCAAGCTCGAGATCGACTCGCCGGAGGGCGTGATGTCGGCAACCGTCACGCCGATCCCGTTCCTCGACCCGAAGAAAGAGATCCCGGCGAAGAGCTGATCCATCTCCACGCCTCGAACAGCGGTGATTCAGGAGCGGCGCATTTCGACCGATGCACAAGACACATGTCCGAGAATCGGCTCCAAGCTGAGTTCCGAGACTGGGTGCGGTCGGGCATGCAGGAGCCGGCCCCCTGGTTCGCGTCCCTCCGCGACAACGACATGTTCCTTCCGGCGGACGTGATCGAGATCCTGACCCGTGAGCGGCATCTGTCCGGGTTCTGGACGTACGGCCAAGCCGTGCGACAACTCGCTGGTGACCCGCCGGACCCTGAGGATCACGCGGCAACCCGCAAGATCGGGCTCCCGAGCCGACCGACGTTCAACTCCTCGAGCGCTCGCTGATCCTGCCCTCGATGGTGGTTCCGTCCCCCGGCTTCGAGGCGACGGCGAGTGTGCCGCCGATCGCGTCCAACCGGTCGGCCATCCCCTGCAGCCCCGTTCCGTAGGTCAACTCCGCCATGTCGAAGCCGGCGCCGTCGTCGGTCACCTCGAACCGAAGCTCCCCGTTCGTCTGCGACAGCGTGACCTCCGCCTTGGAAGCGCCCGCGTACTTGGCGATGTTCGTCAGGGCCTCGAGGACGCAGAAGTAGACGGCCGCCTCGGTGTCCTGCGGGTAGCGGTCGACGCCATCGGAACGCACGACCGTCGGTACCGATGCCTTGCGCGCCTGCGCTTGCAGCGCGGCGACGAGACCTTGGTCGGCGAGCAGCGGCGGATAGATCCCGCGAGCCAGGTCACGGAGTTGCTCCAGCGCATCGTTGGCATCGGCCTGCAGGTCGTTGACCACCGACATCGCCTTCTGCGCGTCGCGATCCACGAGCTGACCGAGCAACCGGAGCTTGATCGTCAACGCGACGATCTGCTGTTGCGCGCCGTCGTGCAGGTTGCGCTCGATCCGGCGGCGCCCCTCGTCCTGCGCGGTGACCAAGCGCTGCCGTGAGGCCCGGAGCTCGTCGATCGTGTCCATCAGCTGCTCGGTCAACACCACGTTGCGCATCACCAGCCCCGCTTGTGCCGCGAGATCACGGATCAGCTTCTCCTCGGTGGGCGTGATCGCCTCACCGGGCCGCTTCTCGATCGACAGCGCACCGAGGAACTCCCCTTGGTGACGGATGGGCTCCAGCATCGAGGTCGATGAAACGGCTCCCTCCGCGTTGTCGGCGGCGGCGAGTGGCGACGGGGGATCCGCGTCCACGGGCCAGGTCGCCTCGGCACGGAGCTCGTCGCCGATGCGGATCCAGAGGTCGACCCGGGAGGCACCGGTTCCCTCGGCGAGCGCCCGCGTCATCCGCGGCATGAGCTCGTCGTTCGCGTAGGTGTGCCCGATCCGGTCGGAAAACTCCGAGAGGACCTCATAGGGTGTCGCCCGCTGCCCGTAGACGAGCCGGTCGGCCAAGCGTTGGGCTCGCCGCCGGGCCGGCTGGAACGCAAGCGCCACGATCCCGGCGGCCGCCGCGGACAGGACGGGGCTCGCCTGGCTGCCGACGAGCGCCCCGACGCCGACGACTACCCCCACGTAGACAGCGGTGATGAAGATCGCCATCGCGCCGAACAGCAGCGCCCTGTTGATGACGAGGTCGATGTCGAACAGGTGGTAGCGCAAGACGGAGATCCCGATCGCGATCGGGATCAAGCCGAACGACGCGATGGCGACCGTCTGCAGGACCGCCAGCCACCCAGGCGTGTCGATCGAGGACCACGTGTGGTTGATCGACAGCATGAGCACGACCGCGTACAGGACACCGACGGTCGCCGCCGCGGTCACGAGCCATCGCAGCTGGAGCCGTTCGATCCCGCTCGAGCGCCGGAACCGCATGACCAGGCTCGCCAGCGAGCCGATCACGCCGATCGGCACCATCAGGATCGAGATCGTGGCCAACGACAGGACGGACCGGAGCGCGTCGATGCCGAGCGGGTTCTCCACGTTGGGGAACGAACTTTCGGTGAGCGGTCCCGGGGTCAGCAGGATCGCGAGGAAGGCGACGCCCATACCGACGCCCATGGCCCATGCGAACCATCGCCAGCGGGGTGAGGGCAGGTGCCCCTCGGGGAAGAGCAGGAGGAGGAACGTGACCGGGATCGCCACGATCGGGATCCAGAACGGCTGGCCGAGCGACTCCGCGATCTCCCCCAGGCCTTTCCCACCGAGACCGCCGTGGATCGCGTAACTGCCGTACGCGTCCAAGAAGGCGCTGAGGCCGACGGCCGCTCCCACACCGAGGGTGAGCCAGCTGACCGCGTTGTCCGGGCGTCTGGTCGCGAGCAGATACCCGATGACCGGGAAGAGGAAGAAGCTGATGACGAGCAGATCGAGGCCCTGCGGCTCGGGATCCAGGATCGAGAGCCAGAAGCTCGCGGCGACGCCGGCGATCGTGAGTCCGAGGATGACCCGGGCGAGCCACGCGAGCCGGCCGGCATCCTGGGGTTGCGTGACACGTGCCTCGGGCCGGGACATCGGCGGCATGTTGGCACGTCGGCCCGTTCGGCAGCCAGCAGCGTTGCGGCGACGGCGTTACGGGGTGTCCTGGGCGTGGTACGCAGCGAGCAAGGTCTCTTCCGCGTCCTTCTTGGGGAACAGGAAGTACACGAGTGCGGCGCCGAGCAGGACGGCCACGATCCCCGCGGTGTAGGCCCAATCGTCCCCCTGGAGGAACGACGCCTTGGCCGCAGTCGTGATCTGGTTGGCGTACTGCGGATATTGCTTCGAGACGGACTCGGCGCTGGCGAAGGACTTCGTGAGCTCGGCGGCAACGCTGTCGGTGACCTGTTTGCTGTTGGACGACGCCGCGATCGCGGCCGTCGCAGCGGCCGCGTAACCCGCGGTGAGCAGCGCGCCGAGGATCGACTGCATGATCGCTCCCCCGAGGTCACGCTGCAGGTCTGCAGTTCCCGATGCCATGCCCGCACGGCGCACGGGAACGGAACCGGTCAGGGAGTGGGACGCCGGCGTTCCGGCGAACCCCACCCCGACCCCGAGCAGCGCGTAGCCGAGTCCGACCTTCCAGTACGGGATGCCTTCGTTCCACAGCAGCAGCATCACGACGAACCCGAGCAGACAGAAGAGGTAGCCGACGAGCAGCGTGAACCGCGCGCCTCGTGACTCCACGAGCTTGGCCGAGCGCGGCGCGATCACCACCATGAGTAGCGCTGCGGGCAGGATCGCGAGGCCCGCATCCAACGTGTCGTAGCCGAGCACGTTCTGCAGGAACTGCTGCCCGACGAACATCGCGGCCATCAACGAGCCGAACACGACGATCCCGGCGCATGCGGCGACCCAGAAGACCCTCCGCCCGGCGATATGCAGGTCGTACAACGGGTTGCGGGCCTTCCGTTGCCGGATGACGAACGCGATCCCCGCTGCGAGCGCGATCGCGACGAGACCGAGCACCAGGGTCCCCTCGTTCGGAACCGGTGCGAAGTTGATCGCCAGGACGACCGCCGCGATCAAGAGGACCGACAGGATGCCGCCCAGGTTGTCGACAGGATCGCTCGTCTCGTTCACATGCGCCGGCACAAGCCGGTATGCCATGACGAGCGCCACCACGGCGAGCGGGAGCGTGACAAGGAAGACGGATCCCCACCAGTAGTGCTCGAGCAGGAACCCGGAGATCAAGGGGCCGAGCGCGGAGATCGCCCCGCCGAGCGCAGACCAGAGCGCGATCGACTTCGTCCGAGCCGGACCCGACCACAGGGCGGTGATGAGGGCGAGCGTGGTCGGGTAGGCCATGCCGGCAGCGAGCCCACCGAGCAACCGCGCGATGAACAGCACCGTGTCCGATGGTGCGTACGCCGCGAGCAAGCAGGCCGGGATCGAGAGACCTGTGCCGACGATCAACATCAGCTTGCGGCCATGTCGATCGCCGAGTGCCCCGAGGTAGAGGACCGACGCCGCGAGCCCGAGCGAGTACCCGACCGCGATCAGGTTCAGCACCGTCTGCGACGAATCGAAGGCGGCGCCGATGGATGGCAGTGCCACGTTCGCAACCGCGAGGTTGAGGTTGGCGACCGCGGCGACCAGGATCAACGCGAGGAGAACCGCTCCCGGATGGTCGGGTGCGGTCGAGGCGACGCCTGCCGATCGATCGGCCGAACCAGCTGAACTCACGGTGGATGCAGCATTACATGCATGCTCGGAGTTCGGGCCGCTCTCGTGTTCGATACGCGAGAGTGACTGGGCGCAAAGGGTCCCCGGGGCCCCCGGACCCGGCATGTAGTCTGCAGGGGTTGGAGGAGCTGCTCGAAGTGCTCGGCGCCATCCTCGCCAGCTTGATCGCGATGTTCGGGGTCGGGGTCGGCACCGTGTTCGCCGCCAACGTCGGCGACACCCGCGAACGGAGATTCGACCTGATCGAGTCCTTCCTCGTCGTCAGCTGATCACCCAAAGGCCGGCTCGTCGCTCCGACGGTCCGGGACCAAGCTTCCTCATACCGGTTGCCAATCCGCTCCGCTGTCCCAGATCCCCGGCGAGTCTGTGACCTGGGTGGCGTTCGAGCCATCGGGCGCGATCGTGATCACGTCGGTGGACGAGTAGGGATCCCAGTAGACCGTGCGGTGGAAGGCGATCAGGCTGCCGTCGGGCGACCATGCCGTTGGGCCGTATTCGACGCGAGAACCACCGGTCAGCTGACTCACGTGGCTGCCGTCGGCGTCCATGACGAAGACCTCGGACTTGCCCCATCCGCCACTACGGATGAACGCGATCCGCGTGCCGTCGGGTGACCACGACGGTCCGGTGCTGTGACCATCGTTGGTGATCCGGGTGAGACCGCTCCCATCGGCGTTCATGACCCACACGTTCGGGTGCCGCAGGTCCGTGTCGAAGCGCACGAACGCGATCTTCGACCCATCTGGCGATATGGCTGCATCACACGATCGCCTCTTCCCGACCATCGTGAGGCCGGAGCCGTCCGCGCCCACGACGAAAAGCCGATAGTTCACTCCCGCCAAGCAGAACAAGATCCGGGTTCCGTCGGGGAACCAATCGGGTCGCTCCACCGATCGCCTCTCGCGAAGCACGACCGTGCGAGCCGTGCCGTCCGCGTCCATCGACATCAGCCTCGCGCCCACGCCTTCACGACCGACCCGCACGAACGCGATCCGTGAGCCGTCGGATGACCACGCGGGGCTGTCGTTATCCGTCCGTGTGAACGTGAGCAGGGTCATGTCGCTGCCGTCGGGCAGCATCGTGAAGATCTGGGAATTCCGCAGCTGGCGGCCGAAGCGGGAGAACGCGATCCGCCCGTTCTGCGCCGCGTTCGCTGGAACCGGCACGGTTGCGATCAAGATCGCCGCGGCGGCGATCGTCGAGGCAACGAGAGCTCGGATCCGTCGCATGAGCGTCACCTCCAGATCGCCGAGCGCACCGACATCGATGCACCCTCTGGCAACGTTTACTCTCTCGACAACGAGAGCGCAAACGGGGTGGCACCTGGCGACGCCGTTCCGCCTGATCCCCTATCGGGGATGCCCCCAGGGAGACGAGCAGCTAGTGCGGGTGCGAGCCTAGGCCCTGCGCATCAACCAGAGCACAACTGCGACGATGCCGATGACTGCCAAGATCGTGATGACGACGCCCACGGGTCTTCCCCCTTCCTTACGTCATGCGGTACTGCAGAGCCAGTGTCGAGGGGCTACCCGGTTGCTGCCGGTTTCATGCGATCGGCACCACGGGCAGACGGTGACATGCTGAGCGACGTGCAGCACGTCTGGGTCCCTGAGTCCTCACCTTCGGGCGTGACCCGTGGACGTGGGGCCGGGCGAAACGTCGCCGGAATGGTGCTCGGCCTGGGTGTCTTGGCTGGTTCGGCCATCTTCGCTCGACGAGCGCGCTCAAAGACAGAGGTCGAGATCTTCCGCTCGGCCAACGACCTGCCGAACAGAGCATTCCCTCCCTTCTGGACCTTCATGCAATACGGCACGTTCGGGGCGGTGCCCGTCGTCGCCACGGCGGCCCTCGCCGCTCGGAAGCCACGCCTCGCCGCTTCGATCGCCGTAGGCGGCACCGCGGCGTGGGTCACCGCGAAGGCAGCGAAGCGGGTCGTCGCCCGGGGTCGCCCCTCGAACCTGATCGGCGGCGTGCAGCAACGGGGCACAGAGGAAGGCGATCTCGGCTTCCCGTCCGGTCATGCCGCGGTATCCACCGCCCTCACGGTCGTCATGTGGCCCGACGTCTCGACGTACTGGCGGCTCCCGCTCGCGGCACTCACCGGGCTCGTCCCGTTCGGGCGGATGTACGTCGGTGCACACCTGCCGCTCGACCTGGTCGGCGGGTCGGCACTCGGGCTGGCGCTCGGTTGCGCGATCAACATCGTTCGGGGAGACGACGGATCCGTCTGAGCAAGCCTTCCTCCTAGTTGCGGGATCCAGTGTTGAGCCGAGCACGAAACAGGTGCACCTCTCCGGACACGCCCTTGAGCTCCGCCGGGCCGACGTCACCGAACACGAGCCCGTCTCCGCGACTGGCGTCGGCTGCTACCTGGCTGACCAGGACTTCACCGGCCTCGGCGACGTCGGCGATGCGCGAAGTGAGGTTGACGGTCTGGCCGAAGTGATCGCCCTCCTGGCACTAGACCGGCCCTCCGTGCATCGTGCCGTGAGCTGGCGGTAACCTCGCCTCCGGCAGCGCGTCCAC
>Ga0157378_10005585_pt1 | contig 11015 bp, 14 predicted proteins | sample M65metaG_FD_115309 | JGI IMG/M metagenome (GOLD analysis project Ga0157378, IMG submission 115309) | Miscanthus rhizosphere microbial communities from Kellogg Biological Station, Michigan, USA - M6-5 metaG | ecosystem: Host-associated > Plants > Roots > Rhizosphere > Soil | place: USA: Michigan...
AGCTTCAGCAATTGTCCACGGGAGGCACGCCCATTCGCCCGCTCTTCCCGTGGTTTGGGTCCGAGGTGGGCACGTAACTGAAGGGTCTCGATCGACCGGCTGTTCGGTTGTCAAAGATGTCGGTGAAAATAAAAAAGGGGCGCTACGCCCCTTTGTTTGCCTTGCGGCCAATTGCTGTGCGGGTCAGTTTAGGTTCGTGCTGCCGGAATAATAGTGACCCAGGTCACAAAACTCAAGTTGCTCGCTTGTACCAGTCCGCATTGATCTGCGTGAAGTGCTTCCACTGCTCGGGCACCAGATCCTGCGGGAAGATGGCCTGCACGGGACACGCCGGCTCGCACGCGCCGCAGTCGATGCAGACCTCGGGGTCGATGTAGAGCATCGTATCGTCAGCAAATCCGGCTTCGTCTTTCCGCGGGTGAATGCAGTCGACCGGGCAGACGTCGACGCAGGCGGTGTCCTTCGTTCCGATACACGGTTCAGCGATCACGTAAGTCATGGCCGGCGCATTTTAAGTGAAGAAGTAGCGGGTCAAGTGAAAAAAAATCGGTCCGGCGAAGCAGATGGAGTCGATGCGGTCGAGCACTCCGCCGTGACCCTGGATCGATGATCCCCAGTCCTTCACGCCGGCATCGCGCTTGATGGCCGACATCGTCAGCCCGCCAAGAAAGCCCATGACCGTGATGACGAAGGCCATCCCCATGGCCTGCCACATCGTGAACGGCGTCACCTTCCAAAGCGCCGTGCCGATGAGCGTCGCGGAAATGACTCCGCCGACGAAGCCTTCCCAGGTCTTGCTCGGGCTGATCACCGGCGAGATCTTGTGCCGGCCGAGGAGCTTGCCCCAGACGTACTGCAATACGTCGCTCAGCTGCACGATCACCACCAGGAAGAAGAGCAGTCGGGCGTTTTTCCCGGCGTATCCCGGGATCTCCAGCATCAGCAGCGCGGGAACGTGGCTGACGCAATAGACGCAGACCATGAGACCCCATTGGATCTTCGAGCTTCTTTCGAGAAACGAATTCGGATCGCCGGAGATGGCGATGCGCGAAGGGATGAAGAGAAAGGCGTAGACCGGAATGAGCACGCTGAAGAAGCCATACCACTGCGTGGCCACGAGGTAGTACTGCAGCGGCAAGATGATGAAGAAAACCCAGAAAAGGGCGGAGTGGTCGGCCGGACGCGTCGGCGTGAGGGTGATGAATTCGCGCAGCGCGAAAAATGAAAGGACGGCGAAGAGGATGACCGAGCCGAGGCCGCCGGTGAGCAGGGAGAGGGCGAAAACGGCCGACATCGTCCACCAGGCACGGATGCGGGCGTTGAGGTTGTCGACGACGTCGCTGCGTCGCCGCAGCTTCATCAGCTGCCCGATGATCGTGGCGACGAGGAGCAGCGCCAGAACGCCGCCGAAGAGCATCAGCGTTTGCCGGTCGCGAATCATGTTCACCATTGCCGCAGCTCCAGGATGGCGTTGCGCGCGCGATCGAGGAAGGCAGCCTTGTCTTCGTCTTCGCCAATGCGCATCGGCTCGCCGAAGCTGACCGAGGCCAGCATCGGCACCGGCACGAACTCGCCCTTCGGCAGCACGCGATTGAGGTTGCTGATGTACGCCGGGACCAGCTCGACGTCCGGCCGCGCTCTGCCGAGGCGATACAGCCCGCTCTTGAACGGCGCGATGGTCGCTCCATCACCACGAGTTCCCTCGGGGAAAAGAATGAGTGAGTGGCGATCGCCGAGGCCGTCGAGCAGGACGTCGATCGCATTCGGCGAGGTGCTGGTCGGATTCCGTTCCACCAGCACGGCGTTGAAAACCTTCACGCCGAGGTAGCGGCGAAAACCGGGGCGGTCCCAGTAGTCCTTCGCCGCGACAGGACGCGTAATAGCGCGCAGCAGCGGTGGAAGCGCGGCCCAGACCAGGACGAAGTCGAGATGGCTGGCGTGGTTGGCGAAGTAGATGCGCTGTTTCTCGTCGGGCGTGAATCCGACGCGCCGCACGTTGCCGCCGGCGAGGACGCGGGCGATCCCGACGACACCTTTGGCGACGATCTTCCTCACCGCGACTCCAGCTCCGCGGCCATGCGCCGCGTGCGGCGGATCATGGTGACGATGGTGCCGAGGATGATCGCGATCAGCGCGAGCATCAACGCGTAATCGCGGAAACGGAGATAGCCGGCGATCGCGTCGACGATGATGGCAATCGTCAATGTTGCCATCCGGTGCTGCTTTGCCATCGGTCCGACGAAGTCCTGTTTGGCGCGAACGGATCCGGCGAGCACGCGAACGTAGGCCGTCATCACCGCCAGCAGTCCCGCACACCAGCCGAGAGTAGGACCGAGCGCGTAGAAGCGAATGATGGCGTAGCCGGCGGGAACGATGATCAGCGGATCGGCGATGCGATCGGGCAGCTCGTTGAAGATGTCGCCGGTCTTCGAGGCCATCTTCCCTTCGACAGCGACCATTCCATCGAACAGGTTGCAGAGGAGCCGCAACTGGATGCACGCGGCTGCGGCGATCAGCAACATCACACGCTGCCAACCCTCGGCGTTCCTGCTTGCGATCAGCGCGATGCCCGCACCGAGGGCGAAGACGATGCTGAACACCGAGATGACGTTCGGCCGCACCCGCCAGCGCACCAGCATCGACGCCAGCGCTTTCGCCCAGCCGCGATCACGGGACTTGAGTGGACGACGATCCATCGGGATGCGGCGATTGTAGTCTGTCGACTACTCGGCCCACATCCGGATCGATTCGATCTGGTAGTCGTTGCCCATGAACGTCACCAGGTCGCCGGTGGCGTGGCCGAGGAGCGCCTTCGCGACGTCCGACTGGTTCGAGTAGACGCCGTGCTCGGGGGCGGATTCCCACGGTCCGAGGATGGTGACCTCGCGGCGTTCGTCGCCGTTGGCCAGCGCCACTTTGGTGCCGACGCGGACGATCGAAGTGTCGACCTGCTGCGGATTCAGCACCTGCACGCGCGAGATCTCCGAGGCCAGCTCGCCGACGCGCGCGGAAAGGTATTCGGCGCGGGCGCGGGCCGCTTTGTATTCGAAGTTCTCGCGAAGGTCGCCCATTTCGCGCGCGGCCTGCAAGGCCCGCGAGTTGGCCGGGATCTCGACGGTCTTGAGGTTGGTCAGCTCGGCGCGCTTCTGCTCCAGCGACTGCGCGGTGGCGTAGACCGGCTCGGCCTCGGGCTCGCGCAGTTGCGGGAACTTCATCAGCGCGGCGTGCTTGGCGGTCTCGCGGCGATACTCCTCGATGGCGCCATAACGATCGATGGTCTCGACGAGCTTGCGCGCGCCTTCTTCGTTGTCGATGCCGCTGATGATGCGCAGCGCGAGTCCGCCGTGATCGAACATCTCTTTGAGCTTGGCGCGGACGGCGGAGAACTCATCAGAGTTGATGGCGTCGACGATCTGGAAGAGCAGGTTGTAGGTTGCCTTCTCCGTCAGAGCGTCCTGATCGTTGAGCTGCTTGGCGAACCAATAAAACGCGCGCGGATGGCGGCGGGGATAGCGAAGAGTTTCGTCGATCAGGCGATCGCGCAGGTCGGTGTGGCTTGCCTGTTCGAGCGACGAAATGATGTACGAAAGAATGCGCGGCTCTTCATCGAGGAAGAAGACCTCGCTGAAGACCTTGGGCCATTCCGGATGCATCTCGCGCACCTGCGCAAGCGCGCGTTCGCGAAGCGGCTTGTCGCTGACGGCGGCGATGACGCGCGAGGCCAGCGCGCCGGTGATGAGTGATTTCGGGTCGAGCTGTGCGGTGTAGGAGCCGGGCAGCGTCTCCAGCGTCGCGGCAATCTGCCACGCCGCCGCCGGATCCCTCGGCGCCAGCCGCGCGGCCTCAGCGGCGAGCTTGCCGGAGATGTAGTCCGCCAGCTCTTTGCTGCGGGCGCTGTGCTTGCGCGCCAGATCGAGCTTGCCTTTCGGATCGGCGCGGTCGAAATCGCGCTTGATCGCTTCATCGGCCTCGCCGGTCGACGAGCTCCACGAATAGGTCGCCTTGGCGCCGCTGCCGCTGATGACAATCTGCGGGTTCTTGCGCGCCGAGGTCCACCACGAGCTCCACTTTTCCTCGGGGACGATGCCGATGACGGCATCGCGCACTTCGCCCATCTGCATCGGCCTGCCGAAACTCTGCAGGATACGGGCGAAGAATTGCGACGGCGATTTCTTCGCCTCCGCTTTCAACGCCTCGCCATCGGAGAACTTCTCGCGAAGTACATGGCCCGCGGGAAGCGGCACGAGGTACTTGGCCGCCGCACCGATCGGAACGGGAACACGCTTGTCCTTTTCGAAATCGAGGCGGGCGATGCCGAGGTCGGGATTCAGCTCGGTGACGATGCCGGCGCCGCGGCCGGCCATGAAGTACATCTCGCCTTCGTCGTACTTCAGCCAGGTCTCGATCTTCTCCGCCTTCTCGACCGGATTGCTGGTCGGATCGGTGAATTTGGCGAAGTCGTAGACGCGCTGGAAGTTTTTGTGAGAACCGTGCGCCCCGCGCAGCGCTTGCTCGATCTGCGGGCGCAGCGTGGCGGGATGTTTCGAAAGGCGGCCGAGCTCTTTCAGCACCTGGAGGCGCAGCGGCCAGAGTTTTTTCTCCAGAAGCGTGTCGGAGAGGAGGCCGAGGAGGGTATCGGATTGCGTGCGTTGCTCCGATTTGCGGAGCACTCGGGCAGTCGCTATGAACGAATCGACGTCGCTCGGGTCGCTTTCGAGCTGCGACATCCAGAGGGACTCGAGCTCGTCGAATTTCTTTTGGTCGATCAGGCGCTGAGCATCGTCGCGGAACGGCAAAGTCGAAGTCCCTCCGGGCGGAATGAGCGCGCCATTGTATTGCAGCTTGTTGCCCGGCTGGCGCCTTGTTGTGGTGGGGTCAGTGGATCAGCAACAGGCGTTACTGATCACTGATCCACTGACTACCGCCGCAGCTTGACGATGGCTTTGAACACGTCGAACGGCAACTCTTCGGCGTGAACGATGTGACGAAGGTGATGCAGGGTCGTGCGGCGCTCCTTCACGTCATCGAGCGAGATGTTGTGCTTCCGAAGTACCTCATGCGCTTTCTGGTCGGGCATAGTTCTCCCCTCAAAAGGAATCGTTTAGGACACGGGCAAACGAGGCTAAGACCGGTCCTATTTCACTTGTAATTACAAAGTACTTGACAATCGGAAGGTGCCGGCGCATATTCGTAGGCATGCGACACCTTGCCTTCCTCATCCTCTCCGCCATCGTTGCCCTCGCCTGCGGGCACGCACCGAGCTCTGCCGCTGTGGCATCGCACGGCGACGTCGCGGCGATGAAGAAGATGCTCGATACCGGCCTCGACCCGAACGCCCGCGACGCCGCCGGCTACACGCCGCTGATCGCCGCCGCCCGTGCGGGAAACGTGGCGATGGTCCAGTTCCTGGCCACCCGCGGCGCCGATCCGAACCTGCCCGATGCCGCCGTCAACTCGTGGACGCCGCTGCTCCACGCCGTCCACAAGGCCCAGCCCGGCGCGATCTCCGCTCTCCTCGATTCCGGCGCAAACGCAAACGGTGCAGATTCGCACGGTCAGACGCCTCTGATGATGGCTGCCGGCTACGGCTACACCGATATCGTGAAGATTCTCCTCGCCCACGGCGCCAATCCCCGCCTGCCGATGCGCGACGGCGTCACCGCCATCGACCTGGCCCGCTCCGGCGTCCCCGACATCGACCGTTTCACTGTCTTCAGCTGCCAGGACGAGACGGTGAAAGCGCTGCTGGCCGCCGATCCGAAGCTCCCGGATCACTCCGAGAATCTGCCGCGCATCGCACGGATATTGATGAAGACGAAGAGGTGCGGGGCGTAGGCGTCACATCCGCAGCCCGATCTTCCCAAAGTGATCCCGCTTCATCGCCCGATGCGCCTCGGCGGCTTCGGCGAGGGGAAACACGCGGTCAAGGACCGGCCTGATTCGTCCAGTACGAAGGTCGTCGCCGAAACGGTTGATGAATGAGGCGACGATCGCGGCCTTCTCCTCTTTCGGTCGCGCCCGCAGCGTGGAGCCGATGATCTGCTGGCGTTTGCTGAGCAGCGCGCCGACGTTCAGCTCGATCGTGCCCGGGCCGCCCATCGAGCCGATCACGACGACGCGGCCTCCGACGGCGAGACATTCGAGATCGCGAGCCAGATACTTCGCTCCGATGTGGTCGAGGATCACGTTCGCGCCGCGGGCGCGCTCGATGTAATCCTCCTCGCTGTAGTTGATGGCGACATCGGCACCGTGCGCGAGGCAGCGATCGCACTTTTCGCGCAAGCCTGCGGTGACGATGACGCGCAGGCCGGCCAGTTTGGCCAGCGTCGTCGCCGCAGTGCCGACACCGCTTCCGCCACCGTGAACGAGCAGCGTTTCGCCGGCCCGCGCGCGGGCGAGCTCGAAAACGTTGAGATACGCCGTCAGGAAAACTTCGGGCATCGCGCCGGCTTCTTCATCCGTCAACGCGTCCGGCACGTGGATCGCCGAACCGTGATGGACCACGACCTCCTCGGCGTAGCCGCCACCGGCGAGGAGGGCCATGGCCCGATCGCCAACCTTCCAGCCGCGAACGTCTGCGCCGGTTTCGATCACCTCGCCCGCGCACTCCAGCCCGAGGATCGGAGGAGCGCCGGGAGGCGGCGGATAGTGGCCTTCGCGCTGCAGAAGATCGGCGCGATTCACCGCCGTGGCGCGCACGCGTATGCGCAAGTCATCGGACGCCAGCGTTGGCGACTCCACGTCACCGATCCGGAGTGCCGATTCGTCGCCGAATTGATCGAAAACGATAGCGCGCATTACGTCAGCGAGTGTATCGTCTCCGGTCCGATGCCGGACATCATCTCCTGCCGCAATCTGCGCAAGTATTTCGCCGACGTGAAAGCGGTCGACGGGCTCGACCTGTTCGTCGAAAACGGCGAATGTTTCGGCCTTCTCGGTCCGAACGGCGCCGGCAAAACGACCACGATCGAGATCCTGGAAGGATTGACCACGCCCGACTCCGGCGATGTCGAGATCCTCGGCTTGACCTGGAAAAAGAACGAGCGCGAGCTGCGCGAACGGATCGGCATTTCGCTGCAGGAAACGCAGCTCTCCGAGAAACTCACCGTCTTCGAGACGCTGCGGCTGTTTCGCTCGTTCTATCGTGACGGAGCCGACCCCGAAGATCTACTGCGCGAGCTCTCGCTCGATGAAAAGCACGACGCGCGCGTCGGCAAACTCTCCGGCGGCCAGAAACAGCGACTGGCAGTCGCCTGCGCGCTGGTCGGCAATCCCGACGTTCTCTTTCTCGACGAGCCGACCACCGGACTCGATCCGCAGAGCCGCCTGCAGTTGTGGGACATCGTCCAGCGCTTCCGGCAGAAGGGCGGGACCGTCCTCCTGACGACGCACTACATGGAAGAAGCGGAGCGGCTCTGCGACCGCGTAGCCATCGTCGATCACGGTCATCTCATCGCCCTCGGCACGCCGGCCGATCTGATCGCGAAACTCGAAGCGCGCAACGTCATCGAGTTCACCAGCGAGCCGCAGCTGGAGCAGGCGGTAGTCGAGTCGATCGCCAGCTGCGCCGGCGTCACGCCGCACAACGAGGGCTGGCTGCTGCGCGTGCACTCGCTCGCCGAGGCCGTGCCGCAGCTGATCGCCACCGTCGAAAAACAGGGCGCGAAACTGGTGTCGCTCTCCACGCATGAAGCGACGCTCGAAGATCTCTTCGTCTCGCTGACGGGAAGGGAGCTTCGCGATGCCTGAGAAAACGCCCATCCGGCCGCCGATCATCGAGCTGGCGCTGGTGCGCACGAAGGAGTTTCTCCGCGAGACCGAGGCGATGTTCTGGGTCTTCGGCTTTCCGCTGATCCTGGCGCTCGCCCTCGGATTTGCCTTCCGCGAGAAGCCGCCCGATCGCGTGCCGGTCGGAATCGTGGCCGGACCGAACGCGCAGCAACGCCTCGCCGCGCTGCAGAAGTCGTCCATCCTGTTGCCGCGCATCATGGGCGAGCAGGAAGCGCGCGACGCGCTGCGGCGGGGCAAGGTCTCGCTCCTGATCGAGGGATCGGACGCGATCGTCTATCGCTTCGACTCGACACGTCCGGACGCGCTGACCGCGCGGCAGGAGACCGACAACGCGCTACAGACCGCCGCCGGCCGGCGGAACGTTTTCGCGGCGCGCGAGGAACGCGTCCACGAGCAGGGCGCCCGCTACATCGACTTCCTGATCCCCGGCCTCCTCGGCATGAACCTGATGGGCACGGGCATGTGGAGCATGGGCTTCACCATCGCCAACGCGCGCATGAAGAAGCTGCTCAAGCGCATGGTCGCTACACCGATGCGCAAGACCGACTACGTGCTGGCGATGTTCCTATCGCGGCTGATCTGGCTTCTTCTCGAAGTCTCGGTGCTGGTTGCCTTCGGCTGGCTGGTGTTCGGCGTGCGCGTGCACGGCTCGCTGCTCGTGCTGGCGATTCTCAGCATCGTCGGTGGCTACGCGTTCTCCGGAATCGGCCTGCTGACGGCGTCGCGGGCAAAGACGATCGAAGCGGTGAGCGGCCTGATGAACCTGATCATGATGCCGATGTGGCTCTGTTCCGGCGTCTTCTTCTCGTACGAACGATTCCCCGACTCGGTCAAACCGTTCATTCGCATCCTGCCGCTGACGCTGCTGAACGACGCGTTGCGCGCGGTGATCAACGACGCAGCCGGACTGCCGCAGGTTTCGCTGCAATTGGGATTGCTCGCCGTCTGGGGCATCGTCACTTTCATCATCGGGTTGAAGATCTTTCGATGGCAATGAAAATCGCTACGTGGAATGTGAATGGGATCCGCGCTCGTGCGGTGCAGTTTGGCGAATGGGTTGAAAACGCGCAGCCTGATGTCATCTGCCTGCAGGAGCTGAAAGCATCGCCTGCGCAGATCCCTGAATTGGTCTGCAATCTCAACGGATATTGGTGTTACTGGCATGGCGCGGCCGCGTACTCCGGCGTTGCGCTGCACATGCGCCGCGATACGTTCCCCGAGGAGCCGAAGTTCACGCATCCGGAATTCGATCACGAGACGCGCATCGTCCAAGCGCAGGCCGGCGACACGGTCTTCGCCTCGGTCTACGTCCCGAACGGCGGCAAGGATTACACCGCGAAGATCGAATTCATGAAGTCGCTCATCGGCTACGCGCGAGCGCAGCGCGCACTGGGACTGAAGCTCGTCATCTGCGGCGATTACAACATCGCTCGCACCGACATGGACGTCCATCCGAAGGAACGCAAGCCAAACATCATCGGCCAGCGTCCCGAGGAGCGCGACCTGCTCGAAGCAATGCTCGCCGAGGGGTTGATCGATGTCGGACGAAAGCTCTATCCCGATGCCGACGATTACTTCACCTGGTGGGCGCCCTGGCGCAATCTCCGCCAGCGAAACATCGGCTGGCGACTCGATTACGTGCTGGCCAGTGAGTCGCTCGCGGAGCGCGCGGTGTCGTGTCCGTCATATCGGGAGATTGGGACGAGCGACCACGCGCCGGTTGTGGCGACGTTTGAGTGAGCTTCACACTCCCAACAGCTTGATGAGTTTCGCGGTGGGATAAACGCCGGTTGGGAAATCATCGAAGTGATGATCATTCGACCAAACCGGAATGCTGAGCTTCAGCGCGAGAGCTGCGAGAGGAACATCATCGGGGTCGCGCTCGGACAACAACCCGCGAGCTTCAAACAAGTGCGTCGCGTATTGCTTCTTCGAGTAGATCTCGACCGGCAGCAATTCGAAAGCCTCGAGCAGCGTATCCTCCCGAAGTTCATAGCGCGCTGCAAATTCAGGTACGCCCCTGCGTACTTCAGCGACGTTTGCGTCGGTCGTGACGATAAGGAGATCCTCTTTCCCGAACACACGCAAAGCGGCGCGACCAGCAATCGCGGCGAGCAAGACGTTGCTATCGGCGGCGACGCTTCTTAAATTCGGCGAAGTCACGCTCGATCTCCTCGTCGGAGATACCCTTCGCATCGAGCTGCTTCCCAATGTCCGTCGCTAGCGCGAGAAACAGCTTTCGCCGAACCTCCATTGGGATCTTTGATGGATCGCGAAGCGGATACATGACAGCGGCCGGTTTGCCGTGCTTCGTGATGAGAACGGATTCGTCGCTGTCGATGAATTTCGCCACGTTGCTGCGGAGTTCGCGAATCGTTGTCGTCTTCACGCATTGCCCCTCGGTCAGGTGGATTTAGTAACGAGTTGATGGTACACAAATGTGTACACATCTGCAATCAAAAAAAGGCGGACAGAAGTCCGCCTTTCATTTCACTGCGCGCGATTGAAACCTACTCCAACACCACGATCACAACCCGCCGATTCTCCGCTCGTCCCTTCTTCGTCTTGTTCGACGCCGCCGGGAGCGTGTCGCCGTAGGAGATCGTCGACATGCGGTTCAGCGGGAGCTGGGCGGTGCGGGAGAGATAGCGGCGCACCTCGTCGGCGCGGCGCTCGCCGAGCTCGTCGTTCAGCTTGCGGCCGCCGGTGTCGTCGGTGTGGCCCTGGATCTCGATGTAGTACTGCTCGTTGAGCGCTTTCACCTTGGCGGCGAATTCATCGAGCGCGGTCTGGGCGTCCTTGTTCAGATCGTATTTGCCGACCTTGAACTTGATGCGGTCTTCCTTGAACGTCTCCTGGAAAACCACCTTGCCCTTCGCCAGCACGCCGGCATCTTCAGCACGTTTCAGCGCGTCCTTGGCCTCCTGGCTGAGGGCGGCGATCGCGGCGTCATTCTGCTGGAGGTGGGTGTCCGTTGCCTTCTGCTTCACCTGCAGGTCTTCGACCTGTCCTTCCACCGACTCGATCTTCTTCGACGACTGCGCCTGCGCCTCGGCGATCTTCTGATCGACCGATTTCGATGTGGCGCAAGCGCCGAGCAATGCGGCCAATGCCGTGGCCGTGAGGATGCGGAATCCGATTTTCTGGGTCATCAACTTCCCTTCCTTTCCATGTGTTTATTTCGGGCGGCCACCAGGGGAGGTTCGGTGCCGAGGTATCCCGCG
>Ga0157378_10005586_pt1 | contig 11015 bp, 9 predicted proteins | sample M65metaG_FD_115309 | JGI IMG/M metagenome (GOLD analysis project Ga0157378, IMG submission 115309) | Miscanthus rhizosphere microbial communities from Kellogg Biological Station, Michigan, USA - M6-5 metaG | ecosystem: Host-associated > Plants > Roots > Rhizosphere > Soil | place: USA: Michigan...
GGTAACAGATCGTTCCTAAGACATAGGTAACACAATCGCCCCGAAGGGATTGTCTAGGGGTTGCAGGGTTCTCTCCTCCGGATCGATATAGCCGAGATCATAGTCCATAAAGCTGACCGGCCAGATTCCGTCTCCGTATTGTGATGTTGTCCAATAACGAGTCGTCATGGACGAAATGGAACGGCGTGGTACGACGACTTAACATACGTGCAGAGTGTGCAATTCCACACCCCCCAGTCACTTCTTCTGCGGTGTTGGTGGTGGCTTGGGTTCCTTGAATGGTCTGCCTGCCCTAAGTTCTGTCTCTTTGGCTTCGGAGCACGCGGGGCACATTGGCTCTCCCCGGTCGTACAACTCGGTATCCTTCCCGCACCCCAGGCAGGCGTTCATCTGGCTGAAGTGTAGCACCCACGCGCTTGTCGAGCGGTCGTCAACGGCGACTTCGTCTGGCGACTTCATCTCAAGCTAACTTGGAAGGCTGTATGGAGCGCGCAAAAGGGTAGGGTGTGTCAATAGCACTCGGGTCCGGGTAGTGGGTCCATTTGAGCATGGCTATTTTATAGCCGAAACTTTTCAAGCCGCCGGACCCTCTAATTGTCGTGAAGCCCCCCGCTACAGAGCAGGAGATTCGCAGCGCACTGCTCCAAGATGTCCTTGAATTGACGGCCCGGCACGAACAAGCCCTTGAAGAATTCGAGGCCGTAACCGGGCAAATTCCCAGCGGTCTACCGCATCCAGATGGAGTCCAGAACATCAAGAACGCTTCGGCCAAATTAGCGACCGCCCGACAAGAATTAATGAAAGCTCATCGGCGTCTGGATGAGCACGTGGAACGTGGATCAAACCCGGGCAATATCCGTACCGAACTGTAGTTGACACCAAGTTTTAGAAGGCGTAGGGTGTTAGTTCTACAGGTACTAGCGATGGCGGCGTGCGCTTACTGTGGAGCTGAAACTGAACTCTACGCTAATGGTGTGCGAATCTGCCTCAAATGCTCAGAGGAGCGGGAGAATAAACCTAGCAGGAAGCCACCCGCAAGTGGCCAGTCGATCCGAAGTGTCTTGGTCGATGACATAGCGAAGGCCACGGCTCGTGTAAACGAGGCAAACAACACCTTCTTTGAGGTCATGGGACACATCCCCACCGGGTTCCCTCATCCAGACGGATCGCAGCATATTCACAATGCTTCACGTAACCTCTCCACGGCCCGTAAGGACTTAGTGAAGGCGCATGCTCGGCTCGATGACTTTCTGAAAACGGGGATTGTGCCTGAAGACCTAAAAAAAGCGGGTGCTTAAGGCACCCGCACTGTGCAGGGCCGGGATACGATCCGGCGAATAATCCCCTGGTGAGACCGATTCCTCCGACTGAAATCCGGCCCCACTCGATAGGAACAGGAGCTAGCCTCCGGCACTCCTGTTGGCGGGTGAGACTTCGGAGGAAGAGACCCGTCCCGTCAGGTAGTATCTCTCGATTAGTACTAGGAATAACCCTATCTTTGGATAGCGCAAATTCGGCGTGTGTGCGTTTGAGTATGGGATTTCTTGATGAAACTTTTGCACTTGCTCACCCTCTATATCGCTAATGAACGAGGGATCACCCTGCTCACGGTGCCGGGATCACGAGGTTCTTTTGGGTCGCCTACAGGCGGACAGACGAGTTTATGCGGAATGCACTTTTCGCCTGGAGCACTCTAAGCCCGAAGAGTTTGAGTATACCTATCAGAGGGCGAAAGACGCGCGTAATGCGTTCCTGAAGGCTCGGAAGCGATTGGATGCACATATCGAGGAACACCGCTGCGAACGGTAAACAGCCGCGTGCCGGAAGCCTGAAGCGGACAAGGCTATTGCCCGTTTTTCCCGAACGAAAGAGACCCGACACGGGTCTAACTGCTAGGAGGGGCTGTTCATGTCGGGTCAGGAATGGTACATAGGCGGATTTTTTGCACGCTTTAAGAGCTGAGAGTTCGACGGCCACCTAGGGAAGACCATTGACTCGTTATCCCCATACCAGCTTGAGGACCTCCAACGCTTTCTGCTTCAGGAAGGCGAGAGCATCTGGGCGCGGAGCGGGTGAAGTCGAGCGCAGAGGGTGCGGTTCCAAATGTCTCGCCCTAAGCGGTCGACCACTTCGGCTCGGGATGCCCTGATACGGCCCGGGAAAGAAGATGCACTTCCGCGAAGCCCAGCGGTTAAAGGCAGCCGTGCGAAGCTGTATGGAGTTCGAGCGCCCGGCGTGAATCTTCGCAAAGTTGTTGTGCGCTTGCGAACCGCTCCCAGATCCGCATAAACATGTCGGCTTCATAGCTAAGCGCCACACTTGCCAGCTCCTTAGAGAGTGGAACAAGTCCCTCTGCCGCGTTGGAATACTGACGAAGGAGTTCTTGGCGGACATCGCAACTAATCATGCCCAGAATTCCTTTGATGGCCGTGGCCCCCGCGGTGCGCTAGGTCAACCTAGCCCAGCGGTACCTTGAACCAAAACGCCATAGCTACCAGCCCAATTAGAGTTGCCCAAACAACCACAAGATTACGGTCATTTTGCATTTCTGGCCTCCCAGTACGCTCCAGCCCCTTCCCGGATCCAGTTCTTCGACTGGTACGGGTCGCGCGGCGCTGACGCCTTAGTCTTCTGGCTACAGGGTTCGTCCGTTCAAAGAGAGCCGCGAACGGCGTAAACGTTTCAACCAAATTTAGGGATTCCTTGCTGCCGCAATTTGCATACAGTCCAAGCTGTAGTTGACTAATAGTCGCCACCGAGCGTTCCGTGGCGGCGACTGCGGCGTTCGAAACTCAACGAATTCAACGCCCCTCGCGAGAAGCGGGCGCGCCAATTTCGGGTATCCAAGACAACATAGTACAGCGGAGTCACGTCCCTGAAACATATTGCGGCGCGCACACCTCGCATTTATTTTTTAGGCGTTGAGTCGGCCCGTAATGATGTTATTCGCGATTGCAGATCGTCTGCACCTTGCAGGATCTCCCTTCGTATGTGTGGGTCTGAAATTCTGGACTCGAAGCGACGAATTGTTTCTACCGCCGATTCTGAGTACTTGCGGGCTCGTTCGAAGTGTTCGCGGTGGTTCATGCTGGCCTCGATTTCTGCCGTTCTGGCGAACGTGAAACCCAGTTCCAACTCCGTGCGGAGGAAATCGAGAACGTTTTGGTTTAACCGAGCTTGTAATTCGTGGAATGGAGGATTCACATTATCAAGATGAGTGTGGCGGAATCGCAGTTACCAAAACGTGTCGGGGAAGAGTGCGCTCCCTGACCAAATAGTAAGTGCCTAACCCGGCGCTTGATCGACCGGCTGAGCAGTTTAGGAGGATTTACGAGAACAAGTTAGCGATTTTCCACATGCTATGATGTTCGCGTGCAGACTGTCGTGGTGCAGTAGTTGAGCCGCCATGTTATCGGATGAGGACTTGCTGGATCGCTTCGAGCGCGCGGCTTTCGAATATTTCCTGCATGAGACCAACCCTGAGAACGGGTTGGTCGCGGACACGAATCGGCCAGGCGCGCCAGCCAGTATTGCGGTCGTGGGATTTGCGCTCTCGACCTACCCGATCGCTGTAGAGCGCGGCTGGATAACCAGAGAGGAAGCCGCCGAGCGCACTACCGTCACTCTGCGTTTTTTTTGGAACAGTCCGCAAGGAGTGCAAGCAGACGCGACCGGATACAAAGGCCTTTACTATCACTTCCTGGATCTAAAGACCGGCAAACGTACCTGGGTTTCTGAATTGTCGTTGATGGATACCGCGTTGCTGCTTGCCGGATTCCTGATCGCTAGCGTCTATTTTAACCAGCCGACGAAGACCGAATCGGAGATTCGAGAACTCGCGGATGCACTGTATCGCCGCATTGATTGGCTGTGGGCGCAAGATGATAAATCCAGTGTGTCTCAGGGCTGGAAACCGGAAAGTGGATTCCTGCACTATGGCTGGGAAGGCTATAACGAGGCGATCCTGCTGTACGTACTGGCCTTGGCATCTCCCACGCATCCCCTCCCCGCCACAAGCTACCCAGCTTGGACCTCGACGTACCAATGGGAAAATCTTTACGGCTACGATGTCTTGTATGCCGGTCCGCTTTTTGTTCACCAGTTTTCGCATGCCTGGATCGATTTCAGGGGTATCAGAGATCGTTTCATGCGGGAGAAGCGCAGCGACTATTTTGAGAACAGCCGGCGAGCAACTTATCTGCAGCGCGAATATGCCCGTCGCAATCCGCACGATTTTAAAGGTTATGACGAAAACTGCTGGGGTTTTACCGCTGGGGATGGGCCGCGCGCTTCGACGGAGAGAGTCGATGGGAAGTATGATCCATGTTTCGGCTATTCCGCTCGAGGAGTGCCCTATGGGCCGGATGATGGAACGATTGCGCCTTGGGCCGCACTCGCATCGCTGCCGTTCGAGCCGGAGATCGCTTTAGCCGCAGTACGGCACTGTCTCGACCACTATCCGGAGATCTTGAAGGAGGGTCGGCTGCCGAGTGGTTTCAATCCGACATACGGATGGATTTCGGAAGGTCACTTCGGACTCGATCAAGGCATAATCGTATTGATGATCGAAAACTATCGCTCGCAATTGGTCTGGAAGCTGATGCGAGACTGTCCCTATATCAAGCGAGGCTTGAAGCGCGCTGGATTCCGGGGCGGGTGGCTCTAATATCCGCTAAATTTATCGGCTACGCATCAAATGCAATCTCAATTATCGCCGCCGCCTTCTTTGCCCGACACTGATGACTGCCCCACCTTATTAGAAGAACTTGCGTCAACGGTCAGGCGAAACCCCCGCCCGGCGCCGCAATATAACTTGGTGATTCTTGGTGGGGGACCAGCGGGAATAATGGCAGCCCGATCCGCTGCGGTATTGGGTGCGAAGGTCGCGCTCATCGAGCATGATCGGCTGGGTGGCACCTGTCTAAACACCGGATGCATCCCGTCGAAAGCGATTCTCAAGACCTCCAGGCTCTATGCGGACATGCGCAACGCGGAACAATTCGGAGGACAAGTTCCGCCGGTCATCACGGTCGACTTTGCGGCGGTTATGGCGCGAATGCGGCACATCCGTGAACGCCTGAGGCGCCGCGCTTCGGCAGAGCGCTTAAGCACCCTCGGCATCGATGTCTATTTTGGCAAGGGCTACTTCGCGGGCCGGAATGTCGTTGAGGTGGATGGACAACTTTTACGTTTCAAGAAGGCCCTCATTGCAACCGGAGCCCGGCCCCTTTACCCGGCCATTCCCGGATTGGCTGAAGCCGGCTTCTTGACTTACGAAAATGTGTTCGACTTGGCGGAATGTCCGCCCCGGCTGTTGGTCATCGGAGGTGGCCCGCTAGGATGCGAATTAGCTCAAGCCTTTTGCCGGTTAGGATCCAAAGTCACTATCGTCGAAAAAGAACCAATGTTTCTTAGTCAGGAAGAGCGCGACGCCGCCCAAATCCTTTCCGCCGCTCTTGCCCGGGACGGAATCGACGTGCGCCTCAACACCGACACCGTCTCGGTGCGCGAACAAGGGAACGACAAAGTCGTTGACCTTGTTAGTGACGATTACAGAAGCACTGTCGTTGTCGATCGAATCTTGGTCGGCATTGGCCGCGTGCCGAATGTCGAAAACCTCAATTTGGAAGCTGCCGGCGTAAAGTTCAGTCGCGATTCCGGAGTCCAGGTCAACGATTTTTTGCAGACCACCAACCCCCGAATCTATGCTTCCGGCGACGTTTGCCTGGAACACAAATTCATGCACTTCGAGGATGCTTCGGCTCGTCTTGTGGTTCGCAATGCGCTATTTTGGGGCCGCGAACGACTGAGCGCGCTGACGATCCCCTGGTGCACCTATACCGACCCGGAAATCGCGCATGTGGGGTTGTACGTGACAGAGGCGATTCGAAAGCGAATACCCGTTGAAACCTTTACCGTTCCTATGCATGACGTGGATCGCGCGATCGCTGACGGCGAGGAAGAGGGCTTTGTCAAGATACACGTGAAAGAGGGCACCGATAAGATTCTAGGCGCTACCGTGGTTGCTCGTCATGCTGGCGAGATGATCAACGATATTACATTCGCAATTGGCTCGGGCCTTGGCCTAGATAGCCTAGCCCGCGTCATTCATCCCTACCCAACGCAGGCGGCAGCCATCAAAATGGCGGCGGATTCTTGCCAGAGGACACGTTTGACGCCTACTCGCAAGTGGCTGCTGAAACGCTGGCTGGCTTGGTAACGCCGTAACTGGCGATACTTCGCCATTCCTGCCTCCAGGGCTGCGTAACTGCTTTGGATTCTGACCGATGTGCAAAATTTGCCGAGTGTCCTCCAATCAGGTCGTGTCACGAATAGATGATCCACGGCATCTTCCAAGCGGAGGTATAGTTTATGAGCCGTTTTCCTGCCATCGCTTTTGTAGCCGGCGCCCTCCTGATGTGCGGACCGGTGGTACGTGCCCAGTTCGACGGCGGCGCTCGCTATGACGCTCATTCAGTTTCCGCGCTGGTCGACCGGGTTCACGATGATCTGGATCACGCATACCGCCTGAAACACTTCTCGAACGATGACCGTGAGCGACTGAATCACGCGGAGAAGGAATTGCGCGAGTTTTCTCAGACCTGGGACAAGGGTAAGTTCGATGTCGGAAGGTTGGACGATGCAATCGGCAGCATCCAGCACGTTCTGAACGATAACAAGCTTCCTGAAAACGCACGCCTTCCCATCTCCGACGATGTAACTCAACTTCACCGGATGCGCGAAGCGTACAAGAACCATGAAATCGGATTATAGTTGTCGCTCGAAGCTCAGCCGAAACCGAGGTGATATCTCATGAAACTAGTGAATGCAACCATATCTGTTGCCGCTGGCTTGGTTGGGGGAATCGCCGCGCCGTATCTTTTTCCGACGGCGCCGGTCCATGCTCAATCCCAAATTCAAGCCCCCAAAACTATCGAAGCAGGCGCGTTCAGGCTAGTGAATGAAGCCGGCCACCTTGCCGGGACGCTAGCCATAGGAGCGAACGGGAACGGTGTCATTACGATGTTTGACGCCAACGGAAAGGTGATCTTCACGAGTGAAGAGAAACCTATCATTAAGCCAGCCATCGGCCAGTAGTGCCGCCGGAATTGGGAACGCTTGAAAGCCGGCTTCGCCGGGAAGGATGATGATGAAGTTTTTTGTTTCTTTGCTGTTGCTCGCAGGGATGGGTCAGGCGTCCGGTCAGGTCCCCGCGACCTTCGCGGCACGTGATTTAGTTCGTCAGCCCGCGGCAGCAGGTTCGAGCTTAAAACATTTTGGCTCGATTGACGAGGGCGTCTATAAAGGATCGAGGCCCAAGAGCGACGCAGACTACCGTCTTCTTCAATCACTGCACATCAAGTACATTGTGGACTTACAGGTTTTTCCCCTGCTGACCCGCTTTGAAAAGAAGAAGGCGAAAAAATACGGGATTACGCTCATTCCAGGCATTATGAACGCTTCCCCAGTTTCACCATCGGAGAAGCATATCGAGCGGATCCTGGGCATCCTGCGAGACGAACGTCATCATCCCGTCTATTTCCATTGCAAATTTGGCCGCGATCGGACGGCCATCATTGCTGCCCTCTACCAAATGTATTTTCTCGGGATGTCCCAGGAGCAGGCTGTGCAGTATCTACATGACTCCGGATATGGGTATAAGTTTGGCTGGCTCCGGAGCGGGCTTACGAGGTATCTTAAGAACCATCCGACGCCGCCGGTTGCCTTCAATTCCGAGGCTTCCAATAAATAGACCGCAATTCGTGGAGTGGTTACTTCTTGAGGCCGAAAGCGTAGACTTTCCCATCCCAGGTGCAGACGTAAACCTGGCCGCCGGCGACCACCGGTTGATTAAAGTGAGTGAAGCTTGCGATCAACTTGTTGCTTGAATACAATTCCCGTCCGGTTTCGGCATCCAGGGCATACAGTACCGCGTTGGGGTCGAGGCCTGCCGGAGCTTTTATGGCTCCCCGCGACTCATCTGATGTCTTACCGCTCAGAAGCACGTACACCACTCCATTCGCTACCGTGGGTGGCTCCGGTGCGTGCATCTCGCGCGACATCCACATCGGCGCGAGCGTCGGTTTGCCGTTAGCTGGGTCCAGGCGAACTTCAAATGCCAGGGTGCTCCCCTGATCCGCGCCGCCATAGGACTGCGGAAACTTTGGAGCGTCCTTGGCGGGAGGGCCTAGCATCGGCACATATAGCCAACGCCTTCCCCCCGGGTCTTGCCAGGTGGTGATTCCCCAAATCCCCCGGTCGTGAAGCTTAGCCTCGTCGTTGCCCCAGCGCGGAGACGTGTAGAGCGGTGTGTGATGGTCGGCGCCTCCCAGATTGTTGGCGTCCAGCAAATAAATCACCGATTCCTTGCCCACCACGGCCGCCATCGTCCATTTTTGAAACGGGAAGACCACAGGATTGCCGGAGCCGAGGTCCAGATCGGTTTTATTCAGGTATTCGAAGTTCGCCGGAGTGAATGAATCCTGCAGCCGGAAGTTCTTGGGCGTCACCGTCACCACACTGTTGCCAAATTTGCCGGAGGCTGGATCGTAGGGGCCGTCGGCAGTCTGAGCCAAAATGCCCTTGGGTCCCCGGACCAGGCCTCCGCGTCCCCACGCGCCCGATGTGATTCCGGTATTGGTGTAATACTCCAGCGGATGCCGCGCCGGATCCTTCAAGTCCAGCGCCGTAAAGTGCGACTGCATATTCAGGCAGCCACGGGCGGTGGGCGAGTAAATGACGCCGTCGATCAAGTTTAGACTCCAGTTACGTGCGAAAGCGTCCGTGAACTTAGTCGGTGGAATGCGGTCTTCGCCTTCCAGTAGACTGAAGCCGCGGAGATTTCCATCGCTGGTCGATACGTAGATGATCCCGGCCTCTTTGTCGATCACCGGCGTGGCGTTTTGCGTGTTGGGACACCGGTAATCGCCTTTCTTAGGCTCTCTCATGGAGTTCGGATTCGCCTTTTGCCAAGCGATCTTGCCCGTTGCCGCGTCGATCGCGAAAACGGTGTTGTCGCTGCCGACTACGAAAACCCGTGCCACCGGACCCTGCGGCGTATTCACCATAGCAACCACGGGAGCCGTCATAGTTGAGAGAACTTGTTCCTGAGGAACAGTGGAAATCTGAGCCGTCCACTTCACTTCGAGTTGAGAGACGTTGTCCCTATTGAGGGCCTTCTCGTCCGGGTTGGAGCCCGTGCGTTCCGGATCGTGGCCCCACGTCAGCCACTCGCTTTGGGCGGAGGCGATCCCGGACAGCAGGAAACATGTGACGCTGACCGCAAGAATGAATCGACGCCCACGCATGGTTCTCATACTGTTTTCCTTTTAATGCAGATAATAGCTTATACCGGATCAACCCGACCGGCTGGACAGGCGGCACAGCATCACCTGGGAGGTTTTAAGGGCCTTTCGAAACCAACTCGTGCCGGCTGCGGCTGGGTGCAAATCAGAAAGCCAGCTTGAGACCGAACTGAATCAGTCGCGGATTATTCACCGTGTAGTTCACCACGTTAAATGTGGCAGGCGAGGCGAAGTTCGCCCCTTCGCCGTTACCGCCCGGCGCGCCGAACTGCGGATGGTTGAACAGGTTGAAGATCTCAGTGCGGAAATCCACCCGCATCCCTTCACGCGGTACAAAATGCTTGATGATGGAAAAGTCCGTGTTCACAAAATCGGGACCCGAGAGTGGCGTCCGATCCGCGTTTCCGAGCTGTCCCGCTGCCGGCTGTGAGAAGCAGGAAGCGTTGAACCATCTCGCCAAAGTCGGGTTGCTCAGCGTGGGATCGCAGGTTTGATTCGGGCGGATGTAGCTCTCGGCATTGGTGTTTGTGAGGTTCGCGCCGGATGTGTTGTTGCTATCGAAAACGAAGACCGGAAATCCAGACGTTATTTTTTCGATCACGGTCAGCTCCCACCCCCCGGCGATTGCGTTGGCTGCCCCATTCCAGTGGCTTCCCCATTTATGGCCTTTGCCAAAGGGCAAGTCATAAATAACGCTAGCCGTGAAGTTTTGGTTCAGGTTGATCTGCGAGAGTCCCCAGTCCAGGCTTTGCCAGTTTGGAAGAGGGAAGTAGGTAGCCCCAATGATGCTTCCCAAACCGTCGCTGAAGCCAGTGTCATACGCCCGTGAATAGGTGTATCCGATAAGCGCGTAGATACCATGCCGCGCGCTCTTGGTTTCGGCTTTAATTTGCAGAGAATTGTAGTGCGCCAGGCCAACATCGTATATCGAGTCGATGGTTGAAAACGGGAAGGCGGGGTAGGGCACGCCAAATGCCGCTCCATTCGCGCCGCATCCCAGTTTGTATCCGGCGGTTCCGCAGGCGCTCGGCGAGTTTACGTTGATATTGTTTCCGAACACCAGAAGGTGGGAACTGCGGGAGCCTGCATAACCCGCAGTCAGCACAATCTGGCCGGGTAGCTCATGCTCCACATTGACGTTGAACTGCTGAACTCTGCCTTGCCTAAAGTCAGTGGGTTGGGCAAGGATAGTGCCGCTGAAAGACGCCGGGTCTGGCGGCGCAGTGAACGTCGGGAAGCCGGACGACAGGCTGATTCCCCCCGGCGTCAAACCATGCTGGGCGCAGGCAGCCGTGGCGAACGTGCAGGATGTCGGAAAGAAAGCAAACGCATCCGATTCGGCGTAAGACGGCGGGTTCTGCCACAAACCCTGCGCGCCCTGATTCCAGGATGAATCGTGATAGATCGCATAACCGCCGCGAACTACAGTGTGGTTCCCGCCGAACGGTTTCCACGCTGCGCCCACGCGTGGTTCAAGCGCGGTCCAGTCCATCTGAACGCCAGCACCACTACCCACGCCATTCTGGCCTGCGACCAGGAACTTTCCGGTGGCGGGATCAAAGTCCGACTGACGATTGCCCACTTCGCTTTGGGGTGTCATCATCGCCCAGGCCAGACCAAGATTTAATGTCAAATTCTTGCTTCCCTTCCAGTCATCCTGGACGTATGGACGGAAAAGCTTCCATCTGCGGCCGGTATTTCCGCCGCCGA
>Ga0157378_10005587_pt1 | contig 11014 bp, 8 predicted proteins | sample M65metaG_FD_115309 | JGI IMG/M metagenome (GOLD analysis project Ga0157378, IMG submission 115309) | Miscanthus rhizosphere microbial communities from Kellogg Biological Station, Michigan, USA - M6-5 metaG | ecosystem: Host-associated > Plants > Roots > Rhizosphere > Soil | place: USA: Michigan...
AATTGGCGTGCCGCGACCTCTACAGCACCGGCAATCCTATTTTTCCGCGGTGCGCAAGAGTTGGTACTCAGCCGGCGTCGGCGCGGATGTGCCTTTCAACTCGATTGATACGAGTACGGACTTCGTCGCCTGGCACTACCGCGACTTTCTGTTGAGGGAACCCGATCAGGGTGGCTTGAACTTCTGGTCGGGAATCATCAACAACTGCGGCGCGGACGCGGCCTGTGAGGACGGTGAGCGCGTCCACGTCTCGCGGGCGTTCTGGGATTCGGGCGACTTCCAGAATCGCGGGGATGTGCAGGCGTCGGGCTTGCTTACCGGCAATCCGTCGCACCCTTATGACAATCACCAGTTCGTCCGCTGGTGCTATCTGAACTACCTGAGGCGCGAGCCGGACTCGGGCGGCTGGGCCTTCTGGGAAGGGCAACTGAACGGCCACGGTGACTACAACGCCATCATCAGGGCGTTCCTCTGCTCCCAGGAATACCGGGAGCGGTTCGGCACAAACTGAGCTGGCACTAGCCGGTTCAATGAAAGATGAGACGCGGGCGGCGGGCAGTTCGTGCCCGCCAACCCCGCGTCCGTCGCTAAGCGAGTCTCACTAATACTAACCAGTTAAATAGAAATCCCAAGTCGCCTTTGCCAGGCAAGTTTGGCGGCGTCGGCATCATAAGTCGGTCGGGAGTGTGCGAATCCATGAGCTTATGATGATAGCCTCTTAAGCCGCCCGCCATCCGTTGGCGGGCCCTCCGTCACCCGCAAGTCACAGTAGATGTTGGTTGTCATTCCACTTTAAAATATATCATTGAAATCGTCGCATTTGTTTTGACCGGGCTCGTCGTCTCTTTCTGGTCCTGCGTCGAATTTCCCGAATCATGTTTGGCGCTACAGAGATGTGTAAGTCAGTTTTCGCCATTGTATTTTCCGTGCTGACGTTCGGCCCATTGACGATGCGCGGTCAAGTGACCGGAACGTGGAAAGGATTTTACGAGGCACCCACCGGCCTGGGGGCGATAGAATTGACGGTCAATCGCGAGGCGTCAGATTGGAAGGCGGTGTGCAAGTTTCCGGAAATTGACGGTGAGAACACATTCCCAATTCTCGATCTCAAGGTAAGTGACACTGAACTCTCGTTTGTCGTAATGGTTGAAAGCCGGCAGATGCGCTTCAGGGGCAAACCTACTGGCGACAATATCGAGGGAACGTATGAGATGTTCCGCGATGGAAAGAGTTCGTATGTTGGTGATTGGAGGGTGAAGCGAACCCCCGCAGCGGGACCAACTGTCGCGCGCGGCGTGGTTGGGCCAAGTGGCAGTCCTCCGACATTCCCAGAGCAGACGAAAAGACTCGCCGAATTGCCTTTCCCAACGGGACCGTTTGCGATCGGGCGGACTACTTTTTATTGGGTCGACTCGGCGCGCCCTGAGATTCTAACTGCCGCTCCGAATGATAAGCGAGAGTTGATGGTGACCCTCTGGTATCCCGCGCAGGAATTGGAAGATGTCCCGCCGGCAGCTTATTTCCCGCATTACGAACTAATCGCGGGCGCGTCTGCACGCTTACCGAGTTCGCGCCAAGCTCATGCTTTTGAGAAAGCTCCGCTCGCGCGCGTCGCTCAAAGATTTCCCGTAATACTCTTCAGTCATGGCCTCGGAGAAAACACGGTCCGGTACAGCGCGCAGTTAGAGGAATTGGCCAGTTATGGTTTCGTGGTGGTTGCTATTGATCATAGCTATGCTAATCAGGGGGTGGTCTTTCCCGACGGACGAGTCGTGCGTTTCAACAATAGATGGGAGTGGGCATTTTCAAGTAACGGTCCCGACCAGGAGCGGTTCATCCGCAGCCAGCTGCGAGTAATGGTTGAGGATGTGTCCTTTGTGGTGGACCAATTGAACAAACTGAACGATTCGCCGTCAGAAATGTTCAGGGGAAAATTGGATTTGAGCCGCCTTGGCTTCTTTGGTCATTCGCTGGGCGGAGCAATTGCGCTTCTGGTCTGTCAGAGGGATCGAAGATTCAAAGCTTGCCTTAACCAAGATGGCTCACCGACAGGACAAGTATTGATTCTCGATCCGCCGGACGGCAAGCTCGAACGTCCTTTCATGTTTTTCAGGCACAATGATCGGGTAACTGAAGAGACCCTGCAGCTCATGGCACTGACTCGCGCAGAATATGAAAACCGTAATCGAGTTTGGCAACGACACGCCTATCATCTTCTCGATACAATGCCAACCGAGAGTTATGTCGTTTCAATCGGTGGAGCGGAGCATGCGAGCTTCACCGACAATCCCGCACTCGCGGCAAACACGGTGTCGGCTTACAGAAGTCGGGCGAGGACATTGCAAGTCATTCGAGAATATACAAGGGCCTTCTTCTCTCGATATTTACTGAATGAAGACTCGAGGCTCCTCGATGGCACCTCGAGCCAGTATCCGGAAGTCACAATAGATCGATTCGGCGCACGTAGCACAAGAAGAAACACAATCCACTGAACAGCGGGTCGAACAAATCCCTGGTTGGTAGACGCCGATTTTGAGCGGGCCGATGCGATTGATGTGGGAGGTTTGTTAACTGGCTACGGATACGCGGTCAAACCAGCAACTCGATTTTAAGTTGATCCAAAACTTCACTGATTGGGTTTGCCACCCCGTAACCCTCAATTCTCTGTCGCTTATCGGTGACTGCGCCATCTGCCGATTTGGGATCAGGTTTCGAGGGGACGCTCGTTGATTCCTGAGCTTCGGAAGCGCCGGCGAAAATTAGACCGACGGCATGTTGTGCGGCGTCAACGACGACGGAACCGCTATCCCCCTTGGAAACAAATTTCGCGAATCGCGGCAAAGCCGGTTCAATCAAAACCTGATTTTGGAAAAAGGCCGACTGCCCGGTTCGGTCATAACGGATCCAAATATCCAAATAGATCGAGAACAAGCGGCCTTCAGTGTAGCCTGTGGTTCGGCCAAATTTGCGCGCGGCCTCGCCAGGTTTGATATCCCGCTCGACTACATAACCCTTGACTGCGCCAATCAAGGGAATCACAGGATTGTGCCGCTGCGTTCCCCATAGCTTTGCGATGGCGGCGTCGACATGGTTGGGCTCCGTTATGGCGCCATCGAATTTGAGCGGGGAAAATTTTACCAACATTCCAATCGGCCGATTGCTGGCCGGTTCACCTGGACTTGGCTGCATAATCAAATCGCTGTCATCGGCTTTTGTCTTTCGCAAGTCCGCGAAGACGTGCGAATTACTTAGCAAATGAATCTCTTTCCGGCGCATCAATTTACTCTTACGCGTACAAAAATAGCCGATGGTTCCACTTTGGCCCGTCAGGTTGGTGTTAGCGCCGCTGATTCCGCCGATTATTATTTCCTGCTGTTCACGGATGCCTTCAGGATATCGGTCCAGTTGAGCTTCGTCCGATTGATTAATGGCCGCCGGGGGAGTTAGTCCAGCGGCGGACAAAAACCCGGCCATCGGCATTTCGATCAGAACGAGAGGAACACCGCGATAACTATCCGGCAACGCTGCTGCGCCTGCGCCGGCCCAGAGTTCTTCATTCGGATCGCTGATAAAAACCTGGATGCAATAGTCGCTGCTGCCACCGAGCATCCCAATACCCACGGCGTGAATTGTGTTGGAAAAGCCGGGTCGCAGATAACGCGAGCTCAATTCACTTTTGATCCTGACTACCTGCTTAAGCAACTTGTAATTGGTCCGACCCGGTCGACGCTTCAACGCCTGCGTTCGTCTGTATCTGCTCACCAGGTACCAGGTCAACCAAGCCATCAGGACGACGCCGATGATCCAGGTGATCTCATCGGAATAAGTATAGGTGGTGGTCCCGCCGTCGGCGTTGGTAACGGACGTTTGCCACCGTCTTACGAATATGAAAAGCAGCATGCTTTACTCGAGATCATCGATTGAAGCCAAGTCATCCATGCCGATCGGATGGCAGAACACCCGTAAGTCTACAGCGTCCCCTTTTGCAGTGTCGTTGCCCTCATCTTCGATCACTGGAATGAGGTCAAACTGATTGCCGGCAGGACTGGACAGATATTGGTAGTAGTCGGGCATGTCGCTGTAAACATCGCCTTGGTAGTCCATGTTCTTGATTTCGATTCTGTACGGGAAACCGTCAACACGCGGCAGCGAGTGAGTTTCTTCTTTGCCGCCGATGCGCAGCTTCAAATTCACCTCGTCACCTTCAATCCTGACGCCGATGGTTTCCGCTACATTGCCGAAGATGTCACGTTGCGTCGCGGTACCCGCGGCATCTTTTTCGATCTTTTCAAAGAACAAATTCCGATCCAATTTGTGGGAATAGAAAAGCCCGTTGCCGATGTATATCTTCGCTAACGGATATCTACCCTTCGCCGTGGGGACAAGAGCAGTTTCGACGTGCAAAGCATTCATGTTAACGATCCAGCGAAAGTCGTTAGGATCGGCGTCGCCGAGTCTGTCGAAGTCCCCGCTTTGGTAGATTTCATAACCTTCGATCGCCGGTTTACCCGCGGCCTTAATTTCGACCTGCACATCATGCTTCGGAAGTTTTTCGTAGGTCGCAATATCCTGGTACACGATGATGTCGTTATCGATCCCATCCTGAAAGACGGGCTTTTGTATTTTGATCGTTAAGGTGTGTTTGTCATCGCGGATGGCCCCGATTTCGCCTCTTTGACGATCTTTGTTGAAGCAGATAATTCCAAGGCCGGTGAATCTCACCAGCGCGGTTGCGGAACTTTCATTTACAGGCATGACTTTCTCCTAATCGTTGAGTTGAGAAAAAGACTTCACTCTAAAGTGGCGTTATGATTCAAAACGTAACCCCACCCGAGGAATCTCTAGTTACAAATCCACGTTCCTCCAAGGTTCACACAAGTGAACCTTTTTTCCTTCGGCACCCTTTCGGTCCCGGCAGGGCCCGTGACCTCCCAAACATATCTCGCCGTAACCACGGCCGCCGTGCAGTTTCTGAGGAACGTGCTCTGATACTCAATCGGACCCAAAGTGGGCGTTTCCCGAACACCTGAACCATTCGTGTTCACTTTAGGTGGGTTGCTTTTAATCTGCTGTTGCCACCTGGCCCCGAATTTATTGATGATCGCCTGGCGTTCGCGATCCTGGTCAGCGTCGGTGCACTCTCGGGGCGGCGTATCGCGAGAGAAGTTAACCGACTCATCCTTCGTCAGGTTCTTGACAATGCGGCTGGGCGTCGGGAATTTTACTTTCGGGTCAGGAGTGATGGTGTAAGACCCGCCAGCCGGCACGCCGCTGAAAATGTAAGTGCCGTCCGGCGCGGTTGTGGTTGATTCGCTCTTGCCTCCACAAAGCGTTATGTTGACGCCACCAAGACCCTCACCATTACTCGTCACCCGCCCGCTTATTTTGTAGAGATGGATTTGTTCACGGCCAATGAAGTCAGCCGACTCATTCTTCCTGAGACTGTTGATCGGTTGGCTGCGCGGTGTGAATTCCATCGTTCCGCGTGCGGGAGTGACAGTGTAACTTCCGCCTTCCGCCAGATCACTGAAAACGTAGTTACCGTTCGCATCGGTCATCGTTGAAGCGGTCGACGGACCCTTGAGCGTGAGCTCCACGTCGCCAAGAGGTCTGCCATTACTCGTCACCCGCCCGCTTATTCTGTAGAGATGGATTTGTTCACGGCCAATGAAGTCAGCCGACTCATCCTTCCTCAGACTATTGATGGGTTGACTGGGCGGCGTGAATTCCATGGTCCCGCGTGCGGGAGTGACAGTGTAACTGCTACCTTCCGGCAAGTTACTGAAAACGTAGTTGCCGTTCGCATCGGTCGTCGTCGAGGCGATCGCCGGTCCCTTGAGCGTGAGCCCCACGCCGCCGAGAGGTTTATCGTTACTCGTCACCCGCCCGCTTATTTTGTAAACCAGCGGTGGCGGCGATGGTGACGGACATGGCGGGGGTGAAGCGCACGGCGGTGCGGTGGTCTCGACGGTAACCGAACTAACAACAACCATCGTTAATATCAGGGCCGTCATCGCGGTCATCACAATCCACCGCCACCTTAATTTGCGTTGCCGTTTCTTTAGCGCCGTTTCCTTTTCTTCAATGACGCGGGTCCCTTCGGTCCAATTGTCACTCCCCGGATCAACGCTAACGAGCGGCATTCCGTCGACCAGGCAAAAGGCCGTCACACCGTCCGCGTAATAGGCGCTGCATTTTGGACAGAGGCGCATCGTCTTAATAGTTCGCGTAACCACCGAACAGGGAAAACGCAGCCCAGTAAAAGGGCTCGCTCGTCTCGCTCCGACTTAACATTTCAATCTGGGCCTGACGTAAGCTCTCCGCGGACGTCATTCCTTTCAGTTTGCGGTTACGATGAAAAGAGATCATCAAATTTTTCGTCGGCTCAGAATCAACCTTCCATTGACTCGCCACTACCAGCGGCGCCCCCAGCGCCAATAAAGTACGCGCAATTCCAATGGCCCCTTCGCTCTTGTTGTAGCGCTCGAGTCCGGTCTCGCAGGCCGACAACAGTACGAGTTTGGCCCTCGGCAGCTTGTAGGCACTGAGTTCCGTCGAACGCAGGTCGCTGCCGGCAAAGAGCAGCTTTGAATTACCTGGCGACTGCCGGTTGGGCACAAAGTGGCCCGCGAAATGAATCACCTCTACCGCGGCGAAGTTAGCTAGAAACTTTTCTTTTGTGGCTTCGCTACCAAGCAACTGCACTGACTTCGGGTAAGCGCCGGCAATGCCTTTCGCTTCAGCTTCGGCGTCCGGCAAGTCGGCGAGGCTCGGATTGTCTTCGCGATCAAAATCAGGATTGCCTATGCTCAAGAGCCTCTCGTCAGTAACCTGCTCTTTCCGCCGCGCATTCTCTGTGGCCAGCACCAACACCGAGGCACTGGGCGAATAAAGCAGCGCATAGTCTTCCAGCAAGTATTTGCCTGCCGGCGAGATTAGCGTAGCAAATGAGAGTTGGTGCAAGGACTTGTCCGGAACCAGGCAAAGCTGCTTTTCACTGGCGAGATCGGGCGGAATTAGAAGCTCATAAAGATCGCGCCCGGCTTGCTTGATTTCTGCGACTGGTCCTTTTCGGATAAGTAAGCCCTGATACGCGTCTATTTTATTTTCCAGTTCGGCGGCAGTGATCTGTTTCTCGATCAAAACGAACCGGGTCTTTGACACGATCCAAATCGCCAGGCTATCGGGCAGCACTGCATATTTCACCAGTTGTACCTGTTCAGGCAGGCGGGACTGGATTTCAGCCAGCGATAGAGGCTGGGCCACGGGACCGAAGGTCGCTTCAACTTCGGCGATGGACTTCGTGGACTCAACAAATTCCAACAGCGAACGCGCCTGCGACGCCTCGATAAAATCAAACGCCCCGCGAGCGTCGTGTGTTTTGATGGCGTTTGCGGCAGCCGCATCAAAGACGACTTGCTCGCTCGCAAAGAAAGCCTGGCGTGAATCGTCTTCGCGAATCGTGGCGCGATACTCTTCGGATAATTTCAGGACGTTCTTCAGTTCTGCAGAAAAATCTTCTGTCTGATTCAATTGCTGGTAACAGAACAGCTTGCCCTTGTGAATCTGATACAAGCGGTCCGTGACTTCGGGGAGACGCCCGTACAGCGCAACCGCCTGGTCGTAATCCGTCAGGGCCTCGACACAATTTCCAGCATCGCTTTTCAGGTCGGCAATCAGCAGATGAATTTCGGCTATGGTGCGCGTGTTTTCCGCGCTCTCGCCACGCTTGAGCGCGATCCGCATTGATTCGTTGGCATAATCGAAGGCGGCGGCAAAATCTTTCTTTGCGGTCGCAGCATTAATCAACGAGCGTAAAGAGTCGTTAACCAGGCTGCTGTCGGGAAAACGTTCTTGCACCATGCTTAAGTGTTCGCGGGAAAGGCTCAACGCGGTCCAAAAGAATTTCAGCTTGAGTGAGAGATCCGCGAGCGTTACTTTGTCACGCCAGTATTGGGTTGAGGTTTGATAGTAGAGCCCTTTATCGGCCAGCATCTTACTGGCATAAAACAGGGCCGGCTCAAGCTCGCCCAGTTCGGAATAAGCCAATGCGAGGACCTGGCGTGTGTGCTGGATCTCAAAAGCATTATTCCCCGCCTCGGCAACGCGCAGCGCAGTTTTGAAGTTTTTGACGCTGTCCGAAATTCTATTCTGGAGATAGTCGCTGATCCCGAGCCAATAATAAGCAGCCGGCAACAGCACCTTGAATCGCCTGCTTTCCGCGTTCGCGATTATGGCAGCCAGGCGCAGACGGCTTTCGGCAACCTTGGCGAGGTTGGGCAGGAACTGAACTGCCCAATTCTCAGCGATGGCAGCTTCACCTATGTCGCCCAGGCGGGCGAAAAGATCGCGGCTCTTTTCGAATTCTGATATGGCTCTGGCCACATCGCTCGATGCCAATTCGAGCCCGGCATCGAAGCTATCCTTTGCCTGCAACAGTGGTTGACGGTTTTCGGCCCCGAGGTTTGAGTAGAAGTTGGCTAGTTCAAAAAAAAAAGGTCGCCGTCTTTGGTTTGCTCAAAATTGCCCAAATAGATGAGCGCCTCGAGGCTTTCTCTGGCTTCGGCCTCGCCGCCGCCCTGCTTTGCCAGCAGATATCTTCGCGAAAGTTGCAGCGGAACCGCATTGCTCTTTAACAGACCCTTCGTTTCGTTATGAATCTTTTGCGCGCGAGCATCGTCACGGGCCCGATAGGCCGCCAGGAAGTCCGTCAATATGTCCTGATTGCTCTTGAACAGTGTCTGCTCGCTTTCAATCCGGGCCAGGTTTTTCCGTGCCTCATCCGCCCAGGGCGAACTTGGATCCTTCTGTAAGTAGAGGGTCCATGATTCCTTTGCCTGGCGCGGCATTCCCATTTCCTGTAAGGTCCGCGACTCATTAAAGAGCGCCTCGAGCAAATTGCCGTCGAGTTCTGTTGCCTTTTTGAACGCTTCCAGACTTTGCGCCCACTCTCCGAACTTCCTTTCCTTCGGCTCTGTCTTTGATAGCTCGAAGTGGGCCACGCCCAGGTCGTTATGAATCCGCGCGTCCTGATTCGCGAATTTCAACGCGCTCTCGAACTCTTTGATCGCCTCGAGATACTTCTGCTGAGTGAGATAAAAAACTCCGAGCGCGTGGTGAGTCCGCGCGTTTGAACTCTTTTCTGTTGCCTCGATTAAGTTGATTTCAATCCGCCGCAGGCGCTTCTGATTTTCCGGGTCGGGCGCTCCGCGCAACTGTAGCAATGGCGCGTAGCCAAATTCAGAAATGCGTGTCTCAGTCGGCCGCGCCTGACCGTAGATAGATCGCAACTCGGCGAGTTCGTCCGGATTACGCTGGCGGCTGAAGTAAATCGCCAACGCCACCACCCCGATCAGCAGCACAGCAAACGCGCCGGCATAAACCGGTTGACGAAAAAAGAGACCGATAGAGGAAAAGAAGGATGGCTTATCTTTGGCCATCCGCGAGTTTCTGGCCAGAGCCTTTTCTTTTAAGGCCTGAGTAAGTTCCAGTTTAAAGCGTCGTTCCGGATCAGAGGGAAGCGTGGCCTGAAAACTTTCTGCGTCTGCATGGTCAAGACGCCCGAGCACGTAATCATTGATGATGCCGTCTTCGGCGAGCGCGACCTGCGAGCAAAACTCTTCATCCGAAAACAGGAGATCCTCGAGCCCTTCGAGCGTGGCTTCATCCGAAATCCGGCCCAGAAGGTACTCGCGGACGATATGTTCACTTTTTAAGGATTCGCCCATTGCCCGCCCCCAATAGTGGGTGTCATTGAAAGACGTTTATGTAACGCTTTTATCAGCCCATACACTCCTGCACACAAATCTTCAGTTTCTGCTTGGTCCGCATTACGCGCATGCGCAACGCGGTCTGCGTCATTTTCAAACCTTCCGAGATGCGCCGGTGCAGTTCAATCTTGGCCAGCTTAGCTTCGGAAAAATAATCAAGCAGGAGATTCCGACTGTCAGGCGAAAGTTTCTCCAGGCACTTATCCAGACATTCCCGGGAAAAGCTCGGCTCTTCGGGGGCCTTCGCCGCCACGGTCACTTCGTCAATATCGACCTGGGACCGTTCTTTGCGGAGCGACTCGCGATAAACATTCCTGGCTACGCCATAGCAGTAGCCGATCTTGTTTTCGATTTTCTCTTCCGAACTCTTCAGGATTACGCGGTTGATGGTCTCGTCCGCCAATTCATCCGCAAAGCGGCACTGGCGCTGGGAAAAGAAACGGCACAAACAAAATCGCAGACGCTCGTACTCTTCGGCTGCGCGCTCCCGATCAGGACTAAGCCAATCGAGAAAGCCCTCGAAACTTTCGCGCGTTACTTCCTTTTTCACTTTGGGGCCGCTGGTTGAGCTGACGGTGACTCAGAGTAGTCGGGAAATTCGGCGATAGCATAGCGCAATTATGGGGAGATAGACAGAAACAAAAATCACGGACAAAATCCCAGGCCGTTGAGTGACCTGGGAATCTTGTCCTTTTGCGAGCTGCTTTCCTCCACTAAGCGAGCCGCCAGCGCCGGTTGCTGCCTGCGGGTTAATCAAAAGGACGGCACCGACCAGGTCCGCATTACTTGCAGGAAGAGCAAGCATTGAATTGACCCGCCGGCTTTGGGCCCTTAGCGATCCCGTCAATACCAGTGGTCGTAAGACTTCCGACCAAATTAAATCCAGTGATGGCCAGGCCTAGATCGTCAACTCTGACAACCAAACAATTGCGGCCCGGTTTAAGAAGCTGCGATAATTTGTTGCCGGTAATTTTCAAAACAGCGGGCGGGCCGTTGAACGCGCCCAGGCCGCCAGCTTGTGTCAGCAGGTTGCTGCCAGGCGTTGGCATCTGATTAAGACCGACATAAAAATTGTCGTCGGCACGGATTGAAAGATCCAAAGTGCTTTGCTGGATGGCGTCTTTGTTTTCCCACAGCGCCTTGGTCAAACAAAAGCACTTTTGATAGACATAAGGTCCTTTCAGGATTCCAGTCGAACCATTTCCCGTATAGCTAATCCACTGGGAGTTCGGCGGCTCTTGAGC
>Ga0157378_10005588_pt1 | contig 11014 bp, 12 predicted proteins | sample M65metaG_FD_115309 | JGI IMG/M metagenome (GOLD analysis project Ga0157378, IMG submission 115309) | Miscanthus rhizosphere microbial communities from Kellogg Biological Station, Michigan, USA - M6-5 metaG | ecosystem: Host-associated > Plants > Roots > Rhizosphere > Soil | place: USA: Michigan...
CCGTTGGTGGCGTGGTTTAGCCCGGCCGGTGTGGCTCAGATACTCAATCCGCTGCTGCAGAATGTATGGGCATTATATGCCATCATAGCCGTTGTATGCTGGTTGATGGTATCTCAGGTGAAATTCATCAAGATGGTGCCTGCGCGCTGGGGTCTGGCCTATTCATGGCCGCAGCTCGTGCTCGTATTGCTGAGCCTTGCTGCCATACCTTTCTTAGGCTACGCTGCTATACTTTTCGGGTTCGTCGTTTATGTACTGATATCATTCATCTACCGGCAGCCGGAATTGGCGGAAACTACGGCTTAGGCCAGTCTCAATAATTGAAACAAGTAATCAATAAAATATGAATTATACAGCACACATCAATATAATGCCGCTCAAGGAACTGCTGGATCCACAGGGCAAGGCAGTGAACAATAGCCTGCATAACCTGGGCCTTTCGCAACTGCACGAGGTACGCATAGGCAAGCATATAACCCTGAGGGTAGAAGCGCAAAGCAAGGAAGAAGCAGAGGGCTATGTGCGCGAGGCATGCAAAAAGCTGCTCGCAAACCAGGTGATGGAGTCTTTTGAGTTCACTGTGACGGAAGGTTAGTCGAAAGTCGTGAGTAGAAAGTAGAAAGTCGCGAGCAAGAGTCTTGGGTTGAAGATGAGCGGAAGACTTTCGAGGCTCGATGTACCCATCTTTTAGTAGAAAGCCAGTTGCTTTTTTTATGCTATACCTTGTTCCATCGCCTATCGGCAATCTTGGAGATATTACTTACCGGGCTGTGGAAGTGCTGAAGCAGGCCGATGTGATCTTGTGTGAAGATACCAGGACAAGCCAGGTGCTGCTGAACCATTATGGCATTCACAAACCACTTACCCCGTACCACCAGCATAATGAGCACAAGATACTGGAGCACCTGGTGGAGCAGTTGGCCGAGGGCAAAACCTTTGCGCTGATCACCGATGCAGGCACGCCCGGTATCTCAGACCCCGGCTTTCTGTTAGTGCGCGAGTGCGTCAGGAAAAATATTAAGGTCACCTGCCTGCCGGGCGCTACAGCCTTTGTGCCGGCTTTGGTACAGTCGGGCCTGCCCGCCAGCCGCTTTACGTTTGAGGGATTTCTGCCTGTGAAGAAAGGGCGGCAGACCATGCTGAAGAAGCTGGCAGCGGAGGAGGAACGAACCATAATATTATATGAGTCGCCTTACCGCCTTGTAAAAACGCTACAAGACCTGGCCACCTGGCTAGGCGCAGATCGCCCGGCTGCTGTGTGCCGCGAGCTTTCCAAGTTCTACGAAGAAACCAATACCGGCACGCTTGCCAGCCTTGCGGCTCACTACAGCAAGCATGCTGCCAAGGGCGAGATAGTATTGGTTGTGGGCCCCGCTACGGGGGCGAAGGAGGAATCGGAGGAAGATGCTGGCGATGAATAGCCGTCAAAAAAATATTGAAATTTGGCGGCTACCACTCAGGGGAATGCCGTTTTTATATATCTTTGCACTCCCAAATTACACGGAGATTGTAGCTCAGTCGGTTAGAGCATCAGATTGTGGTTCTGAGGGTCGTGGGTTCGATCCCCATCAGTCTCCCTTCCTTGACGTAAAAAAGTGCTTTCTTTAAGCACTTTTTTTATTACCTTTCCAAACCCTTTAATCAGTAACCAATTTTTTATTAATAAATCGTACGTTTATGAGTTTAGAAGTAACCGGAAAACTGTTGGTAAAGTATGATACCCAACAAGTTAGCGACAAATTTAAGAAGCGCGAGTTCGTACTGGAACTGGCCGAGGAGATTAATGGCAACATTTATACCAACTATGCCAAAATGCAACTGGTGCAAGCAAAATGCGATATCATAGACCGCTTCAAAGAGGGTGAAACGGTGCGCGTAAGCTTCAATATTAAGGGCAATAAATGGGAGCGCGACGGCAAGGTGAATTATATAACCAACCTGGACGCATGGCGCGTAGAAAGCGCAAGCGCGCCGGCTACCGGTGGCAGCGGCAATCAACAGTCGGCTCCGGTTTACAATAATACCGGCGGTAACAACAGCGGCGGCACTAATTTCAATTCTGCGCCGAATTTCAATCCATCGCCTGAAACTATAGACGATCTTCCATTCTAAACAAAGAATAATGAAGCAATTCCCGCGCTTATTAGCATGCATGTTTGCTGCGACCTGGCTGCTTGCCTCGTGCAGCAGCCCCATACCGGACCATGCGCGCTATATTCCCAAGGACGCTGTAGCAACTGCCGGTATCAACCTGAAAGGGCTGTCGAAAAAGATAGCCTGGAGTATGATAACGGGTAGCAAGCTGTTTAAGGAAATGCAGGACCGCATACCCGAGAAGAACGCCAAGGATGCGATGAGCGGCATAGAGAAAGCCGGGATTGATTTTGTAAATACGCTCTACGTTTATGTAAAAACAGATAACCGCTTCGCGGGAGGCAACAGGATAACAGGCCTGGTGCCTCTCTCGGATGCCGGCCAGTGGGAGGCTTATGTAAAGCAGGTTTTTCCGCAGGCAGCCATATCCCAGCACGGCGATCATAAGGAAGCAAGCCTGGGGCGGGATATGTATGTGGGGTGGAACAAGAAACTGCTGATCGTGATGAACGTGATTTCATCTGACCGGGCCGAGCCATCGGCTGGCAGCAATGCTACGGGAGACATGCCGGCTGAGATGGAAAATGCGTTCAATGTTTCTTCATCTAATTCTATCAAAGGCAATAAGCATTTTACAGACCTGGAACTGGAGGGACATGACGTGAGCTTTATGCTCAACTATGACCAGATGATGAGCCAGATGAGTAGTAACATGGCCGAGAAGATAGGCATGTCGCTGCAAAGCACTATGTGGAAGGATGCAGCGCTTACTTCCGGGTTCGACTTCGTGAAAGGTAAGATCACCGGCGATATGCACTATTATATGCCGGGCATGAAAGACATAGGCGCCGAACTTGGCGGCACCAATGCGGACAAGGATATGCTGGACAGGCTGCCCACACAGAATATGGACATGCTGCTGGACATGCATCTGTCGCCAAAAGCCATTAAGGCCATATTGGAGAAGATGAGCCTTTTGGGCACTGCTAATGTAGCGCTCTCCACCATCGGGCTGAGCCTGGATAATGTACTGGATGCCTTCACAGGCGATATGGCTATTGTGATGAACGACTTCAGCCTGCGTACTGAAAAGGAGCGGGATACGTTCATGGGACAGACGGTGATACACGAAACGCAGAAACCTTCAGTAAGCCTTACGTACGTAATGAAGATCAATAAGCCCACGGAGTTTCAGAAACTGGTGAAGCTGGCCAAAGACAATCATGTTCCGCAGGTGGGCGATGGCTTTGCGTTCCCTATAGATGCGCATGACTCCGTGTATATAGTGATGAGCAACCAGTATGCCGTAGCCTCGAACAAGTTTGCCGATGCCGACGCAATACTAAAGGGTATAAACAAGGGTAAAATGAGCGATGCGGCGGCAGGTTCGGCTTATGGCCATCCTACTGCTTTTTACATGGATGTGCAGCAATTCCTCAAAAATATAGACCCATCTATAAGCCACTCAGCGCACGACTCTGCTATGATCATTGAAAGCAAAAAACTGCTTAGCAACATTTCGTTTTCTGGCGGCGCTTTTGCCAATGATGCCTTTGCCTACCACCTTGATATCAATTTCATAAATACGGATGAAAACAGCCTGATCAACCTCATGGACTTCGGCATGAAAATGAATGAGGCTGATAAAATAAAACCGAGCAACAACTAACAGTTAATAATAAAATTTAATTTGGCATTAGGCGGGTTCTGTTTACATTTGTAATAGCTATTACAGATAATCGCCGAAAATTCTTTTACTATGCGCAAGTCACCCATATTCCACTCGCTGGCCTTGCTGGCACTCATTGTCGCCGGGCTTTATAGCTGCACTAAAAAGATTAGTGGCATCAGCAACAACCAGGTAGTTGAAACGCCATTCAGCCTGTTTTTTTCTGATACTTCCGGTGCACTTTACAGCTCTAATGACGGATTGAAGATCCGCCAGACATTGTTTAAAGCAGATGGTTATCCATCGAAGGCAATCTGCGTAGATGGCAACAATATACTGTGGGCAAAGAATAACTTATACATCAGTGTGAATAATGGTGTGAACTTCAACCAGGCCTACGATTCGTTGTCTTCTGTGGCGTCACTGCCATTTCTTATGGATGGCTCCGGTGGCACTGTTTTCCAGAGTTGGGGCTACCCGATGCATGCCTGCAACGGCTTGAATGTAGAGCTTAATCAGTCCATGATCGTCAACATACCTTCATGGAATCAATCATTCTCTTGCGCTAATGCCAATGTCTTCAATAACTACCTGGGTGTCGTTTTCAGCCTTAACTTAGGTGGCGTTCTGGGTAGTTGGTGGTTCGATAATGTAGATACCCTGGGTAATATAGGATTCTATGGTTCGACCGCTACCATTACGATGACGTCATACGCCTATTTGCCCAACGATGTGCTTTGCGGTTATGACGGCATTCATAACAGGAACTTTTACAGAACCCAGGGAACGCTGTGGAATGAAACTACAGCCAATCCGGACACAGCGCAGCCAAATCCTGAGTACTTTGGAGCACCAGGCCGCTGGGCTGGACTCAGACTCCCGCACAATGACCGGATGTACAATAATCCAAGTACCGATACTTCAGCCTTCTACTCTTACGGCCATTATAACAAGCGGCTCATTGCCATAGATCAGAAAGGCTGCAACGGCAGCGGGGCATATTACAGCGATGATACCGGTAAGAACTGGATTCAATATCCCGGTTTGCCCAGCAAGCCCCTGTTATGCATATCCTCGCCTTTTGAAGAAGTATGCCTGATAGGAACTGATTCAGCGGGCTTATGGGCACTCAATACTAATACCGGTGCGTGGCAGCAAAACAACCACGGCCTGGCTACTAATCTTGTGGTACGCAACATTGCCTTCAAGCAAAATGTGTATAAGGATGCATCAGTTAAGAAATATATCTTCCTGGCTACAAACAAGGGAATTTATATAAGCACTGATCTTGGCAGCAACTGGACGCTAACCATTCCGGGTAATTTCGTAACGATCTACTAATCGGGGTCCGCGCCAAGAAAGTCATCGAGATCACGCCTCTGTTTTTTTGTTGGGTGACCGGTCTTACTCATGCGCTTTCCCGTGTAAAAACTGGAGCCTGTCTGCTGATTTTGTCGTAGGTCTTCTTCGGAAGTTTTATCTACATAATATTTTACAGCTTCCTCATAGGCTACCCTTGTGTAGAGAAGCCCTGTAACTTCTATAGTCCATTTGCGCGCCTCTGTTTTTATTGCATAAACATCCCCCACATTCACCAGCCGGGATGGTTTAATGCCAACGCCGTTCCATCGCACCTTGCCATCGTCAATTGCCGCCGTTGCCTGTGACCTCGTCTTGAAAATACGGATGGCCCAGAGGTATTTGTCTAATCGCAGTTTCTCCATACAATATTGCACTGCAATTTACTGCTTGCCGTGTGAATTGCCTTCTCTCTGGGTATGAGCAGGGAAATGTTGTTACGGCGACGGTCTTGATGCCGCAACAGCAGAGATTGTTTTTGAAGCAAAAAATTAACCGCACTTTGTTGTGTCACCCACATAGGAACTTCTGCAAGTACCAGGGACCTGGACCAGATTCTCCGCAAGATTTGCCCAAACCTCGTTACTTACCGGCACAATGAATATGTAGGTGGTAAGCACTCCTGCCTCGGTTTCGCCCACCACAATTACTTCAGAGCCGGCAGGGTCGCCTGCCTTGTAGATGGAAACGCCTGATGCGGATATAGACCTTGTCCAGGTGCCGCGAAACTGAATTTTCGTGTATTCCAGAATTGTGTAGTTCATAAAATTGTTTTTTGCCTGAGCCTACTCTTTGAAGGATTTTCGGCATACTCCTGATGAGGCAAACGTACGCGACCGGACAAATTTGCGGCACCGCTGTTCAGCGGTTTCTACCCCTGTCAGATAGCGGTATTTTTTCGGCGCCGAAAGCATGTGCCTCATAAAAAAATTACTTTTGTGTGATGGCTGTAATTACGCTTCTATCTGATTTCGGACTCCAGGATGCATCGGCGGCTATTGCCAGGGGCATTCTGCTTCAGCACAACCCAGGAGCCCTGATAACAGATATCAGCCACGAAGCGAAGCCTTTTGATACTGCTCATGCCGCGTACCTTCTTGCTTGTGCGTGGCAACAGTTCCCGGTGGGAACCTGCCATGTGGTACTTTGTGACCTGTTCCCCGAAAAACCGGCGAGGATCATCGCTGCCACTCGCGAAGGCCATTACTTTTTATCGGCCGACAACGGGATCGTGGCGGCAGGTATCGGCGTTGGAATTGACGCATGGAATTGTAGTGAGACAGGCACAGAAACGGATTATGATTTTGCAACATGGCTACATACTGCAGCCCGTACAGTAAGGAACCTTGACTCAAAAGATATGGCGGAGTCTGACATGCCGGGTTACAAACTGAAGACGCATATCAAAAATGCTACGCTACCAGAAACGAATACGGTGCAATGCGAAGTCTTACACGTGGACCATTACCAGAACGTGGTACTTAATATCACGCAAAGCCAATTCGAAGGACTGCGGCAAAGCCGGTCGTTCCGGCTTCAGTTTTCCCAGGTGGAAGAAATATCTGAAATGAGCACAGCCTACAGTGATGTCCGGCCGGGCACAAAGCTTTGCCGCTTCAATAGCAATGGCTACCTTGAGATCTGTGTAAACCGCGGTAATGCAGCCGGGCTTTTTGGTTTGAGGCCGGGGGGAAAAAAGAACGACGTTAAAATAATATTCGAATGATCGTACGTATAGTGCAGATGACTTTCAGACCGGAAACCGTAGAACAATTTGTGCTGCTCTTCGAGCAGCGAAGAGAAACTATCCGGAGTTTTCCAGGATGCACTCACCTGGAGCTATGGCAAGACACACGTCAGCCGAATATATTCTTCACTTACAGCCACTGGACCACAGAAGCTCACCTTGATCATTACCGCTTCAGCGAGTTTTTTAAAGACACCTGGGGTAGAACGAAGGAGCTTTTTGCCCAGCCGGCCCAGGCATGGAGCGTTTGCAAGAAAGCATGAAGCAGCTACATTGCTGCGAGGATCTTTTGCTGTATGTCCTTCAACTGCTCAGGACTTAGCGTTAGTTTGGCCTGGTGAAAGTTGAGATCATTCGAGGAATTAATGGGCACCAGGTGCATATGAGCATGCGGCACTTCGAGCCCAATCACCGAAATGCCACAGCGATCACATGGAAAAGCCTTCTCAATTGCGTGGGCTATAGGCTTTGCAAACACCAGCCACTCCGAAAGCAACAGATCGCTAACATCAAAAAACTTGTCGGTCTCAGTTTTTGGCGCCACTAAAACGTGCCCCTCACGCAGCGGAAAAATATCGAGAAAAGCAAAAAAATGCTCGTTCTCCGCTATCTTATAACTTGGAATTTCGCCAGCAATTATCTTCGAAAAAATGGTAGCCATATTAAATAGAAATGTTCTCTATCTTGAATTTCAGTGTACCTCCCGGGGTCACTACATCAACGGTGTCACCCGGGTGTCGCCCGAGCAGCGATTTACCGATAGGCGACGTCACAGAAATCTTACCCAGCTTTATATCTGCTTCCCGTTCGGAAACAAGCTGGTAGGTCATTGACTTTTTATTGGTCAGATTAATCACAGCTACCTTGCTGAGCACTGATACCTTGCTCAGATCAAGATCTTTAGCATCTATCACGCGCGCCGACATAAGCACGCCCTGCAATTGAGCAATTTTAGCCTCATGATGACCCTGCGCTTCCTTTGCAGCGTCATACTCCGCATTTTCCTTCAAATCCCCTTTCTCCCTTGCCTCCGCAATCTGCCGGGCAATTTCAGCGCGGCCGGTTGTCTTAAGCTGGTTAAGCTCTTCTTTCATTTGTTCCAACGCTTCTTTCGTCACATAGTTTAACTCTGCCATATTGTATTCGTTTTGTTGCCACAGAAAAAAAATACAACGCCTCTGGTGAGAAGCGTTGCAACACAAAAATAGTAAAAATTAATTACTGTATTACTGATTAAAAGTACAAAAAGAAATATTATACAAAGCAATTAACGCGTCATGCGAATAGTCATCATATGAACACCATTGGCCGGCCGCTGAGTTGGACGATAGGAGTAATCCAACGAGATCATAGGTGATTTATCGCCACCAATCCTCGCCTGCACTGTCGCCCCCACTGCGAGACCCATATACATAGTAGTGCTTGTTTCAAGGTTGCCTATGCCTTTTTCATAACGGTAAGCGGCACGCACCATGAACATGTTGCGATAGCCATACTCAAGGCCTCCGCCCAGGTAATCGTTATTGAAAGAATTTGAAGTAAAATTTCCATATGCAGTCAGGCGTTGCTCCGGAGCCGCATCCTTGCTCTTAAGGTGATGTTCATCAAGAAAAAGATCGTAGGCAAGCCCTATATTCAAAAAAGTAGGCAGCTCAAACTTATCGGAGGGGTATTGAGCTGTAACTGCGAAGGTAGGGGTGCTCTGGGGTTGCTCTGCGTTAACCGCGAAACCGGTGCCACTAAACCTCATATTTGTGCCGATATTGTGCAACACGATGCCAAAATGGAAATTATCACGCTTACCTGTAACATACTGAATGCCGCCATCGAATGCCAGTCCTAGTGCAGAAATGTTGTTGATCTGCTCTGATATATAAGTGGCGCTTATACCAGCATTGATGTGCGTTGAAAATTGCTTTGCAAAACCGAGCTGAACATTCAGGAATTGAGGGTGATAGGAGCCGTATCCCTCCGGGTGAAAATAATCAGTAGCAACAATATCTCCGAAACTCATCGACATGATGTTTACGCCGATCACTCCGGTCTCACCAAGCTTCTGCGCTACTGCCAGATCGTTAATACTTATGCCTGTGCCGCTCAGGTAAATACCGTGAGAAAGACCAAGTTCAGTGGTAGAATCCTGTGCCAGGCCCGCAATATTCAGTTTCATTGCTTCTATCCCATCTACACTGGCGGTGTTCTGACCAAAGAGACCAGTGGAACGCGCCCAGGGATTAATCGCCATCTCCGGAGCACCTGACTGCCCGGTACGGTCTTTGTTTCCTGCAAAAGCGCTCAATGATAAGCCTACGGCACAAACGGTAACTATAGCTTTTGTTGAAAAATTTTTCATAAATATATAAATATGAGTATTTACAAATTTGCGGGGCAGCACATTGCCGCCCCGCATTTAGTCAATTAGTACGAGGTAACATCCAGCGGCCTCATTGCACCAAACCATTTAATAACAGTCTCACCTATCCCTGCAGCATTGACATGAATAAGATACATACCGCTTGCTATGGGCAAACCTACCGTGTTCCTTACGTCCCAGTCGATATATGGGGTATTAGGATCGGTCTTCGACAGTGTGCGAATCAGCGCGCCATCCAGCGAATAAATTGCGATGGTAGCCTGAGCCGGAAGATTGATGATTCTTACTTTGGTATCAAACCTGTTGGCCTCGTATCCAGAGTAGCCATAATAAGGATTAGGCACTGCAAGTATCCTGCTCAGCAGGTTGCCCCTGTCCGGATTATCGTTCCTGCTCTTCGGCACAAGCGATTGAGTGCTGAAAGTATAGTAAGGATTGGTTGCCTGGCCTGCTACTGGTTTAGGAGTTGTAAGGGTATTGGTATCTACTGCAGCGTAAGGGCCGTATGGGCGTGATACGCGGAAGCGGAGCCTTGCCTGTGTTGGGATCAGTCCGAGACCGTTGTTATCGAGTGGCAGGAAGTTGAACTGCTTAACGATCAGCGGAATACCCACCCATGCCATTGTCTGATAAGCGGTCCTCAGGAAAGTATTAAAGGGATTCGCTCTTTTCACATTTGCAACGAAGGTGCTGTCCTTGTCATAGGGCGTGCTAAGCACATAAATAACGTGTTTGCCACCGAAGATAATGGAACTGTTGAACTGGTTGAATTGACGATAAGTGGGGTTCCAGATCATGTCGTTACCATTGTCGTTACCGAGATACGAATCTTCACCGAAAACGATATTGAGCCTCCTGCCAGTGCTTTGGTCAATCGCGTAGCCAGGAAAGTAAGACATACCCCTGTCGGCAGGATTATCTGAATATATCGGTACGTTATTATTCGAAGGACTTACCTGTAGGTTCCATCCTGCATGTTCTCTAAGGTAGAACTTGTTGGCGCCCCCTTCAGCAAGGACTGGGTCTTCCTGCTGTTCAACGACAGCACACCTGGTCCACTGAGCCACCGTATCTGTAAACACCAGGTCAATATCGGGAAGCTGTTGGAAATTGGCTACCGTTTGCGTACCAGAAGTATAGGCTACCTGAAACCCACATTGGGTACCGGTGCCGCCGTGGAAATAAAGGAAAGGCGCCGCCAGAACGTAAGGCCCCCAACTGCTTTTAGTGGGCGTATAGTTTGCAAACATATTCTCGTAAGCAAGGTTTGAATCGAGCCAGTTAGGATAGAAATTGTCATTGAAAGAGCACGGATTGCTGGCAGCACTGTTACCCGTGTTGTAGGCATGACCTTTCCCGGAACGAAGCCAGTTGGCAAAACTACTGTCGGCCTCATCGGTTACACCTGCTAACCATGGCTTGGTGGAATCAGCGAAGGTAACATCGGAGGTAATATATCCGTTTCCGCTAGCCTGATCCAATCCCGGAGCTTTTACCTGGTGGATATTGATCGAAATTCCGTACTTCTCAAGTATTTGCTCATTAACCTTGTTGATGCCATGCTCGCTGTAAATCTCATCTGCTTTGCTTCCGGAAGCATCAAATGCTGTGAGCTTCCATGAAGCCAAGGTATCAAAACCTGCAGAAGATGGATTGTTGATCATCTGGAGCGTCCAGTTGTAAGGACCTACTTTAACCGGATCAACAACTTTTACGTCTATCGGACCTTTACCGTTGACATAAACCGCCTTATCAACTTTGCCGTTGTCCC
>Ga0157378_10005591_pt1 | contig 11012 bp, 6 predicted proteins | sample M65metaG_FD_115309 | JGI IMG/M metagenome (GOLD analysis project Ga0157378, IMG submission 115309) | Miscanthus rhizosphere microbial communities from Kellogg Biological Station, Michigan, USA - M6-5 metaG | ecosystem: Host-associated > Plants > Roots > Rhizosphere > Soil | place: USA: Michigan...
ACCCATCACTTCGAACTGGAAAGTTGACGGCAAAACCATCCAGTGGGATGTGGTGATCCCGCCCAATACGACGGGTCTCGTCTATCTGCCGGGAGGAGAGGCCACCCGGATTCTGGAGGGCGGTAAAGACATTCGACAGAGCACTGGAGTTTCCCTGGTGCTCAAAGACAATCGCAACGCAATCTTTCAAGCTGGCGCAGGATCGTATACATTCACGGTGGAAGAATAGGCGTCGCAATCTCACTTCACCAGAGAGGCAAACATGGACAGACGAAATTTATTGCAATCACTCCCCGGGCTGGCGCTGATTCCGGCCGCGATCTGGGCAGCGTCGGATCCGGAGACGGCCGAGGCTGCAAGATCCAAAACTACGGTTTACGAACTCCGCGTCTACCACGCCAACGAGGGCAAGCTCGACGACTTGATCAAACGTTTTCGAGACCACACCCGGACACTGTTTGAAAAGCATGGCATGAAGAACGTAGCTTACTGGACCCCGCTCGACGATCCGGCGAAGGGCAACACGCTGATCTACATCCTCGCCCATCCCAGCCGTGAGGCTGCGGCCACGAACTGGAAAGCGTTTCAGGCCGATCCGGATTGGGTGAAAGTGCGCGACGCATCAGAAGTAAACGGAAAGCTGGTCGACCACGTGGATTCGACTTACATGGTCCTGACCGATTTTTCCAAGGCCATCTAACCGACCGTTTCCGTCGAGCCTCGGCAAGTCTGCCCTCGTAAATCCAATAGGTAAATAAATTCATTTTTCTTGACAAGGCCGCTGGCGGCTCGTTAAAGTGACGCCGCTAACGGACTGAGCCATTATTTTGCCCGAGAGGTGCGTCTGGAGATTCCCGTTCGCAGGTTCCGCCTGATCTTGATCCCTCACAGACCAGAGTGGTCTGTAGTTTTAACGTTCCTACCAACTCCGCATGCCGGAAGGACATTTTGATATGAGTCGACACCGAACCCCGATGTTCCGCGTGATCGCGACCGCAGTCGTACTGATTTCTTTGACGGGATTGACCATCGGCCAGGGTTCGAGCGATTCGCTCGAGCAGGGTTTCCGCCAGCCGCCCGACTCAGCCAGACCCATGGTCTGGTGGCACTGGATGAACGGCAACATCAGCAAGGAAGGCATCAAGCTGGATCTGGAGTGGATGCATCGCGTTCGCCTGAGAGGGTTTCAGAACTTTGACGCCGCCCTTGCCACACCCCAGGTTGTGGACCATCGCCTGGCATATATGACGCCGGAGTGGAAGGACGCTTTCAAATACGCGACCACGCTCGCCGATCAACTGGGAATGGAAGAGGCCATCGCTGGTTCACCCGGTTGGAGCGAGACCGGTGGTCCGTGGGTGCCGGCATCGCAGGGAATGAAGAAATATGTGTGGAGCGAGACTGTCGTCGAAGGCGGCAAGCCCTTCAAAGGAACGCTGGCTCATCCACCGTCGAATACCGGAGCTTTTCAGAACATGGGCGTGCGTGACTCGCTTGCCGCTCCTGCGGGCGCGCCCGCGCCTCCGCAGTTCTACGCCGACGCCGCGGTGATCGCGTATCGCAAACCGGCAGACGATGTGTCCGTGGCATCGTTGCAAGCAAAAGTGACGGCCAGCGCCGGCGCTCCTGACGCAGCCATGCTTGACGACGGAGACCTGGAAAAGACGACGAAGCTTCCGATCCCGAAATCCGGCGAGAGCAACTGGATCCAATACGAATTCGCGCAGCCCCAAACCATCCGTTCCTTCAGCATCGTCACTAAAGGTGTGGACTTCATCACCGCCATGGTGGCTGGCATCTCCGACCCTGAGAAATCTTTGGAAGCCAGCGACGACGGGCAAACCTTCCGCCTGGTTGTGAAAGTGCCCGAGGGAGGTGCTCCCTCGCACACGCTTTCATTTGCACCCGTGACCGCAAAGTTTTTCCGCGTCGCGTTCAAGCGCACGCCGCCACCTCCGATTCCAGCGTGGGCTAGTGGTATCGATCCCGAATCGTTGGGAATCAAGATTGGCGCACCTCCGACCGATTACGAGATTGCCGAGTTGGCGCTGCATCCGGGAGCGCGCGTTAATCGCTTCGAAGAAAAAGCTGCTTTCACTCCCGTCCCCGATGTCTACGGATTCGCGACGCCCTCAGTCCCCGTAAATGAAGCCGTCTCAAAATCCGACGTAATCGACCTGACTTCGAAGATGCGTCCCGATGGCACGCTCGACTGGACACCACCAGCCGGCAACTGGGTCGTGCTGCGATTCGGTTATTCACTGTTGGGAATTACGAACCATCCGGCGACCGCGGAAGCCACTGGTCTGGAAGTCGATAAACTGAACCATGGCTACGTGAAAAAGTACATGGACCAGTATCTCGACAGCTACAAAGAGACCGTCGGCGCGGATTTCATGGGCAAGCGCGGCATCCGCTACGTCATTACCGATAGCTGGGAAGCCGGTTCGCAGAACTGGACCGACGACATGGTGGCGCAGTTCAAGAAGCGGCGGGGCTACGATCCAACGCCCTGGATGCCGGTCCTCACCGGACAAGTGGTAGAGAGCGCGGAAGCCAGCGATCAGTTCCTGTGGGATTTCCGCAAGACCATCGGCGACCTCATCGCGGATGAGCATTACGGCCAGGTACAGGCATCGCTCAAAGAACGCGGCATTGGCCACTATTCGGAATCGCACGAAGGAGGACGCGCCTTTGTCGCCGACGGCATGGAAGTCAAGAAGCTGGCCGACATCCCCATGAGCGCGATGTGGACGCAGGTCCCAGGCGTCAACAAAGAACAATTCGGCTACAACGCCGATGATCGCGAGTCAGCATCCGTAGCCCATATTTACGGCCAGAATCTCGTGGCGGCCGAGTCGCTGACCGCGGGAGCGGCTCCGTGGGCGTGGTCGCCCGAGACCCTGAAGCCGACCGCCGACCAGGAGTTGCTCAACGGAATCAACCGTTTCGTAATTCACGAATCCGCCCACCAGCCCCTGATCGACAAAGCTCCGGGGCTCACGCTGGGGCCGTTCGGGCAATGGTTCAACCGCAACGAAACCTGGGCGGAACAGGCCGGGGCGTGGACCGACTATCTGGCTCGCAGCTCCTACATGCTGCAGCAAGGCCATTTCGCCGCGGATGTAATTTACTTCTACGGGGAGGACTCGAACCTCACGGCGATCTTCAATGACAAGGCCCCTGACATGCCGGCTGGGTATGGTTTCGACTACATCAACGCCGACGGATTGATCCATGAGTTGAACGTGGCAGAAGGGCGAATCACGACCAAGAGCGGAATGAACTACCGCGTCCTTGTGCTCGATCCGTACAGCAAGCACATGTCGCTGCCGGTGTTGCGCGCCATTCATAAGCTCGTGGAACAGGGCGCGACCGTGACGGGTGAGAAGCCGACCGACACACCCAGCCTGGCTGACGATGCCGCCGAATTCAAGAAGCTGAACGATCAACTGTTCGGCGATGGAACCGGCGTGCATTCGGTCGGCAAAGGCAAGGTTTATGCTGGACAGAATGCCGAAGCCACTCTGAAGGCGCTAAACATAGCCCCGGACTTTGATCACAGCAAACCGCAAAGCGATACAAGGATTTTGTTCGTGCATCGCAAAGTGGGCGACACTGACATCTACTTCGTTGACAATCGCAACGAGCGCGACGAGACCGTGGATGCCAGCTTCCGCGTGACCGGCAAGTCGCCAGAGCTGTGGTATGCGGAGACGGGCAAGTCACAACCGGCTTCGTACAACATCGCCGACGGCCGCACCACGGTTCCTTTGCATCTTGAGCCCTGGGGCACGGTGTTTGTCGTCTTCCGCAAACCTACCAAGACCACATCTGCCTCCGTTCCTAAACCGACAGCTACTCAACTGGCCACCGTGGATGGCCCGTGGAGCGTGAGCTTTCAGCCGGGCCGCGGTGCGCCCGCGTCGATCACGATGGATGCGCTCACCTCGTGGAGCGACAATTCCGACAGCGGTGTGAAGTATTTTTCCGGCACTGGCACCTATACCAGGACGATTCAAGCCTCAGCGGACTGGTTCAAGTCAGGTGCGAAGCTATGGATTGATCTGGGTTCCGTGAAAAACCTGGCCGAGGTTACGGTGAACGGCAAGTCCCTAGGGATTGTGTGGCACGCGCCATACCGGATGGACGTCACCAGCGCCCTGAAGCCAGGCGCGAACGAGGTGTCCATCAAAGTAACCAACGCCTGGGTCAATCGTCTAATAGGTGATCAACAACCGGATGCAACCACGAAATACACCTTCGCCGATGTGAAGCCGTATAAGGCGAATTCTCCCTTGCTGCCTTCGGGGCTGTTGGGGCCAGTGACGCTGGAACGGGAGATGTCACAGTAGGCATGTGGCGCGGGCCCTCGCCCTCGTCGTTTAATTTTGCATGAATGAGAAAGGTAACGGCTGATGGCTTGCGCCACGGAAGTGTGGCTTACTTCTGCACGGGATGACACTCAACAATTTAGGCGCGGACTATGCCGTATTTCCTCAATCTGCTACTTTTAGTTACTTTCCCAAACTCTCTGGAGGATTAATGATTCGCAAGTTTCTGCTTTGCTCTAGTGTGATTCTGTTCATTTCATCTGCCTTCGCCCAGGTTGAAACCTGGAACATCGATCCGGCACACTCAGCGGCGCAGTTTGCCGTCCGACACATGGGCATTTCCACCGTTCGTGGTGAGTTCAGAAAAGTCAGCGGCAGTGCGACCTATGACTCGGCCAATCCTGGCAAGACCACGATCGAAGCGACCATCGATGCCACTACCGTCGACACGCGCGTGGATATGCGCGACAAGGACCTGCGCAGCCCCAACTTTCTGGATGTCGAGAAGTATCCGACCATTACCTTCAAATCGAAGCGCACCGAGTCAGCAGGCACAGGCAAGCTGAAGATTACGGGTGATCTGACGATTCACGGAGTAACCAAGGAAGTAGTGCTCGACGTCGATGGTCCTACCGCGCCGGTGAAGGACCCAAGAGGGAATTTGCACATGGGCGCCTCCGCCAGCACGAAAATCAATCGAAGAGATTTCGGCGTGAATGGAGCGCCTGCGATGGCAGGCGATGAGCTGACGATTACCATCGACACCGAATTGGTGAAGAGCGCGCCAGCCCCGCAGTAGTTTGTAGCTCGGAGCGAAATAATGGAGGCGAGGCGTTCCCGCCTCCATTTACTTTATGCGTAGGTCGTGACCGAGACGGCGTTACGTTCCTTGCGCTCGGCGGTGATTTTCTCCAGATAACCACTGTCCCGGAAGGCTTGCATCGGGTCTTCCGGCAGGCCGTGGCTATTCCGCCACTCGCGGATCGCAGGACGCACGTCGTACCAGAAGGCGCCCCGCAGAGTCTCCTCGGCTTCCACCAGTGAACAACTCTGCTGCAACGGCGCCAGACGCGCATGATCGACGATTGCAGCCTTGGCATACAACTCCTGCGCCGTGCAGACCGTCTGGATCATGGCTTCCATCTTGCCCTTCAGGTTGTGGCTCTGATCGACCATGTAGGCGACATCCGCGGCTTTGCCGGTCTCCCATGCGAAATTGTGGATCTCGTGGAAGATGCGGAAGATCTGATATGGGTCGATCGATCCGAGAGTTAGATCGTCATCGGCGTAACGGCGATCGTTAAAGTGGAAGCCGCCGATCATTCCGTGATGCAGCAGCCAGGCCACAATCTGCTCGATGTTCTGCGCCTGATAGTGATGGCCGGTGTCCACTAGTACGTAGGCTTGGGGGCCTGCTGTGCGTGCCAGCAGGAAAGCCATGCCCCAGTCGGCAATGTCAGTGTGATAAAACGCCGGTTCGAACGGCTTGTACTCGACCAGCAAACGTTGCTTGGGATTGAGTCCGCCGTGAGCTGCCTTAAGGGCTTCCTCAAACCATCCAATTCTGTGACGAATGTTCTGTGTGCCAGGATAGTTTGGTCCGTCCGCAAACCAGGGTGAAATGTCGCGACAATCGAGAGCATCGGCGATGGCTACACAATCCAGAATATGATCGGTAGCTCGTTTGCGAATCGCGGGATCCGGATTGCCCACGGACCCGTATTTATATTCCTGATCCTGAAATACGTTGGGATTAATTGAGCCGGGCTGCACGCCGTATTTTTCCGCGAGACGTTTTACCTGGGCAACATCCTTCAAGCCATTGGGCATATCCCATTGCACATGCAGAGCCACGGTAGGGCACGAACCCGTCAAGGCATGTACTTGCCCGGCGTCACTGAACTTATCCTCGACGGTGACTGCGGCGGCAAGCTGTATGAATTTTCCAAACCGGGTTCCAGTATTGGCAAAACCCCATGAGGGCAACTCAATATTAAAATTGTCGAGCGCACGATGTATGGCTACTTCAGGTTTTTCCGTCATGCCAGTGCCTTTCCAGTCGGCCGTTGAACTTCTTTTACGGTGGTGGGTGCTAGTGTATTCCCCGACGCCTCGATCTCAAGTGTAGCGACCGGCTGCGCCGATAAAACGCTGGCCCACTTTGCCACGGCGTCCGCGGTGACTCCAATCGCACGAGTGTAACTTCCATCCAATTGCGCGAGTTGGATGGCAAGGTTGCCGACGGTGGCGCTTTCGGTTGATCCCGTCAATACCTGAAGGCCGGTTGCTTTTTCCGTCAGCCGGTTCAGTACCGAGTTCTTGCTGCCTCCACCTACGATGTAAAGCCGCTTCAAGGTTTTGCCGGTGATGCTCGTGGCATTTTCCAAAACGGCGGCGTAGCGGGCTGCCAGGCTGTGCATGATCAGATTTGTCAGTCTGGCTGCCATGTCCGGCCCATCGGAAATTGATGGCTGGCCTAGACGATTGAGTTGAGCATTGATCCGTCCCGGCATATCTCCGGGCAGCAGCAGGTCGGGATCATCCACGTCGATCACGGATTCGGGAGCGTCCAGATCTGCGCAGGCCTCGACCAGGTGCTCAACCGTCCATATCTGGCCCTGCGATTTCCAGTGCTCAATGCACTGGCGCAGCAGCCACATACCATTCACATTCTTCAGGAAATAAATCTTCCCGCCCACCCCGCCTTCATTGCTGAAATTGGCGCGCCGCGCGGCATGACTGACACACGCGGAATCAAGCACACAACCCACCAGAGACCACGTCCCGGAACTGATAAATGCCCATTCATTGCCCTCGGCTGGAATCCCGGCGATGGCCGAAGCCGTGTCATGACACGCAGGAACGATCAACCGGGTTTCGCGGAACGCCGGCAGGGAAGCAAGGTCGCCCCGCAGTGCTCCGATGTCGGTTCCAGGTTTCACCAGCGGTGGCGCGGCATTCACATCCAGCTCAGCCGCCTTGAATATTTCAGAACACCAGGACTCGTCCTCCACGCTGAGCAACTGAGTGTGCGTGGCGTTGGTGTATTCGGACACTCGTTTTCCGCCCAAGTGGTACATCAGGAACTCCGGCACGTTGATCCATGGAATACTTTGCTCTTTGGGATCATCGGCCCGCAGTTGATACAGCGTGTTCAGCGAAATGATTTGAACTCCGGTGAGTTCGTAAAGGCGGTCCGGAGAAATGCGAGAGTGCACTTGCTGTTGTCCGGCGACGGCACGTTCGTCGCGATAGCAGAAAGGATTCGCCACCGGCTTTCCATCCGCGCCGAGGCGAACGTAGTCTACTGCCCAGCCATCGACTCCGATGGCTGCTATTCCCTCGGGCGCGAGCCGTGTGCAAGCGCGGAGGCCTTCTTCCACGCCTCGAACGATAGCGTCAATGTCCCAGCGCAGGCCGCTTCCGTCATCTTTAGCAGCATTGGGGAAGCGGTGTACGAGCTGGATTTCCGGTTGACCATCCCTCCAGTGCAACAGCGAGACACGACAGCTTTCGGCTCCCAGGTCCACGGCCACGAGTGCCGGACGCTGCTTTTGGGCCCGATCGCCAGAAACCTCGCTCATCGCAGGAAAGCCTCGGTCAGTCCACCATCTACGGGAATAATGTGTCCGGTCGTGCACGGCGATTTTGGTCCCGCCAGAAACAGAATCGCTTCCGCACAGTCTTTAGGATCGATAGGGCGATGCGTCAGCGTGCGCTTGGCGTAAAACTCCGCTAGGAGTATTCGCAGTTGCTCGTCGGTGGCAGAGTCTTCGTAGGCGATCTCGTATTTCTTGAGCGATGCAATCACGCGATCGCGCGGAAACATAGTCGATCCCTTGATCACCGTAGCGGGACTGATGCCGTTGACGCGAATCTTCGGAGAAAGCGAAATGGCCAGCTCGCGTACCAGATGACTGAGTGCGGCCTTGCTGACGTCGTAAGCCTCGCTCCCACGCTTCGGCACAACTGCATTTGCGGAACTGGTCAGCACGATCGAAGCGTCGAGATTCTGATCCTTCAGTATGCGAGCCGCTTCGTCTGCCAGGAGATAGTTTGCGGTGACGTTCACGTCGAGCGTCACTCCCCACTGCTCGTCGCTGATTTGCCCATCTTTTGAAGAAGGGAAGAGCGCAGCAGTGTTGATCAACAGATCAAGTCCGCCGTAAACCGCAACCAGATCACGCAGACTCTGCCGGATTACATCTCGGCGGCGAATGTCAACGCTGACTGCCACTCCGCTTTCTTTTCCTGCGATCGCTTTGGCTTCTTCCGCCACTTTCTTGGCTGCCTCGTGATCGCGGTCCGCGACTACGACGTGTGCACCGCGCTCAGCTGCCAGCAAGGCGACGTCTCGGCCGATCCCGCTGCCGCCGCCGACAATCAAAACTACCTGCCGGCTCAATTCTTTCTCCGGAGGCTGACGGCGAATCTTGGCTTCTTCCAGGGCCCAATATTCAATACGGAATGCTTCCGACGGAGGCAGAGCCACGTAGTTTGCGTGGACCGTGAACGCGCTGGTGGGCGCGGCCGCGCCGGCCTGAGGCAGTTCCGCGGGCGTCTTGTTCGTGTCCATGGAAGTCGCGCCTTCCATCACATGGATGGCATTCGTGTAAAACTCGCCGGTGAGCCGGGCTTCCGTCTTGTTCTTGCCAAAACTAAACATGCCGATGCCGGGTATCAAAACTACAGTGGGATTGGCATCGCGCATCGCCGGTGAATCCGGCAGCGCGAACGACTTGTAGTACTCCGCATATTCCTTGCGGTAATTCTTCAGCGCGGAATCAATTTGTTCACGCAATCCCTGCACACTTGCTGCTGGTTGCCAGGGAACAAACAACGGCCTGACCTTGGTGCGGATAAAGTGATCGGGACAGCTCGTGCCCAGATGCGCCAAGCGCTCCGCCTCCGCCGAATTCACGAAACGCAGAACTTCCGGCAGATCGCTGAAATTGCCGATCAGGCGGCGTGCGCCCGAAACCCGTCCGCGCAGGAAGGGAAAAATATCCAAAGCAAGATCGCGTCGATTGTCGAGAGACCGGTACTGCGCACCACCGAATAAGCCAGCGCCTTTTTTCTCGACATGCTCGACCACAAATTGTCCGAGCTGGTCGATGATCGAAATCGTGTTTTCGTAACACTCCTGTTGCGTATTTCCCCAGGTGAAAAGGCCGTGACCACCCAACACCACTCCATCGCAGTCCGGGCTCTCTTGCACCGCGCGCCGCAGCATCATGGCCAGTTCAAATCCCGGACGCTGCCATGGCACCCAGATCAAATGGTGATCGAACAAACGGTTGAACTCTTCCATCTTTTCCCGGCCGTTCGCCGAGGCCGCGAGGGCGATTCCCCAGTCCGGATGCAGATGGTCGATGTGCGGAAAAGGCAGGAAGCCATGCAGGGGTGTGTCAATCGAGGCCGCCACGCTGCTCTTGCCGAAGGCGCACAGCGGATACATGTCCACCATCTCGTCTTCGAATTCAGAGCCGCGATATTTGTGCTCCAACCCGTGAAGCTTTTCGGAGTAAAGCGCGGCCAGTCCGCTGAGCTTGATACTGCCCAGATCGCCGCCGCTGCCTTTGATCCACAAAACTTCTTCCTGCTTCCCACTCAAGGGATCAACTTGCTGGATCTTCGAACTGGTGTTGCCGCCGCCGAAGTTGGTGATGCGCAGATCGGAGCCCAACAGATTGGACCTGTAGCGCAATAAGTCGGGCTGGTCGAGTCCACGGGCGACCTTGTCGTCCCAACGGTCCTCTAAATAACGCAAACTTGTTTTGAGCTGCATGGGATGCTCTCAGCGGAAAAAGTGTTTTGTGGCGGAGCGGTTTGACTGCCCTCAAACGGGCCTGCCCGCGCCTCGAAGATCGCAGTTATCATACTCCACCGATGCAATAGGGCAACAATTTCTATTAGAGAATTTTTTCGGGAGGAGGAAATCCTGGTACCGGGCTATGCTGTCTTGCCGCCCTGGTTCGCCCACGAACCCGTTACCATCTTGTGCTCCACATAGTTATAAGGCGCAACCCGGTGTCCGCTCAAAATCGACAGTCCGAGATGAATCAGCCGGGGACCATAACTTTGCGCCTCGTGAGAGACCGACCCGATCAATGGGCTGTCAGGGCGGGAAATTTCTTCCAAAGCTTCGGGGATGCAGTCCTGTCCCACGATCGCGACGAACTTTTCGCGCTTCAACTCACGGACGGCTTGAACCGCGCCCAGCGCGCTGGTGTCGGTGGCTGCAGCAATCAGAATTCCGCGATCTTTGGGGTGGCGTTTCAGGAAATCGAGCACTAACTGACAGCTCTTATCGCGTAATCCGCGCGCGTCCATACGTACCAGGAACTCAGCTGGAATTCCCGGCAATCGTGAACGGATGGCTTCAAACGCTCCGGTCACGCGGCTCTGCACCAGGGGGCCTGCCTCGTCCAGGTCCAGTCCCAGGGCCCAGCGCACTTTGCCGTCCCACATCTTCTTGGCGTATTGGGCCAGGCATTCTCCACCTTCAAAGCCCACGCGGTAATTGTTGACACCGAAGAAGGTCGCATGCGGATGCGGTATATCCACCGCAATCAGTGGGATACCCGCGGCATCGATCTTGTCTGCGAGCACCGGCGCGACATGCTGTTCGATCTGAAATTCAATCACGAGATCCACCCGGTTGCGGACAAACTCATC
>Ga0157378_10005597_pt1 | contig 11004 bp, 8 predicted proteins | sample M65metaG_FD_115309 | JGI IMG/M metagenome (GOLD analysis project Ga0157378, IMG submission 115309) | Miscanthus rhizosphere microbial communities from Kellogg Biological Station, Michigan, USA - M6-5 metaG | ecosystem: Host-associated > Plants > Roots > Rhizosphere > Soil | place: USA: Michigan...
GATCAGCGATGTCGAGGACCTGCGCCGCCACCTCCAGTGGGCGATCGAGGTTGAGCACTGCACGATCCCGCCGTACGAGTACGCGATGTGGAGCGTGGTGGATCCGGACTCCGCCGCCGCGACCTCGATCAAGTACGTGGTTCGTGAGGAGATGCTGCACGCTGCGCTCGCAGCCAACCTGCTGACAGCGGTGGGCGGACGACCGCGGTTCACGGGCGATGCCGTCCCCCGCTACCCCGAAGCGATGCGCCATCACGATCCGAAGGTCCCGCTCGTGTTGCATCTGGCGCCGGCGTCGGTCGAGCTCGTGCGCGACGTGTTCCTGCGGATCGAACAGCCCGAGGAGCCGGGCGCTCGGCCGGAAGCCGACCGGTACGAGACCCTCGCGCAGTTCTACGAGGCGATCGTCGCCGCGCTCGCCCGGCTGGGAGACGAGGTGTTCACCGGCGATCCGCGTAAGCAGGTGACGAAGGGCTACGCGGGGCACGGCGGCGGCGCACTCTTCGCCGTCACCGGCCTCGATGCCGCCCTGCTGGCGATCGAGGAGATCGTCGAGCAGGGAGAGGGAACGCATACGTCGGCGTTCGCACCGGTCGGATTCGACGCGAGCAGGGTCGAGCACTTAGAGCTGGAGCCCTTCGGGTTCCAAGGGGCGCCGGAGCCCGCCCACTACTGGCGCTTCCTCGACATCGTGGAGGGCAGGACACCCCTCGGCGACGTGCATCCGATGCGCCTCGACCCATCGTCCCGTGATCTCCCCGAAGGCGACCTCCGCGATCTGTCGCGGTTGTTCGATGCGTGCTACTCGCTGCAGATGGACGTGACGGAACGCGTCTGGGGGGTCGGTGTCGAGAGCCCGCTGATCGACGCGGCGATGATCCCACTGATGAACCACGCGCAGAAACCGATCGCGCGGGCGTTGCAACGAGAGGCGTGGCCGGACGGATCCGGTCACGTCGCCGGGCCGCCGTTCGCCTGGGACCCGATGCCGCTCGACGAGATGCGCGGATCGGCACGACGACTGGCCTCCGTGTTCGACCTGGGCCCGACGCTCGAAACGCTCGATCAGGTTGCCGCCGTGCTGCCGCCCGGACCGTAGCCGGTCGACGGGCTCCTTCTACGGAGCGACGCCCTCCAGGAAAGCATCGAAGCCGGCCAGGTCCTCGCCCATCGTCCAGACCTCGACCACCTGGCCGTCCAGGAGATGGAAGACCTGGCCGACCCGGTCCTCGAAGGTCTCGTCGTTGTCGTTGCGACGCCAGCGGATGGTCGACAACGCGACCACGTGGTCATCCGATGCGACGATGTCGTGCATCTCGAACTCCGGCAGCGCGATCTGGACGCTCTTCGCGAAGAAGCCGAGCACGCTCTCGCGACCACGGTAGTCGCCCGACGTCACGTTGTGACCGGGGACGTGCCAGACGACGTTCTCGTGCAGATGATCGTTCAGCCACTCCATGTCACCCGCGATGAAGGCCTCGTATCCCCTTCGAACAAGCTCGGCATCCTCGTGTGCAGACATGGCTCCTCCTCGTGGGTCCGGCCGCAGCGAAGCCTACGGCGTACCCGTTCGGCGGACAAAGTGGGAGGGACTCAACCTTCGGGTTCGGCGGGAACCCCGTCGATCGCGCTCCGCCCGTGGAGCATCTCCAAGGTCGCCCGTTGGCTCGCGACGCGCCGGAGGAGCAGTCGCTGCGACGGGGGATCCAGGAGGCCGATCCGGCCCAATGTCTGCCACAGGAGCTCTTTGCCGCGAACGCCCATCAGCAGCACCTCGAACTCGCGCAGGCGGTTGAGCTCTGCCGAGCCGACGGCCGAACGACCAGCACCGAGCCAGCTGAAGCCCGCCGCGATGGTCTGCTTCCACACAGACGGCACGATCCCAAGCTCGTTCATGAGTTCGTGCAACCGCGCGCGATCCTCCTCGATGTCCTCGATCAGCCGCGCGATCGCCGCCCTCGAAGGCTCGTCCGGCTCGGCATCTCGTCTGCGCCGCGCGATGTCGACGGCAGCAACCGACCCTGCGAGGTGATCGCGGAGGTATGCCGGCAGCCATCCCTTCAGCTCGGGCCGTCCCTCCATCTCCAGCATCGTCACGTGGATACCCGCGCCGCCCGAACGAAAACGACGCCCGAGCGCACGGTCGCGCTCACATCGCGCGATTGGCCGGAGCCGATGAGGGGTAGGCAGACCGCATTGGAAAGAAGCGTCGAAGGAGGAGGGTCGAGATGGACGATGGGAAGCGGCTTCAGTTCGAAGGCAAGTGGGACCAGATGAAGGGCCGGGTTCGCGAGTCATGGGGTGCGCTCACGGATGATGACCTCGACCGGACCCAGGGCAAGTGGGACCAGGTCGTCGGCTTGATCAAGGAGAAGACCGGCGAGAACGCAGAGGAGATCGAGCGCCGACTCCACGACATGATGGACTAGTGGGGAAGCCGCCGCGCCGAGGCTCCTGGACGCTTGGGGATGACTCCGGCTACATCGGGCTGACGAGCTGGAAGTAGTTCGAGTCCGGATCGGAGAACGTCGCGATCCACATCTCTGACTCGCCCTCGCCCGGGTTGTACGGCTCCTGGATCACGGTCGCGCCGGCGGCCTTGAGCTTCTCGAAGTCACCCTTCACGTCGGCGGTCTCGATGTTCCAGATCAGCCTGCCGGGCTGGGTGTTCCTGCCCATCACCTGATCGTGTGGTCCGACGGTGATCCCTCCGGTCCCGATCTGCCAGCCTGTGTACCCGCCGTCCTCCCACCCGGGCTTCCCGAAGAGCTTGGTGTAGTAGTCGGCCAGGGTCTGTGGGGCCTCGGACCCGATCAAGATGCTGTTCAGGTTCATGCTGCCTCCTCCAGCTCGATCAGCTCGTCCTTCCAGCATGCCATCGCCGAGGCTTTCGGACGAACCTCGAGGTGAGGAGGCGAACGTTCGCTGCTACTCCCGGATGGCTTCCCACCTCAGGGTTCCTCGATACGGACCGATGCATCTGGGGGAGTGCCGGCCGCGGCGTGGGTCCGCCCGGCGCCGACGCCGATGCAGACGACCGACGAGAACGACGACTCTCCGGTGGAGCGGGCCGCCGACGCCCAACGCACGGAGGAGCGTGAGGAGCAGTTCCGCACGCTCGCCGAGAACATCCCCGGGGTTGCGACGTTCCTGGACCGCGTCATGGAGGACCCGGGCCATTCCATCCCCCTCTACATCAGCCCACAGGTCGAACAGATGCTCGGCTACCCGCTCGCCGACTGGCTCGACGCGCGCGAGCTCTGGCTGCGGATCCTGCACCCGGAGGACCGTGATCGGCTCATCGCCGCGGACGCGAGCGCCCGCAAGCACCTGCAGGCCTTGAGCGAGGAGTACCGGCTGCTCCACCGCGATGGTCAGGTCGTTTGGGTGAGCGAGAAGTCGGCGGTCGTCCCGGACGTCGCGACCGGAACGCTGTACTGGCAAGGCGTCATGGTCGACATCACAAAGCGGAAACGGGCCGAACAGGCGATGGCCGACAGTGAGCTCAAGTTCCGGACCCTCTTCGACGCGGCGGCGATCGGCGTGTTCACCCTCGCCTTGGACGGCCGGATCACCGAAGCGAACGCGACCATCGAGTGGCTGGGCCGCTACGACGAAGGAGCGTTGAGTGGCATCTCGCTCGCGGATCTGGTGGACCCGGACGACGAGGAGATCCTCGATGAGCTCGCCGAGCTGCGAGCCGGCCACCGCGACCGCTGCCGCGCGGAGCATCGCTTCCGACGCAAGGACGGATCGTTCCTCTGGTGCCGCACCGTGGTCACGTTGGTCCGCGGGCCCGATCTACTGCCCGTCTACGCGATGGGGATGCTCGAGGACATCAGCGCTCGGAAGCTCGTTGAGGACGAGCTGCTGCATCGGGCCGTCCACGATGTTCTGACCGGGCTACCCAACCGGCAGCTCTTGCTGGATCGGCTCACGATGGCGCTCGCCCGTACGGCTCGCGAGCCGGATGTCGGAGCCACGTTGGTCTTCCTCGATCTTGACGACTTCAAAGACGTGAACGACACCTTCGGTCACGGCGCGGGGGACGAGCTCTTGATCCAGGTCGCGGAACGACTCTCGGCCGCGGTTCGACCGACCGACACCGTCGCCCGATACGGTGGCGACGAGTTCGTCGTGATCTTCGTCGGAGACGTGTCGAGGCCCGGAGACGCTCGGCTCTTCGCCGAACGGTTGGCCGAACAGCTGAAGGAACCGTTCACGATCGCGGGCCACCGAGTCACCGCCACGGCGAGCCTCGGGGTCGCGAGCTGTGCCGACGGGAACGCTCGGCCGGAGGACGTGATCCGCGAAGCCGACGCCGCGATGTACCGAGCGAAGCTCGCCGGCCGCGACCGGATCGAGCTCTCCGGGTCGCTGGGTCCGAGCCCCGAGCCGCTCGCGCGCTGAGCCGCCGGCCCCAGTGGCGCCCCGCATAGGATGTCGCCGTGCGTTCCACGTCCGTTCCGATCGCCCCGGTCGACCGCGTCCTGCGTGACGGCGCCACGGTGCGGATCCGTCCGGCGGCCCCAGAGGACCGGGAGCGGGTCGAGGCGTACCTGATCCTTCTGTCGCCGGAGAGCCGGCGTCTGCGCTTCCATTCGGCGGTCGTCGACGTCGGCGACATCGCCGCCCAGGCGGTGGAGGTCGATCCGGCAACCCACGTCACCCTCCTCGCATTGACGGGTGGGGACGAGGGCACGGTCGTGGGTGGAGCCCAGTACTTCCGGATCGATGAAACGAGGGCGGAGGTCGGCGTCAGCGTCAGCGATCGGGTCCAGCGTCGCGGGCTCGGATCGCTGCTGGTCGGTCAGCTCGCAGAGGCAGCGCGCGACAACGGCATCACGACGTTCATCGCGGAGGTGCTGCCCGAGAATCACCCGATGATCGCGGTGGTCCGAGCGAGTGGCTTCTCACCGCGGATCCGGGCGCTCCCCGGCTCGATCGAGGTCACGATCCCGACCACGCTGACCGAAGACGCCGCTCGTCACTTCGAGGATCGAGACATCACTGCTGCCGCGAACGCGGTCAGGTCGTTCTTGGTCCCCGAGGTGATCGCCGTCATCGGCGCCTCGCGCGACCCCGGGGCGATCGGCGGGCGGCTCTTCTTGAACCTCTTGGAAGGCAGGTTCCACGGCGTCGTGTACCCGGTCAACCCGCGTGCGACCGCGGTCCAGGGGGTCGCCGCGTTCCCGAGCGTCCTCGACGTCCCTGCCGAGGTCGATCTCGCCTTCATCGCGGTTCCCGCCGCCCACGTGCTCGCTGTCGCGCGTGAGTGTGCCGAGAAGAGGGTGCGCGGGCTCGTCGTGATCTCCGCAGGGTTCGCCGAGACCGGGGGCGAGGGGCCGCAACGCGAACGCGATCTCCTCGAGGTGTGTCGCTCATCCGGCATGCGGCTGATCGGCCCGAACTGCATGGGCGTCGTGAACACCGATCCCGAGGTCGGGCTGAACGGCACCTTCGCGACGACCGTCCCCGTGGAAGGACGCGTCGGCTTCCTTTCCCAGAGCGGGGCGGTCGGTCTCGCCGTGATGGACCAGACGGCTCGACTCGGCCTCGGGCTCTCGGAGTTCGTCTCGGTGGGCAACAAAGCCGACATCTCCGGGAACGACATCCTGAGCTTCTGGGCGGACGACGCGCGGACCGACGTCGTCCTGCTCTACCTCGAGTCATTCGGCAATCCGAAGCGTTTCGCGCGTCTGGCGCGCCGGATCGGTGCTCGCAAGCCGATCATCGCGGTGAAGAGCGGCCGGAGTCCCGCGGGGGTCCGGGCAGCCGCATCCCACACCGCCTCGATCGTGGCGTCGGACACGGCCCTGGACGCGCTGTTCCGGCAGAACGGTGTGATCCGGACGGACACGCTGGAAGAGATGCTCGACGTCGCCGCCGTCCTCGCGCACCAACCCGCCCCGACCGGGAACCGGGTAGGCATCATCACGAACGCGGGCGGCCTCGCGGTGCAATGTGCCGACGCAGCCGAGGCGCGCGGACTCACGGTCCCGCGCTTCTCGGAGGCGACCTCGGCGGCGCTTGCCCGGGCGCTCCCGCCCGAAGCGTCCACGGAGGACCCGGTCGACATGATCGCCTCGGCCGGTGGGGCCGAGTACGCCGAAGCGATCCGCGTCGTGGCTCGTTCCGGCGAGGTCGACGCGCTCGTCGTGATCTACATCCCCCCGATGGCGTCGCAGGCTCCCGACGTCGCCCGGCACATCGCGGAGGCCGTCGGGTCCCTCGACCGGACGATCCCGGTCATCACCGCGTTCATGAGCGCGCGCGGCGTGCCCGACGAGCTCCGCGCCGGGTCGGTCGGCATCCCATCGTTCGCCTTCCCCGAGCAAGCGGCGATCGCGCTCGCACACAGCGCGACGTATGGGCAGTGGCGGCATCGCCCCGAGGGGAAGGTGGTGACGTTCGAGGACGCTCGCGCCGATGAGGCTGCCGCCATCCTCTCGGCCGCCCTCGGCAGGGCCGGCTCGTGGTTGGAACCCGGGGAGGTGGAACGTCTGCTTGGGTGTTACGGCATCCGGACCCCCGCGACGGAGCGGGCCGCCTCCCCCGCGCGAGCGGGGGAGGCGGCCCGCCGCCTGGGAGGGCGCATCGTCCTCAAGGCGTTCGGGCCTCTGCACAAGACGGACGTGGGCGGGGTGCGGCTGCACCTGGCCGGCGCCGAGGAGGTGTCGGCCGAGGCAGCGGCGATGGCCCAGCGGCTCGACGAAGCCGGCGAGCCGCTGGAAGGGTTCCTCGTCCAGGAGGAGATCGAGGGCGGCGTCGAGATGCTCGTCGGCGTGGCCGTGGACCCCCATTTCGGTCCGGTCGTCGCGTGCGGCGCCGGAGGCGTCGAGGCGGAGCTCCTGAACGACGTCGCGGTTCGCGTATCGCCGCTCACCGACCTCGATGCCGCGGAGATGATCCGCTCGCTCGCGACGTATCCGCGTCTGGACGGCTATCGCGGCGCCCCGAAGGCGGACGTGGCGGCTCTCGAGGAGCTGGTCCTCCGGGTCAGCGCGATGGCCGAAACGCATCCCGAGATCGTGGAGATGGATTGCAACCCGGTGATGGTGCTACCGAACGGCGCCGTGGTCGTCGACGCTCGGGTCCGGCTCGAGCCGGTTCGACCGGACCACGAGCACTGACGGACTGGGCTGCGGTTCCGGATGTACGAGGTCACCGTTCACCCTCGGCCCGCACGGAGCCTCCGGACGATCGCGGGGCCGGAGGCCGGCCGCCGCTACGAACGGCGTCTCGCGGACGCGCGGCGGACCCTCCACGGTCGGACCGTCTGGCAGGTGAACTCGACGTCCGAGGGCGGTGGGGTCGCGGAGCTCCTCCGGTCGTGCTTGGGATACCTCCTCGACGATGGGATCGACACGCGATGGGCCGTGATCGACGGCGACCCCGAGTTCTTCCGGATCACGAAGCGGATCCACAACCGGCTCCACGGTGTGCTCGGCGACGGTGGTCCGTTGGGCGACGCGGAGCGCCGGCATTACGACGACGTCACCCGCTCGAACGCGGTCGACCTCCGTCGATCCGTGCGAGCGGGTGACGTCGTGGTGGTCCACGATCCGCAGCCGCTGGGGCTCGTGCCCATCCTCCGGTCGCTGGGTGCGACCGTCATCTGGACATGCCACATCGGTGCCGATACCCCGAACGCGCTCGTCCGTTCCGCGTGGGACTTCCTCCTGCCCGATGCTGGGGCCGCGCAAGCCGTCACCTTCACGCGAGCGGCGTACGCCTGGGACGGTCTGGAACCGGCTCGTGTTCGCGTGCTGCCGCCGTGCATCGATCACGCGTCGCCGAAGAACGTCGAGATCGACCCCGAGCGGACAGCCACGATCCTCGGCGCGGCCGGCCTCGTCTCGAACACCGGTCATGATGGCGATGCGACGTTCGAGCGGAGCGACGGCACGCAGGCCCGCGTCTCCCACACGGTGCAGATGACGTCGGACGCCCCGTTGCCGCTCGAGGTTTCGCTGGTCCTCCAGGTGTCCCGGTGGGATGCCCTCAAGGATCCCCTCGGGGTGATCCGGGGATTCGTCGATGCGCCCAGCATCGGCGACGCCCACCTGATGCTGGCCGGCCCCATGCCGGGTGCGGTCGCCGACGACCCGGAGGCCGCGACGGTGCGCGAGGAGGTTCACGAGCTCTGGAAGGGCCTTCCTGCCGAGGATCGCGGGCGCGTGCACCTCGCGAACATCCCGACCGACGATGTGGATGAGAACGCGACGATCGTGAACGCCCTCCAGCGCCATGCCGCCGTGGTCGTCCAGAAGAGCCTGGCGGAGGGGTTCGGGTTGACCGTCACCGAGGCGATGTGGAAGGGACGCGCCCTCGTCGCCGCGGGGGTCGGAGGCATCCGGGACCAGATCGAGGACGGCGTGAGCGGGCTCCTCGTGGATCCGCGGGACCTGACGGCCTTCGGGAACGCGGTCGGATCGTTGCTGGGGGACCCTTCGCTGGCGGCGGTTCTGGGAGCGGCCGCGCATCGCCGGGTTCGGGACCGCTACCTCGCTCCGCACTACCTCGGCGCGTACCTGGAACTGTTCGGGGACCTCGCCTGAGGATCCCGCGCAACCGGCCCCGCGATCGTCAGCCGGTGACGGTCACCGAGATCGTGTGATCACCCGTCGCGCCGTTCGGAACGGGATCGGCCGGGGTGGCGGTCTGGGTCGCGCCGGTCCGGTCGGTGGCTCGCACGGCGAGCGTGTGTTGGCCGGGGGTGGCGTCCCAGTCGTAGACCCACTGCCGCCAGGTGTCGATCGTGTCCTGCGCGGCCAAGCGAGCGGGCTGCCACGCGCCGTCAACGCTCACCTCCACCCGCGAGATCCCTCGATGTTGTGCCCACGCGATCCCCGCGACCGTGGCCGGGCCCGCGGGGACGGTCGCGCCGGGCTTCGGCAGGTCGATCCGCGACTCGGTCTTGATCGGCGCCTGCTGTGCCCAGCCGCGGCGAACCCAGTAGGCGTCGTACGAAGCGAAGGTCGTGAGCTCGATGTCGACGAGCCACTTCGTCGCCGACACGTACCCGTACAGCCCGGGGACGATCATCCGGACGGGGAAACCGTGTTCGAGCGGGAGCGGCTGGCCGTTCATCGCGACCGCGAGCATGGCGTCACGACCATCCATGACGACCGAGGTCGGCGTGCCGACGGTGAACCCATCGATGGACCGGGAGACGATCTGGTCCGCGCCCGGGTCGACACCGGCCTCCCGGAGGAGATCGGCGAGTGGCGCCCCGATCCACCGGGCGTTGCCGATGTAGCGACCACCGACCGGGTTCGAGACGCACGTCAAGGTCACGTCGCGCTCCATCAAGGGTCGCGCCAGCAGCGCCGCGTAGTCGAGCGACAGCTCGTCGCGAACCATGCCGTGGATCCGGAGGCTCCATCCCTCGGCGGTGACCGACGGGACGAGAAGCGATGTGTCCACCCGGTAGAAAACGTCGTTCGGCGTGATGAACGGTCCGAGGCCGGGGATGCGCAGGTCGGCGCCAGCCGGCGGCGGCGGAGCGACGTCGGCGGGCGCCGGGATCCTGACGGCGGCACGGGACGCGTTCGCCTCGGCGCGGCGGATCAGGAACCGGCCGGCCAGGCCGGAAACGGCCGCCAGCCCGGCTGCGCCCGCGCCCGCGAGGAGGAACCGCCGCCGGTCGAACGACGACGGGGCGACCCCGGCCGGATCGGCGGCTCTCGTAGCCGACGCTCCGATCCCGGCCACGCGGCGGAGCCACCGGAACGTGACGAGCCCGGCAACGGTAGCGACGATCGACGGGACCGCCGCGCCGAGGCCGTTCTCCGGGCGCGCCACCGCTGCGGCGGCACCCACGGCCCCGAGGGCGATGAGCGCGACCACCCCGACCCTCGGCCGGTGCAACGCGATGACCCCCACCACGATCGCGACGATCGCCACGACCACGCCGATCCCGGCAACGAGCACGGCCTTGTCGTTCGTCCCGAACGTCCGGATCGCATAGCTCTTCAACCATTCGGGGGAGGCGTCGATCGCCGTGCTCCCGACCGCGATCACGGGGCTCGCGGTGCCGCCGACGAAGCCGGCCGTCAGATGCCCAATCCCCAGGGCGACGGCCGCCGACAGGAACCCGATCGCGCCGCCGACCACCGCGCCGGGACCCGCGCGTTCGTTCCCCGGGCGTCCTGCCGCCGGGATCGGTTCCGTCGACGTGTTGAGTGCCACCGAGGCCACCGTACGCGCAACGGCCCCGAACGTTACGGGCACCGCAGGCGCGGGCATCCCTATCCTGTGGCTGGGCGCGGCGCTGCCGGGCCGGCGGATCGGGAGGATCGAGGCGAACGTGACGAGCGAACGACCCATCGGTGTCCTGGTGATGGCGTACGGGACGGCGGCTGGAGTCGACGATATCGAGCGGTACTACACGGATATGCGCGGCGGGCGGTCTCCCTCGCCCGAACATCTCGCGGAGCTCCGGTCGCGGTACGCGGCGATCGGCGATCGGTTCCCCCTGCTCGAGATCACCCGTGCGCAGGCCGCGGGGCTAGAGGCCGCCCTGGATCGGGATGACGCCGGTGGGTTCCGCTGCTACTTGGGGATGAAGCACTCGCCGCCCTGGATCGCCGGGGGCGTCGCACAGATGCGCGACGACGGGATCGAGCGTGCGGTCGGGATCGTCATGGCACCGCACTGGTCGGCCATGTCGATCCCCACGTACGCCGACCGGGTCGAGGCCGCGATCGCCCCTGACGGCGGACCGGCTTTCTCGTTCGTCCGGAGCTATCACGATCATCCAGCGCTGATCGAGCTGCTGGCCGACCGGGTTCGCGCCGCGCTCGACCAGCTCCCCGCCGACACGCGGGGCGATGCGACGGTCATCTTCTCCGCACACAGCCTTCCGATCCGGACGGAGGCGGACGGCTCGAACCGGTGCCTCCGTTGCCACGACGCGGCGTGTACCGCCCGATGCCGATACGACGCCGGCCTCCGCGAGACGGCCGACCTCGTGGCTCGGAAGGTGGGCCTCGACCGTTA
>Ga0157378_10005599_pt1 | contig 11000 bp, 11 predicted proteins | sample M65metaG_FD_115309 | JGI IMG/M metagenome (GOLD analysis project Ga0157378, IMG submission 115309) | Miscanthus rhizosphere microbial communities from Kellogg Biological Station, Michigan, USA - M6-5 metaG | ecosystem: Host-associated > Plants > Roots > Rhizosphere > Soil | place: USA: Michigan...
ATAAATGACGCACCAATGGATATTGAGGTAAAGTTTGTTGAATCAGATGAGGCTCCAACCGGGTTAGGAGAGCCCGGCCTGCCACCTGTTGCCCCAGCTCTTGCAAATGCCATTTACGCAGCAACCGGTAAGCGGATACGCAAAATGCCTTTTGCAGGGCAACTGGGATGAATCATGTTTAAATCGGAGTAGTCTTTTTTGCGGCATTAACCGGTTGCTCCTTGCCGTTATGATTCTTTTCTGCCTGTCCGTAAAGCAATGCACATGTTACCATCAAGACATCAAAATAAAAGAGGGGCATTAACTCCAAAATATATTTTTATATGAAACAGCAACACAAAGTCAGCGCGCGTTTTGTTTCGATATTAATATTGGTCACCATTATTGGAGTCGGTTCAGGCTTTATCGAAAGAAAAAATTCAGTACCAGGGCCGCTTCCAAACGATAAAAAGAAAGACAGCATAGCATCTGTTGCAGCTTTTAGGGAGGTATATAAGGTGTTAACAAGCCCCCGGTGTATGAATTGTCATCCAGCAGGCGAAAATCCATTACAGGGAGATGACAGTCACGTGCACACAATGGGACCAAAAAGGGGAAAAGACGGCAAGGGGTTATATGCGATGAAATGCGCCAACTGCCATCAGCCAACAAATATTGCAGGTGTGCATACTCCACCCGGTAATCCTAAATGGCAATTGCCCCCTTCCGATATGAGAATGGTTTTCCAGGGAAAAACGGCGCATGAACTTGCATTGCAAATCAAAGACTATAATCAGAATGGTCATAAGGATAAGCAACAGTTACTTGAACATGCCCGCGATACATTAGTAAAAGCAGGCTGGAATATGGGCGAAGGCCGCCCGGCACCACCTTTAAGTTACACTGCATTTTTAAAAGTATGGGACGACTGGATAAACAAAGGAATGTATGCACCCGTTAAGTAAACGGATAGAATCACCAAAGCCAACACGTGAATAATATTGCTGCTGCTTACCACAAATGTCATTCGTAATAGTCAGCGTGTGACAAGACAGCAGCATGCTGCAGGAACTGCAATTCTTCAAATAATATCTTATCAAAAAATTTCCGAAGGATAAGCGGGCATAAACTTTACCGCTAATCTGCCAGGCCATTTAGTTATTGGACAGTATTACTTTCAGCGCATTTTCCCGGGCAGCGTGCTCAAAGGTGTCGTAGGCCTGCACAATATCTGCCAGTTTAAAATGGTGCGTAATCAGTTGTTTTGAATTAAGTTTTTTTGACTGAATGGTATTGAGCAGCATTGGCGTGGAAACAGTATCAACCAATCTGGTAGTAATGGTTATATTTTTTGCCCAAAGGTCTTCCAGGTGAAGTTCCGCGCTTTTGCCATGCACACCAATATTGGCAATGATTCCACCCGGCGCAACCAAACGCTGACATAATTCAAACGTTGCAGGAATGCCCACTGCTTCTATTACCGTGTCGGCCCCAATACCATTGGTATATTCTTTTAGCATTTTAACTGCATCTTCGCTGCTATTATTAATGGTTTTTGTGGCGCCAAATTTCTTTGCAACTGTTAGCCGGTTGTTATCCGGGTCAATCATAATAATTTCGGCCGGCGCATAAAATTGCGCGGTCAGTAATGCTGCAAGTCCAATTGGTCCGGATCCCACAATGGCTACGGTGCAGCCAGGTTGTACTTTGCCATTCAATACCCCGCATTCAAAGCCAGTGGGTAAAATATCACTCAGCATTACGAGGGCGTCTTCATCAGCCCCGGCGGGTACATGATAAAGACTGGTATCTGCGAATGGTATGCGTGCGTATTCGGCCTGGGTGCCATCAATCAGGTGCCCCAATATCCATCCGCCTTTTTCGCAATGCGAATACATGCCGCGCCTGCAATAACCGCATTTGCCGCAGGAGCTGATGCAGGAGATGATAACGTGATCGCCTTTTTTAAAACCAGTAACTGCATTTCCGGCTTCTTCTATTATACCTACGCCCTCATGTCCAAGAATCCGGCCGTCTGTTACTTCGGGCACATCACCTTTGAGTATATGTAAATCTGTTCCGCAAATGGTAGTACGGGTGATTTTGACAATTACATCGGTTGGATCCCTGATTACAGGCTTTGCTTTTTCTTCCCATGCTTTTTTCCCCGGTCCGTGGTATACGAGTGCTTTCATGTATGATGGTTTTAAAAGTTAATCAACTTATTAAATTAATTTTTTGATTCTTTCACCAGCGAATTTTCGAAACGACCGGTAATTTCTTCTATAATAATTCTGTAAATAACCGGCCTTAAGCTCAGGGGTTGAAGATGGAATTCCTTTTCAAAATACCCGGAAGGCGGCATCGCAGTTTCACTAATCTTCAGTTGAATATGCCGATCCGCAAATAATTTGAGAACAGCATAACGTTCATGTTCTTCCTTCAGCTCCTGGTAGATTCCCCAGGCAATCACACTTTTCCAGTTATGGAGGTTTTGAATATCATCTACCTCGAAACACACAGCGGGGTTTTTGCGCATCATGTGTATTTTCATGCCTTCAACAGAATGGGCAAAAATATCTTTACCATCAAATGCATACTGAACAGGAACTACATACGTTCTTTTGCCATCAGTACAACCTATGCGGCCAACAATATTACGTTGCAGCATTTCTTTTGCGGCCGTGACAGAAAGTGTACCAATCATAATAATACAATATGGGTATTCAAATATGATCCGGATAAAAGGAATTAACCTGATATCCGCAGTTATCCAGGAGCCGGAATAACAAAACTAGCTTAGTTACCGGCAGTATTCAATGATTTGTATCAGTTGAGAGCGTGATTAAAGATGACAGGATATTCACTCAGGCGCTGAAATCTGTATCCCGGCGTTTGTTTAATGGTATGTATGAGTGAGTCCAGTTTAGCCCTGTTTGAATCATTCGTAAACATATATTCATGGCATAGTAGTATAATATGGCCTGTGGTAAAAGCATTCCTGCTATCCGCCATTTTTTTAATTTCTTCTGCAACTCTTGCTGCACTTTGAATTATTTGAACACTGTCCTTGCTGCATTTCCATTCAATATCCCAACCAAAAATGCGATAGCCTTCACTACTAAGTATATCTGCGGCAGTAGAGTCATCTGTGAGGTCTGTTCTTTTTTTACCGTTGATTCTCCAGGTATTTCTGCCGGGTAACCGCGCTATTTTGGATGATAGCCCCAGCGTGTCGGCATTGATATGAAAGTCTTTTACCACCTCTTTGGGCTGGTCGTAGTAAGCATGGTAATGTTTGTCGGCATGAGAGAAACTATGGTTGCCTGTTTCAATAAAGGGGTTTAGTTGATACAACTGGTAAAGTATATTGTTGCCTTCATTTTTAAAAACATTGCCTCCAATTACAAACATAGTCACCGGTACGCTGTCTGCCATGGCCATATTACTAAGGAAAAAACTGGCATCAGATGGACCATCATCAAAAGTCAGGTAAATGGCTGTTTTTTTTGACAGGGTACCAGTCGCATTGGCGGCTAGTTTATCAGCATGTAGTTCCTGCCGGTGTAACAAAGCTGGTTTGTTAATTACATGACTTGTTCCATTCATTATATTGCCTGGCAATGCCGTTGCTGCCATGCTCAATAAAAATATTTTTAGTATTGCCGTCATACAATTTGCGTATGTCTTACTTCCTTTAACTGAAAAGCGAGCAGGGCTATACTAATTCCGGCAACCAGGTAAACAAGCTGCAGCCAGAAAAATAATTGGGTTAGCAGTATTTCTGTGCAAATCCACCCGATAGTCATTGTTCCTCCTGCCAGCACCGCTAACCACGCTTTTTTCTGTTCCAGGAAAATTGCCATAACAGCTATAAAGTTGCTGCCCCCCACTGCAATGAGCAGCACGTAACCCGGGATAGTAAAATCCTGAAAGGAGGTTTCCCGTAAAACAGATAATGGAAGTTGCAGGGCGCTTCCATCGGGATTCCTTATCAGCAACATGCCGCATATAATAGCAGTTACTGCAACAAAACCTGTTACGAGATACAGTATTGTTTTCATGCCGTAAAGAAACAATGCTGCAGGAGGTTTTTTACTGAAGTCCGTTGTCAATAAATATGATAATAGTCAGTTATTCACAGACGGCGAACCTCAAAATGCGTAGGATTTAACTGAGATCTCATTTCGTAGTGACAGCCGGCTGCGGGTTACTGATAGTTGTTACCCGGCGCTTGCGCCATTTCACAGCTTCGTACCAGATTACCGATATAAAACCCGCTGTGCCACTTATACATAGTTGTGAAAGGCTCAACGTTTCAAATTTGAAAAACAGCGCCAGTGGTTGAATAAAAATCAGCATCCCCAGCAGGGTAAGAGTGATGAAGATAATAAGCGGCACCAGTTTGTTTTTATATTTCAGGGTGGTTAATACAGAATAATAAAAAGACCGGTTAACCAGGGTAAGAAAAACATTAGCGGAAATAAGGGTGGTAAAAACCATTGATCGGGTAAGCGCTTCGCTGCCGGCCTGGCTTACTGCATATTGATACACCCAGAGCGTTGCAGCCGTAATCATGGCTCCCTGGAAAATACTGGTGATTAATTCTTTCCAGTTAAAAAAAGTGCTGGATAAAGGACGGGGCTTTTGTATCATGGTGTTTTTTTCCATGGGTTCATTTTCATATATAATGGAACAGGTAGGCCCCATTATCAGTTCTAAAAAAATGATGTGAACAGGAGAAAATATGTTGGGATATATCCATCCCAACGCCAAAGGAGTTACCACCGTCAGCACAATCGGTATGTGAATTGAAATGATGTACTGAATGGCTTTTTTCAGATTGGCGTAAATTTTTCTGCCCATCGCTACAGCCTCTACCATTTTCGAAAGATCATCTTCCAGTAAGATCAGGGAAGCAGCCTGTTTTGCAATCTCCGTTCCTTTTCTGCCCATAGCAATACCAATATGAGCGGCTTTCAATGCAGGCCCATCGTTTACGCCGTCGCCTGTCATCGCCACAATTTGATTGCCGGCTTTTAAGGCATTGATGATTTTCAGTTTTGCCTCGGGGAACATTCTTGTAAATACATGGTGAGATAGCACAGCTTCCTTCAATGACGACTCATTTGCCTGAAGCAAATCATCACCAGACATCGTTTTATCAAAACCTCTGAACCCAATCTGCCTGGCTATTGAAGCAGTAGTAACAGCATTGTCGCCAGTAACAATTTTTACTGCTATGCCGGCGGCGTAAAACCCTTCCAGTACTGAATGAATGTTTTTCTTTGGAGGATCATAAAAGGCGAGCAGGCCCTTAAATTGAAAATGGAACGCTTGTTGGTTTACCGGAAAGTCATACCCATTAAAATTTGCGCTGCCGGTACCCAGTACCCGGTAGCCTGCGGCAGCCAGTTGATCCAGCGCTTCAGCAATTTGTTTTTTTTCATTGTCAGATAAATCGGCTACCTGTACAAGCGCTTCCGGGTCACCTTTGGCCGCAACAATGCGCGCTCCATGGTTGTTTTCAAAAACATGCGTCATCATGGGCGGTTTGCCGCTCAGGGGATATTCATGAATTATTTTATAACCGGATCTTTCATCTGTATTGCTTGTTTTACTATAGGCATCGTGGAGCGCTGTTTCCATGGGATCAAAGGGTATGGGTTCACTTGCCCACATGCCCAAGCGGACCACTTCTTTTTCTGCCTCGCCGTAAATATTTTCTGCATCAGAAATCTTTTGGGTGGCCAGCACGAAAACTTTTGCCAAACGCATGTTGTTTTCGGTAAGCGTGCCTGTTTTGTCTGTGCAGATAACAGTAGCGCTCCCAAGTGTTTCAACTGTTTTCATTTGTTTTACCACGATGCCCATTTTCATTAACCGCCAGGCACCCAGTGCCATAAATGTGGTAAATGCAACAGGTATCTCCTCTGGTAAAATACTCATGGCCAGTGTAAGCGCTTTTAGCAGGCTATCAAGAAAAAGAAAGGATCGGAAAAAATTCACGACCCAAACAATAATGAATGCCACTACACCTGCTATCACCATTTTTTTTACAAATTGTGCGATCTGCAGTTCCAACGGTGTTTTTTCTTCCTGTATATCTTCAAGGCTTTTTCCAATTCTGCCCAGCCGGGTTGCATTGCCAACAGCAATAACTGTGGCGATGGCCAGTCCACTGACTACCGTAGTGCCACTGAAAATTAAATTATTGTCTTTCGACTGATCTTTGTAAACGGGTAAGGATTCGCCGGTAAGGATTGATTCGTTTACGGAGAAATCATTTGAATGTATGATCGTCCCGTCTGCTGTTATTGAAGTGCCTTCTGCAACCATCAGCATGTCACCAAACACCAGGTCCTCGCTTTTTATTTCGCCCGCAGCGCCATTTCTGATGACCGTACAGGTAGGTTGTGTAAACCGCTTTAGTTTCTCTAGTGCATTACGGCTTCTCGCATCCTGGTATAATGAAATAGCTGCCACCAAAATGATCGCTGCGCTAAGGAAAAGACCATCCGCCATATCGCCGCTAATAAAATAGATGGAAGCTGCTGCTAATAAAAACAACAGCATTGGCTCCCTGATTAAACTTTTTAGGGCGTCAAAAAAACGGCGATGGTTTTTATAAGCAAGTTGGTTAAGTCCATATTGCTTACGTGCCGTTAATACCTGTTCGTCGGTTAGTCCCTGTACATCGAAATTATCAGGCAGCATATCGATGATTGACGGTGGTAAACTGGTGCCGGTAACTCATAGCCAGGTAATTTAAATAGTTAGTCATCAAGTTTTCTGAAAAATGGAAAGAATGTTACTGATCGCTGTCAGCAAATGGATTGTCAATAAAACAGCAGTTGCAAAACAGCGGCAGCTATAAAATGGATTAGAAAATTACCACCCTCAACACCTGCTGCATGTTTCACGATTGATGTGCCCGTGATTAGTCCTCATACGAATATTCGGGCAGGATCACTTTCAGGGCGCTGTCTACATTTGTTATTCCGGGCGCCGCCCAAGCCGCGTTTTCTGCATCCTGTTTTTCGGCAATAGATCTGACACTGCCCTTTAGAATTACTTTGCTACCTGAGATTTCGACTGTTATTTTGCCGGCGTCAATGGTAGCGCTTCGCGAAAAAGCATCACAGATTTTTTTGTGAACATCAGTGGGTGTCATCCCTGGCTTTACAGTGATAAAGTTTGCAATGAATTTAACGCCCGCAAGGTTTTCTATGGCTGATGCTGCACTGCTGCGCTGGTATTCCCAATCTACCTCCCCTTCCAACCTAACTTTGCCATTTTCAACAGTAATTTTCACCTTTTCTTCCTGCACTGCGGGATGCCATTTCAAAGCATTCAACGCGGCGGCTGCAATGTCTGCATCCGTATTTTTTGCCAGCGGCGATACATTTAATTGTATTTCTTCTGCGATGGCTTTTACGCCGGCTACTTTTTTTGCAGCCTCTTCTGCTTTTAGTTTTTTATAGAAAGATTCCACTTCGCCGGTAAGCGTCACAATTCCATTTTTTACAGCCACTCCAATTTGAGAAGTGGACAGGTAAGGCTGCCATTTCAGTTCATTGATAACATCCTGCCGGATTTGCGCGTCTGTTTTCATGATAATTCATTACGGTGATAGAAATGTTTTGACCGTCAAAGAAACAACCTGTATCGCTGCCGATCAATGACTGGTGATAAAACAGAATATGATGTACGTCATCCAAGATAGTAAGCTTTTTTTGATGAGGATTGGCTGTCTGCCGGAAATTAGTGGAGCAGTTCATCAATTGACGCTAAAAATCGTCCGGCCCATTGTGGCAGATGCGGTGCCCTTGCAGGTTAGACCTGTCCGCCGAATTAATCGTTGACCCAATCCAGGAGATATAACTTAAATTTGAAATCTAATAAGCCGGGAATGCAGGATGTGATTTCACAGATAGAACGGGAAGCTTATAAGCTTTTGGTTGAAAGCGTGAAGGACTACGCTATATTCATGCTTGATACAGAGGGACGTGTGCTGAGCTGGAACAAAGGCGCTGAACATATCAAGGGTTACAGCGCAGAAGAGATTATCGGCCAGCATTTTTCTGTTTTTTATACACTGGCTGAAATTGCGAATGGCGAGCCGGAAAGAAATTTACGGAAGGCAGCGGAGTTGGGCCGGTTTGAACAGGAAGGATGGCGCCAGAGGAAAGATGGGTCAGTTTTTTGGGCCAACGTTGTGTTTACAGCGCTTAGAAATGACAAGGGGCAGTTGATTGGATATGGAAAAGTGACACGCGATTTAACAAGAAAAAAAAATACAGAAGAAGAAATTAAACGCCTGAATAAAGAGCTGGAAAAACAGTTGCATAAAAGCCGCGAGCAACTAACGGATTACCAGCATGCATTGGATGAATCGGCCATTGTTGCCATAACGGACCAGAAAGGAGTTATCCGGCATGTGAACGATAATTTTTGTAAAATATCAAAATATCCGAAAGACGAATTGCTCGGCCAGGATCACCGCATCATCAATGCAGGCTTTCATGCCAGTGATTTTATCCGCGATCTTTGGGTAACTATTGCCCACGGAAAAATTTGGAGGGGAGAGCTGAAGAACAAAGCCAAGGACGGAAGTTATTATTGGGTAGATACCACCATTGTTCCGTTCATTGATGAAAAAGGAAAGCCTTACCAGTACCTGGCAATACGCAGCGATATCACTTCAAGAAAGCTGGCCGAGGAAGAACTGCACAAAAGTAAGGCAGACCTTGAGAAGAGAGTACAGGAGCGAACGATGGAATTGATACAGGCGATAGAACGGGAAAAGGTAATAAGTGAATTGAAATCCCGTTTTGTGTCAATGGCTTCACATGAATTTCGTACACCCTTGAGTTCAATACTTTCCAGTGTTTCTTTAATAGATCATTATTCAGCCATGGAGCATACTGAAAAACGCCAGAAGCATATTGCACGCATAAAATCCTCAGTGATGGATCTTACCGGGATACTGGAAGATTTTCTTTCTCTCGAAAAACTTGAATCAGGCAAACTGGACATTCATTATGCTGATTTCGGGTTGAATGAATTTATGGAAGACACTATGGAAGAAATAGAAGCCATGATGAAAAGAAAGGCGCAAAAAATCGATTATAACTATACTGGATTGCCCCAGGTTTCTACTGATAAAAAAATACTCCGGAACATCGTTTTGAACCTTCTTACAAATGCCATAAAATATTCACCGGAACATTCAACGATATATATTGCCGTGGAGGTAACGGATTATGAGACAGTCATACGGGTGAGGGACGAAGGCATCGGCATTCCGGCAGGGGATCAAAAGAATATATTCAGCCAGTTTTTCCGATCCACAAACGCCTCCAGCATTTCCGGTACCGGTCTGGGATTGAATATTGTGAAAAGATATATTGAATTATTGAAGGGCAATATTTTTTTCAACAGCCAGGAAAACAACGGCACAACTTTTACAGTCCAGCTTCCTTCTGCAAAAGAGAATTCCTGATTTTCGCCATGGTATACCAAGATGGCTTCTTTGTAGACTCCCCCAGGCTTTCTCAGGGTTTCCCTGCCACGTAAAGTGCGGAACGTTTAAACCACTGCGAACACATTGCGATTAAATAACTGTTAGCACCTATATTGCAACGTTTGGGTTCTGAACTGCCTTTTTTATTATGCGGTACAACTGAAAAACATTCGTATTTGACAGATGCGTAAATAAAGAAACTTTCCCGCATGTTGATTACATAGAAAATGTTTTGTCGGGATAATTACAACATGAACATCGACCGGAAGGATTAAGTATGCCTGAATGGCGGATCCAGCAAGCAAACTTCATGGATTATTTAAATTTAAGGTTAAGCGAAACAATATTGCTCTGCATGCCATTACTTCTGTTGTAATGACCGTAACGGAGTTCCAGCATATTGAAATGTTCTGATCCAAATACTCCTTTGGGTGGCGTTAAGCGAATGCCCGCCCCAAAGAAATGACTGTTGAATGCAGAGAGATCATAGTTACTGGTGTAGTAACCATCCGCTGCTGTATGCTGCTGATAAGCTGCAAAATATTTTATAGCTGTCTGAACATAATAGCGGTAGAACGGGCTGAGTGAAACAAATGGCGTAATCTTTACCGGCATTTCAAGGCTTGCGGTATGCGCGGTCAATCCCCAGTTATCAGTATAATAACGATAGAAGGCACGCAGGATGATCTTGTCGCCAAAAAAGTAATTAGCCCGTATGCCAACGGGTATTTTAAAACGACTGGCTGGCAACGTTTCCTGGTGCACTGATCCATCCGCGAAATAGACCCGGTGAAAGGGTAAACTGAGATAACCATTCTGGGTAACAAGATCTGCCAGGAACATGACCTGCAGCCGCCGGTTTACTTCCTGTGAATAAGAAAGTGCCAAATCAAATGTATTGCGGGCCGTACTGGGATAATTGATATGATGAACATCACGGTCATTACCAGATGAAGATGCCGAAGTGGTGCCAACAATACTTGCAACAAGTTCTGTGGGCAATACCTGTTTTACCTGGTCTGCGAAATACTGGGCACGCGCACTGAATTCTCCACTGCGGTTTTTTGTTTTTGCCGCAAAGTTGATGTTTGCGCTGTAAGAAGTATAGTCAAACTCATGGGAATAGGAAATGCCCGCACCAATAGTGGTGCCTTTCTTCTCATTCTCCCTGGTCCAGTTGACAGACGGATAAATCCGGGTGTCTGCATGTGATGCAGATGAATTGGCTTTCAGATCAATCATGTCTGATGAAGCGGAAGTATAATGGTCAATACCCAGTTCAAAATTCCAGGTATGTTTCCTGAACTTATTGTCATACCGGAAAAACTTCACATCAAAGCTGTTGGAAATATCGGTTAGTTTTTCGGGGCCGGTACCGCCGGTCACCGCAGAATTATTTCCATTCTGAGAATAATAACTCGATACAATGTTGGCTTCCTCAAACGTAAGAATATTATTCTTGTATTTAGATGAATCGGCAGTATCCTGCGCAAAG
>Ga0157378_10005600_pt1 | contig 11000 bp, 8 predicted proteins | sample M65metaG_FD_115309 | JGI IMG/M metagenome (GOLD analysis project Ga0157378, IMG submission 115309) | Miscanthus rhizosphere microbial communities from Kellogg Biological Station, Michigan, USA - M6-5 metaG | ecosystem: Host-associated > Plants > Roots > Rhizosphere > Soil | place: USA: Michigan...
CTCGGATTCGTCGCTCCGGACCCCGGTATTCTCGCCGCGCGAGTTCATCTCTTTGCTGCCCGGCGCTGCGAGAGAGTTGAAGCGTACACACCGAAGGAGTTTGGCCATCAGGAGTTTCGCTGGTTTAGCCGGCAAGAAATCGATGCTTTGATTGCACGCTCGGAGATCCAAGACCCATGCACACTGACGGCCTATTTCAAATACTTCAATCGCTGAGCTCCGCGTGTTTTGAAGCGCGCCGGCCGAGACTCTTGGCATGGTCAATTTTTTTAAATCGCTAGGCGCATTTGCGACGCGACTCTACCGCTGCCGCGCCATTATCTGGGCGATGGCGAAGCAGGACCTGGCGCAGCGCTACGCCGGTACTGCCGGCGGGATACTTTGGGCCTTCGTTCATCCCGCGCTCATGGTGCTGATTTATTGGTTTGTCTTTTCCATCGGGTTCAAGGCACAGGCGCCGGGCCACATGCCCTTCGTGCTTTATTTTGTCAGCGGGCTTGTGCCTTGGCTGCTGTTCAGTGAAGTGTTATTGACGAGTATGACGGCGGTGACAGCTAATGCGGCCTTGATCAAGAAGACGGTTTTTCCCTCCGAAATTCTTCCCCTCGCGCATTTTCTGTCGGCTAGTTTTACCCACTTGGTTTTTATCGCGCTTTTGTGCGCGCTTTGTTTGCTCTATGGCTACGGTCCGCGCCTGACGTTGCTGCAAATCGGATATTACTACATCGCTCTGGGGTGCCTATCGCTCGGTTTATCGTGGATGGTCGGATCGATTCACGTTTTTCATCGTGATCTGGCCCAGGCGGTCAGCGCACTGCTCAATCTCTGGTTTTGGGTGACGCCGGTAGTGTGGCCCGCAGAGATGATTCCGCGCGATCTCAGTTTCATTCTGAAATTCAATCCCGTGTATTACATCGTCGATGGCTATCGTTCGGTGATCACGGGCATTCCGTTTTGGACGCGGCTATCGGAGGGCGTGATGTTTTGGGCCGTAACCGCGCCGGTGCTGTTGGCCGGCGCGTACGTTTTCAAACGGCTCAAGCCCGAATTTGCAGAAGTGCTGTAATTGATAATCAACGCCATGACGGCAGATCTCGCGATTTCGATCAGAGAGTTGGCGAAGAAGTACCGGCTCTATTCTTCACCGGGCGAGCGCTTGAAGGAGGCATTCCATCCTTTCCGTAAAGCGTATCACCGGGAGTTTTGGGCTTTGAAAGAGATCAGTTTCGATGTTCCCAGAGGAGAATTTCTCGGTATTCTCGGCCGCAACGGTTCGGGAAAATCGACTCTGCTGCAGATCATCGCATCGGTGCTCCAGCCGACATCGGGGTCGGTTGTGGTAAACGGGCGTGTTGCTGCAATCTTGGAACTTGGCGCCGGCTTCAATCCGGAGTTTACCGGCCGCGAAAACGTAATGTTAAATGGCGCCATCCTCGGTCTCGCACGCGAACAGATGCTGCAACGGATGGAATCGATCATGGCGTTTGCCGATATCGGCGCGTTTTTCGATCAGCCGATGAAGACATACTCCTCCGGCATGTTCATGCGCGTCGCCTTCGCCGCCGCGATCAGCGTTGACCCGGACATCCTGATCATCGACGAAGCGCTCGCCGTGGGTGATGCCAAATTCCAAAACAAATGCTTTGACCGCATCGCATCGTTCCAACAGCAGAAAAAGACAATCATTCTGGTCAGCCACAATATCAACCTGGTCAGCAATCATTGCAGCCAGGTTCTTTTGCTCGATGCCGGAAGAATGGCCGCCAACGGCGAGCCGCGCCGGGTGGTCGACGAGTATGTCGAATTGTTGTTCGGCAGCCGTCCGAGCGCGCCAGCGTCGGCTGTCGCGCCCGCTGCCAACGGTAAGAGCACACGTAGCCTGACGGTGCAGCAGCGCTTTGTCACGCAGGAGTGCGCCGACGATAATTGTCCAGCGCGTAAAGGCTACAATCCAGGCGAAACTCGTATCGGCGATCATTCCGTCGAGATCATCGACTATTTAGTCAGCACGGAAAAGCAATCAGACGTAGATGTAATTCGCGCGGGCGATCATCTGCAACTGCTGCTGAAAGTGCGCTTTCATGAGCCGGTCGAGGGGCCGGTAATCGGGTTCGCGATAAAGACGGTCGACGGCATCGAGATCTATGGGACGAATACATTTCTCTTGGCGATCGCTGTGGCAAAAGCAGCGGCGGGCGAGGTGCGCGTTTTCGCTTTCGCTTTCTCGATGATCGCCAAGGCCGGTGATTACTTTGTCGATCTGGGCGTCGCTCAAGTGGACGGCACGCCAGGCGGGGCCGTCATTGACGTGCGCCGATCGGCCATTCACCTAGTCGTCGTTGCCGAGCGCGCGGCTTTCACCGGTTTGGCGGATCTTATGCCGAAGTTCAGCGATTTCGGCGACGAGCAGGAAAACACCGGCGCGATTGGGATTGCGGCGGGGCAGCTATCGTGATCGATCCACGACTCACGGAATCACTGGTATTCGAGAAACCTTACCTGGGTCGCGCCTTGCGCGCGCTTCAGGGCCATCCTCAACGACACGCTTATATGCAAGCACTCGTGGAGTTGCTGGCCAAACGCAATTTCCATGGTTCGTTCAAACTGCTCGAAGTCGGTTCCTGGGCAGGTGGATCGGCGATCACATGGGCGAAGGCGATCAAACGCTTCGCCGGTAACGGCCAGATCGTCTGCGTCGATCATTGGCAGCCCTACTTCGATACCGCAACGGATGCCGATGATGTCTACCTCGCAATGAACGAAGCGGCAGGCGAGGGGCTGATTTACGGGCTGTTTTTGCACAATATTCGCGCCGCCGGCGTTGGTTCAATGATCTCGCCGATCGTCGGCCGTTCCGAAGAAGTTCTGCCGAGATTGAAAAAGAGTGACTTCACAATCGTTTATTTGGACGCTTCGCATGATTTCGCCAGCGTGCAGAGCGATCTTCGTCTCGCGATGGATCTCGTCGAAGAAGGCGGGGTGCTGTGCGGCGACGATCTCGAATTGCAGGCGAGCCAGCTTGATCCTTCGGAACTCGCCCTTGACGTGGATTCGCGACGCGATTACGTAACGAGCAGGACGCTGGGAACCGCCTACCATCCAGGCGTCACTCGCGCAGTCGCCGAGGCGCTGGGCGAAGTTTCTTTGTGGGAAGGTTTTTGGGCGATGACCAAGCGCGGTAACGACTGGGAAAAGATCGATTTGACGGGCTGCACCGTGGCGGTGCCCGAACACATTCGCCAGACGTCGGACAACGGAGCGCATTCGGAACACAACCTGGAGCCGCAAGTCGCGATGATCAGTCAAATCGCCGAGCGCATCAACAAACTCGTTCCAGCGTATCAGTGCGCCCCCGATGACGTGCCGGAACTCGTAGCCACTTACCATGGCTACAACATCGTGCGCCTGGGCAAATTTTTTTACGGCGTCAGCCATAACGCGGGTGAGATCGACTGGTCGGTGCCGACGTCCGAGCTGGCGAAGCACTATGGCGAAATAAATTTCATTACGACCGATCCTGGCGCGATCGTTGAGGGGGCGGGGCTGAGGGAGTTGCAGGGCTATCTCGAAAAGGTAACGAGCGCGCTGACCAAAAGTGTCCTGCGCCAGGAATCCGCTGTTGGCCTAGCGCAGGGACACAGCAGCGATTTGCAGCGAACCCTCGACGAAACCAAAGCGGCGGTCGGAGAATTGCGCCGCAATTTGCAAGATGCGCGTTCGGAAATCGCCCAAGTACGTTCGGAGATTTTGCAAGCGCAGGCGGAAACTCAAAGGGTAAAGGGCAACATGATGATAAGGCTCGGCGATTACATAGCTCGGTTGAGAAGAAGGATAGTCGGCCGTGGCCAACACTGAGGCCGGCTCCGCCGTGGCCTCGACCGCGCCGCGGCGCATGTATGATGTCTTTATCACGCACGCGTGGCGCTATCACGACGATTGGACCCACGTGTGCGCGCTGTTAGACCACGCGCCGGGTTTTAAGTGGCGGAATTTCAGTTTGCCGTGGCATGACCCGGCGATGGATACCAACTCGGAGGTCGGCAGAAAATTTATTTACGACGCCCTGGAGACCCAGATCATTCCCGTCAATGCAGTGATTCTGCTGGCGGGCGTCTATGCGGTCAAAAGCGCGCAGCGCTGGCTCAATCTCGAGATCGAATGTGCGCGCAAGCACAAAAAGCCGATTATCGGTTTGCCGGCGATCGGTTCGACCGAAGTGCCTCTTCCTGTCGGCTCGTCTTGTGATAAGGTCGCAGTGTGGGATTCGGCCAGCCTTATCAGAGCTTTGCAAGAAGCGTGCGGCTGGCCGGAGCCAGAAGCCGCCGCAACTGCGGACGCGTGGACTAAGATCGAACGATGATGAAAGTCGCGCTGCCTGTTTTGCGGCGCGATAGGATCGAATTGCTGAATTTAATCTGAACTTAACAATGTAATTGAGAGATTGATTCCCGCTACACCAACAATGCACGACCATCAAGAGCGGGAGAGAGCAGTGAGGTAGCCATGGACGCAAGTTCGGTGGTCGTGGCCCTAAGGAAGGGGCGTAGCGTTGCGAAAATTGACGGCGTGCGGGTCGCGTTCAGTGTCCATCAATGCTTTGCATTCGATGGTCGCAAAGCGGACGTCGATTGTCTGCGCGTTTTGGGAGAGCATCTCAAAGGTCAAACAGGTTTGGCGCTCTACGGCACCGGCCGTTTCCTGGACTATCTACTTGAACATGTGCCGGAACTTCGGCGTCATGTCGTTTGCGTCCTGAAAGAGAAAGACGCGACAGGCGCACCGGATAAAATTCACAACATCCCAGTCGTCAGCATCGATCAAATACCTGCGGATGTCAGCACGGTATTTTTGTGCGAGACCCTGTTCGTCCCGCGCCAGCAAATGGCCCGCCGCTTGCCCGCCCGGGTGACCGTGATCGATCCTGCGATCTTGCCCGAGTTAGCGCCTGACGTGATCCCGGATCGCGCCTGGACGCCGGTTGTGAAGAACATCTACCCGATCGATTTACCGGAGATCAAGTTTGCCAAGGGGATGGACTTGATCTTGATCGATTGCCCATCGCGCAATCTCGCGTTGATGCCGAACGGTCTCGCCTACGTAAGTAACGCGCTCAAGAACACCGATGTGCGCTATCAGATCTTCGATCTCGATATCATTGCGTATCATCGTTTCCATATGCATCGTCTCTTCGATGCCGGCGGCCGTGTCACGCTGCCGAGCGGCAGAGTGTTGCCGGAGGATCCGTGGCAGGCCGAGCATTATGATGTTTGGACCAGCGCCTCCGAAATGGCGACTACGCGCCATGGCCATAGCGATGTGATCGATTTTTTCCGGCCGTTGATCGAAGAGACCGCCGACGCCCTGGTCGAAGCGCGGCCGAAAATACTCGGCCTGTCGATTCAACAGTGCAACGAAGCGATTTCGCAGCAGATCGTCAGCCGGGTAAAAGCGCAGCTGCCGGATCTAATGGTCATCGTTGGCGGCTTTAGCTGTTACAATGCCGACATTGGCCGGCGGATTTTTCCCGACGCGGACTACATGTGCGTCGGTGAAGCCGATCTCACGGTCGGGCCGCTGGTGGAAGCGCTCGCGCGCGGCGAGCAACCGGCGAACCAGCCCGGAATACTCTCGAGATTCGACACGCCCAATGCGCGCTTCATTCCCGCGCCGATGGCGCACGATCTCGATCAAATTGAATTTCCCAAGTACGAGTGGTGCGATCTGCGCCTCTATCGGAACTACAACGATTATCAGCTGACCCCAATTATCGCGAGCCGAGGCTGCCGCTGGTCGCGGTGCACCTTTTGCGCCGAGCGTTTTTATTGGCGCATCCGGTCGCCGCAAAATTTCGTCGACGAGCTCGAGTGGCTGGTCGACCACGGCTGTTATCTCTACATGTTCAACGAAAGCGATCTGAACGGCATGCCAGAGCGGGTGATGGAAATCTGCGATGAGATCATTCGGCGCGGCCTGCACCGCAAAGTGAAGCTCACCGGGCAGCTGCGCATCCACAAAAAATCCGATCGGGTCTTTTTCGAGAAACTGCGTGAGGCCAACTTCGTCGCGCTTAGGTTCGGCGTCGACGCTTTCTCGGCGAACACGCTGCGCTTGCAGAAAAAAGGTTACACCGTCGAGATGCTCTCGCAGAATCTCAGAGATTGCTGGGAGTCCGGCATCTACACCGAGGTGAATTGGGTCATCGGCGTGCCGGGTGAAACTGACGCGGACGTCGATGAGGGGATCGAGTTGATTCTCAAGAATCGCCAATACATCGGCCGGCTGGCGAATATCAACCCTCTCATTCTCGTCAACGGTGGCGTGTACTGGATCGACCCCGACGCGCACAACATCAAATTTCGCGCACCGCGCGAGGAGTTGTACGCCAAATATCCGCGCGCCATACCGGCAGATTTCTGGTACAGCACGGAGCCTTACATCGATGCACAGGTGCGCAAAGAACGATTCGAGAAAATAGTTTTGGCGTTGGACGAGGCGGGATTCCCCGTGGGTGCCTGGGCATCAAAGATCATTGAAGACGTCAAGCTCGCGCGCGACCCCAATCGCGCCGGCGGCGACGGTACGGACCGTGAGAATAACGGCAACGATGAGCCGGCGCGTCCGGCGGCTACGCCGCCGCTTTACCGTGTCGCCGGGGAAGCGCCGCAACTCGTTTGTAAAACCGAAAGCCACGACATCCTGTTCTTCAATGGATGGTACTACGGCGTGCCGCATTCGGTCGAAGGGGATATTCTTGCTTTCGATCCATCGACTCTCGCCGGTACGATCAAGCATGCGACCGTGGAAGGCGTCGTCGCGGAAATCGAAAGTGCGTCGGAGTGGGCGAACAGCCGCGGCCAGTATGATGCGCAAAACGAGCAGCGCCGCAGCGCATCTTATATGCGCGCCGACAGCGCGCTGGGAGAAACGGCGAATCCGCTGCTGCCAGCAAACCCACGCATCGTTCCTTATGAAGAGGGACAATACATTGCCTTCGCGCACGAGAGCTTGCGAAGCGCATTCGATGCAAAACCTTTCGGCTGGAAGGAGCGCAGCGTTGAGCCACCGCCGATCGACGCGCGCTCGCCGCTGCGGCGCGTGGCAGCGAAATTGCCGCCGGGTCTGCAGCATGAGTTGCGCCGAGTCGTACGGCGGCAGTCGTTCAAAGAAGGCGAAGCGTCTGGCAAGTTGATCACCCGCTCCGACAAACAGATGTTAGGCGTATTCCTGCGCGGCGCCCTGGATTCTTATCTAAAGAGGCCGGTCAACCGGCTTATCAGGAACAGTGATGAGCGAGACCGTGCGCCCGAAAGCCGTGGCGTCAGCGTTGCGGGAGAGGACTTTTCGATTATCTCGGTGGTCACGAAAGGGACGCAGCCCGAGTTGATGTGGAGCCTGGACGGCCACAATGTGGTCAAATACGACGGGCTGTTTTACGGCCTGCCGCACGGCATGGCCGTGGACTGGGAGAACGACGATCTCGCTGCGCTGCCGAACGCGATCATCGCGCAGAGCGTCAAAGAAGTTGTCGATTTTATTACAAGCCGCAGTCGGACAACTCAGTCGGCACCGGCTGCGCCCGCGCCCAGTCAACGCGCGACCGGGCCGGCGGGAGAAATGAGCCATGTGCCGATCCTTATCGCGACAATCGAGAGTTACAACATCGTCACCTATGAAGGATGGGTTTACGGCATTCCGCACGCGCTCGGGCCCCTCGACCTTACCGAAGTCGACTTGATCGGTATGCCAGGCGTAATTCGCGATGTTTCGCGCGATGTCGTCGAGAGTGAAATTCTCGACCGTGTCAAATATGCGGAAACTACCGTCGGCGAGCCGGTCAATTAAGCGCTAGCCTGCATCTTCACTTTCCGATCATGAAGGTTTTGCACCGAACGGAATTCTCGCGCCCACCCGATGTCAGTCTGATCTTGTTGGACTGGAATGTGCGCGAGAGTTTTCACAGTCTCGAGTATCTGAATCATCAGAGATTCGACCGCAGCCGTTTCGAAATCATCTGGATCGAGTATTACAACCGGGTAGTTCCGGAAATCGCAGCGATGATGGAAAGAAACAAGGTGATCGGCGCCTGGCCGCAAGTCGACACCTGGATCGTGATGGAGACTCCGGAAGAGGAGTATTACCACAAGCACAGAATGTATAACATCGGCTTGCTCGTTGCGTCCGGCCGGATTATCGCAGTGATGGATTCCGACGCGATTATCAAGCCGACATTTATCGAAGAAATCCTTCGTCAGTTCGAGCGGCATGGACCGATTGCGCTCCACTTCGAGCAGATTCGCAATTTCGACCAGAGTTTTTATCCGTTCAATTTTCCCACCCTTGAAGAGATCAACGGCCCGGGGTGCGTCAATGGTACCGACGGCATCCCCAACGGTTTCGCCCATTGCGCTAAGAGCCTGCGCGAGGATTGGAATCTTTGGCATATCTACAATTACGGCGCTTGTTTGTGCGCGACGCGCGCTGATTTCATCCGCATCGGCGGCGCCGACGAGCACCAGGATTACCTGGGCCATATTTGCGGGCCTTACGAGATGACCGCTCGACTGATCAATGCCGGCGTGAAAGATATACTCCACGATTCGCACTTTCTGTATCACGTCTGGCATCCCAATCAGGGCGGCGACAACAACTATATGGGTCCTAACAACGGCAAAGGCATGTCGACAACCGCCATGGAGATACCCAAAACTGGGCGCGTCCTGCCTCTTCTCGAAAACAGCGAGATCAAAAAGCTGAGACTTCAAGCGGAGCGCTCTGTCAGCCAGGACCGTTCGACGGCGTAACGTGACTTCAACTCCGGGCATTCTGCAAAAGGCCGATCCGGCGCGCTGGCGCGAGCACCGCTTCGGACTGCCGGCGGATCGTTGGGCCAGATTGCGCGGTAAGAGCTTCTGGATTACCGGTGCTGGCACCGGTTACGGCCGGAGCATCGCCGTGGCTCTAGCCGCCGCAGGTGGACAGGTATTCTTGAGTGGGCGGCGCTTGCAGAAACTAGCGGAAACGCGCGATGAGATGGCGCGCCTTGGAGTCGCCAACGAACAGTGTCATCCGATAGTTTGCGATCTAACCAAGCCAGAGGCGATTGCATCGGCGTGCGCGCAGGTGCGCGCTCGCTGCGATTCGCTTTACGGGTTGGTGAACAATGCAGCGGTGGCCGTAGATGGCCGGTGCAATCCGCTGCAGGAATATGATCTTAAGGACTGGGACCGTATCGTTCAGACGAACTTAACCGCTCCTTGGCTGCTTACGCGAGAGATTTTCCCTCACATGCTCGAAGGTTCGCAGGCGCGAGTTTTATTCATCACCTCCGAGGCGGGTTGGGCGGCGACACCGGGGTTTGGCCCGTACAATATTTCCAAGGCGGCTCTGAACAGTCTCGGCGCTTCGCTGGCCGAGGAGTATGCCGCGTCCTTTCCAAGCGCGGACGTACAGGTCAATGTTTTGATTCCGGGAGAAGCACGCACGGAAATGAATCAGTATTCGCAAGAAAGTCCCTACAGTGTGGTGAGCATGACGCTAACCCTGCTGTCGCATCCCGCGGGCGGGCCCAACGGAAAATTCTTTCACCGTGACGGGCGCCACTTCGCGTTTGCCTATGCGCAACCTTACGAAAAAAATATTTTGTAGGCGTATTGTCGTCCCTTACAAGCCGTGAACGGAATCATGGGGAGAAGAGTTATGATTGAAAAGCCGCTGCGAAACATGAGCCATGTCGCAATTATTGCCGCGCTGTTTGCTGTAATCGTGCTGACCGGTTGCGCCGAGAAACGCGCGAAGGCCAATGACTGGGGCTATATCGACGACTCCGGCAAAGTGGTGATCGCGCCGCAGTACGGCGAAGCTTTGGATTTCACCGACGGCGTAGCGGCGGTGAAAGTTCAAGGCAAATGGGGCTATATCGATCCCAAGGGAAAACTCATAATTCCGGCGCAGTTCCACGACGCGAGAAATTTTTCCGGTGCGTTGGCGGCGGTGCGCATGAAAGATTACTGGGGCTATATCGATCGCACGGGCAAAGCGACGATCTCGCCACAGTTTGCGGCGGCGGCTGATTTCGCGGATGGCTTGGCGGCGGTGAAGGTTCAGGATCATTGGGGTTATATCGATCAAACCGGCAAATTGGTCATCGCGCCGCAGTTTTCCGAAGCGAAAAGTTTCGCCGGTGGACTGGCCGCGGTAAAGATTCAGAATGACTGGGGCTACATTGACTCTTCCGGTCGTGTGGTTCTCGCGCCGCAGTTTTCCGAGGCGAGTAGTTTTAGCGATGGATTGGCGGCGGTGCGCATCCAAGGCAATTGGGGCTATATCGATCGAACGGGTAAAGTGGCGATTGCGCCTCAATTCGCCCAAGCCAAAGATTTCGCCGGCAACAGCGCGGCGGTCAAAGTAAACGATCGCTGGGGCTACATCGATCCACGCGGCACGCTTTTCATCGCGGCGCAGTTCAACGATGCGCAGGATTTCTCGGGAGAAACGGCCGCCGTGAAAGTGGAAAAGAACTGGGGTTACGTAGACAAAACCGGTAAGTTGAAGATCAACGCGCAGTTCGCTGACGGCCGGCGTTTCGCAGGAAACCTGGCAGCCGTCCGGATTCCCCGCGGTTGAACGGCGCTTAATCATCGGCGGACGACAAATCAGAAACGGCGTGCGGCATTTGTCCGAGGCGCTGATGGGCTGGTCCGTTTAATTTTGAATTTTGGAGAGTTGAGTGGGAGATATGGAGTAATGGATCTTCGTACGTATCAACCGACAGCCGCGCAAATCGCGACAGCGAAGGATCTCGCTTGCCGCGGCCTACTGTGTTATCAGCCGTTTATTTTTTCCGATGCTCTGCAGACCGGCGCGGGCTATGAATTTGCGACCGGCAAAGAAGGCGCGGGATTGGTTTACTGTCCGGACCCGCCGGTGGAGTATCTTGGTAGTCCACCCGTACAGCGACTGCTGATCGACCGATCGATCAAAGATGACTTTGCGGCGCACAA